>Ga0268298_10001587_pt1 | contig 26409 bp, 21 predicted proteins | sample WWTPWeurt_MetaG_FD_194462 | JGI IMG/M metagenome (GOLD analysis project Ga0268298, IMG submission 194462) | Activated sludge microbial communities from WWTP in Nijmegen, Gelderland, Netherland - WWTP Weurt | ecosystem: Engineered > WWTP > Aerobic digester > Activated sludge | place...
CACCCTACCGCCATCGTCGATCCGGCGGCAAGGATCGGCGCCCAGGTGACGATCGGGGCCTACTCGCTGATCGGGGCCGACGTCGAAATCGGCGACCACACCGAGGTCGGTCCCCACGTGGTGATCAAGGGGCACACCCGAATTGGTCGCGAGAATCGCATCTACCAATTCTGCTCCCTGGGCGAAGTGCCCCAGGACAAGAAATACGCCGGCGAGGATACGCGTCTGGAAATCGGCGATCGCAACACCATCCGCGAATTCTGCACCTTCAACCTGGGAACGGCCCAGGATGCGGGCGTCACCCGCATCGGCAACGACAACTGGATCATGGCCTATGTGCATATCGCCCATGACTGCCAGGTTGGCCACCACACCACCTTCGCCAACAATGCCCAACTGGCCGGCCACGTCCATATCGACGATTGGGCCATCCTGGGCGGCTATACCGGGGTGCATCAGTTCTGCCGTATCGGCGCCCATGTCATGACCGCCGTCGGAACCGTCGTCCTGCAAGACATTCCGCCCTACCTCATGGCGGCCGGCAATACTGCCCAGCCGTACGGGATCAATACCGAGGGTCTCAAGCGGCGCGGCTTTTCATCCGAGGCGATCACCGCCCTCAAGCGGGCTTACCGAACGCTCTACAAGTCGGGTCTGATGTTGGAAGAAGCGCGGGCAAAACTGATCGAAGAAGCGCAAATCCAGCCGGACGTTCGGCTCTTGGTCGAATTCCTGGACGTTTCGAAACGCGGCATCATTCGATGAAGGAAGTGGGAAGAGAAGTCCGCATCGCCCTGGTGGCGGGCGAGGCTTCGGGGGACCTGCTGGCCAGCCACCTGCTGGCGGCTTTGCGTGAGCGTCTGCCGCGGGCGAAGTTTTTCGGGATCGGCGGCCCGCGCATGGAGAGTCAGGGCTTCGACGCCTGGTGGCCGGCGGAAAAGCTTGCGGTGAGGGGCTATTTCGAGGTCTTGCGGCATTACCGCGAAATTGCCGGCATCCGTAGACAATTGAAAAAGCGTCTGCTTGCGGACCCTCCCGATGTCTTCATCGGCGTCGATGCGCCGGATTTCAACCTCGATCTCGAGGCGGCCCTGAAGCGGCGGGGAATCCGCACCATCCACTACATCAGTCCCTCCATCTGGGCCTGGCGGGGAGGACGGATCAAATCGATGCACCGGGCGGTGGACAAGGTCTTGGCGCTCTTTCCCATGGAACCGCCCCTCTATCAGAAGGCAGGTATTCCGGTGGCCTACGTCGGCCACCCCATGGCCGACACCATCCCGCTGACCACCGACAAGGCAGAGGTTAGGGTGCGGCTCGAACTCCCGGCCGCCGCACCCATATTTGCCTTGCTGCCCGGATCGCGGCAGTCCGAACTGCAATATATGGCGGCGACCTTCGTCGCCACTGCCAAGTTGCTCCACGAGCGCCATTATCCGAACTCCCGTTTTCTGGTTCCGCTCGCCACCCGGGAAACCCGGCTCCTGTTCGAGCAGGCGATTTACGAAGGCCAAGCCGCCGACGTTCCGTTCCGCCTCCTTTTCGGTCACGCCCAGGACGCTCTCGGCGCCGCTGACGTCGCCCTGGTGGCAAGCGGCACGGCCACCCTGGAGGCTGCGCTGGTCAAGCGTCCCATGGTCATCACCTACAAGGTCGCCCCGGCGTCGGCCTGGATCATGAGGCGTATGGGCTATCTGCCCTATGTCGGACTGCCCAATATCCTGGCCGGACGCTTCGTCGTACCCGAAATTCTTCAGGAGGAAGCCACTCCGGACAATCTGGCCGCCGCCCTGGTCAGGCTTTATGAGGACAAGGCCGGCGCCGAGGCCCTCGCAGCCGTATTCACCGACATCCACCTTCAATTGCGTCAGGGGACTGCCGCCCGGGCGGCGGAGGCGGTGCTCCAGTGCCTGAGCTGATCTATCCTGCCGGCCTCGTGTGCGGGATCGATGAAGCGGGGCGCGGCCCCCTGGCTGGGCCGGTCGTCGCCGCCGCGGTGATCCTCAATGGTGCGCGACCCATTGCCGGGCTCGACGACTCCAAGAAACTTTCGGAAAAGCGGCGGGAGTGCCTGGCAGAGACGATCAAGGCCGAGGCCATTGCCTGGGCCGTGGCCTGGGCGACGGTGGAAGAGATCGATGATCTGAACATCCTCCGGGCGACCCTCTTGGCCATGGCGCGGGCGGTTGCCCGCCTCGGCGTGGTGCCCGAAGCCGCCCTGGTAGACGGAAATATTCCGCCGAGCTTGAACTGTCCAGTGCAGACCATCGTCAAAGGGGATGCCAGCGTGGCGCCCATCGCGGCGGCATCGATTCTGGCCAAGACCAGCCGCGACGCGGAAATGCGCCGCCTTGCAGAACGTTATCCCCAGTACGGTCTGGCAGGCCACATGGGCTATCCCACCGCCGCGCACCTCGCCGCCCTAAAGGCGAACGGGGCCAGTCCCATCCATCGCCGCAGTTACGCGCCCGTGCGCGCAGTTCTCGAGGAGAAAAAGCAATGAATACCCAGCCTCTTTGGCTTTTCCTGCACCTTGCCGGGGTCGTCGTCTGGGTCGGCGGGATGTTCTTCGCCTACGTCTGCCTGCGTCCGGTGGCCGCAGAGACTCTCGATCCGCCGCTACGACTTACGCTCTGGGTCAAGGTCTTCGAGCGCTTCTTCCGCTTTGTCTGGGCAGCCGTCGCTCTCATCCTGGTCAGTGGATTCATCATGCTCGCTACCCAGGGATTTGCCGTCGCGCCGCCCCACCTTCATCTGATGTTCGGCTTGGGGCTCCTCATGCTGGCCGTCTTCGTCGGCGTGGTGACCGTTCCTTACACCGCCCTGCGCGAGGCGGTAGCGGCGAGCAACTGGCCCGCCGGTGCCGCAGCTCTGGGGAGAATCCGCAAGCTGGTGGGATTCAATCTCAGCCTGGGATTCGTGGTCATTGCCATCGCCACCCTCGGGCGATGGATCTGAAGCGGATCGATTCCCGCGATAACCCCCTGGTCAGGCGCCTGCGGCGCCTGGTGGCTTCGGCCCGGGACTGCCGCAAGGAAGGCAGCACCGTTCTCGAGGGACTGCACCTGGTGGCCGCCTACGAAGCCGCCCAGGGTCCGGTCGAGGCTCTGGTGGTCTGCGAATCCCGCGCAGGGACCGGCGAAATCGCCGCCTACCTTGCCGGTCGCAGCGCCGTCTGTCTTCCGGACGGTCTTTTCCGCTCCCTCGGGACCCTAGACAACCCGAGCGGCGTCCTGGCACTGGCCCCCATTCCGGAGTCCCCGACGGCTCTGCCCACGGCGGTGGACTGCGTTCTGCTCGACGGCGTACAGGATCCAGGAAACGTCGGAACCCTGATTCGCACCGCTGCCGCGGCAGGCGTCGGTCACGTCCTGCTTTCCCCGGACTGCGCCGGCGCGTGGCTGCCCAAGGTCCTGCGAGCCGGGCAGGGCGCCCATTTTGCCGTTGCATTGTATGAAGCGATCGACCTGGAATCCTTTCTCGCCACCTACCGGGAAAGCGTTGCCGCCACCTGCCTGGCCGGCAGCGCGCCACCCTGGGAAGCGCGCTTGGAAACCCCCGTTGCCTGGATCTTCGGCGCCGAAGGCCGTGGGGTCCGCACCAGCCTGCTGGAGCGGGCGGGAATCCGCGTGCGCATTCCCATGGCCGGCGGCGTGGAATCCCTCAACGTAGCCGCAGCAGCGGCGATCTGTCTCTTCGAAATGCGGCGTCAGCGCAGCCGCAGTTCCTGAAGCACCGTCGTTGCGATTTCCTCGATCGATTTGGTCGACGAATCGAGCCAGCGTATTCCTTCCCGCCGCATCATTTTTTCCGCTTCAGTCACCTCGTGGCGGCAGTTGGCGAGGGAGGCGTAGCGGCTGTTGGGGCGCCGCTCCTCGCGAATACGGGCAAGCCTCTCGGGCTGGATGGTCAGCCCGAAAAGCTTGCTGCGATGCCGCTCCAATGTGCCGGGCAGGCGCCCGCGATCGAAATCTTCCGGAATGAGCGGGAAATTGGCCGCCTTGAGTCCGAATTGCATGGCGAGATACAGCGAGGTTGGCGTCTTGCCGCAGCGGGAAACTGCCACTAGAACGACGTCGGCCTGCTCCAAGTCGCGGTCGGTGATGCCGTCGTCGTGGGCGAGGGTGTAATTGATGGCTTCGATGCGCTTCTTGTAGTCGGAACTGTCGGCGGAACCGTGGGAGCGGCCTACGGTATGGCTCGACTTGACGCCAAGTTCGGCTTCAAGAGGGGCGAGGAAGGTTTCGAAAAAGGAGAGGCTGAAGGCGTCGGCCTCATGGACGATGGCGGCCAGTTCCTGATCGACCAGGGTGGTGAAGACGATGGGCCGTAGCCCGTCTTCCTCGCCCGTGGCGTTGATGCGGAGCACGGCATCTTGGGCCTTGGCCCGGTCGTCGAGGAAAGGGATGCGCACCTCGCGGAATACGACGTCCTCGAACTGGGTGAGCAGGCTGTGTCCCAAGGCTTCCGCGGTCAGGCCGGTGCCGTCGGAGACGTAGAAGATGGTACGGCGTATGGTCAAGGAGCCTTCCCGGGTTTGTGATCTTTGAGCAGCGCGGAGGTGACCGGATGCTGGTTGCGGGTTGCGAGGTCAAGGGGCGTATGGGCGGTGGCGTCCTTGGCCTGGAGTTCGGCCCCGTGCTCGAGCAGAAGCTTCGCCATCTCGGGCTGGCCGGTTGCCGCGGCAAGATGGAGCGGGGTGGTCCGGTTGGCGGCAATTGCCTTGACGTCTGCACCCATGGTGAGCAGGACCTCGGCCTCCTGCTCGCTACCGGAGAGGATAGCCGCGTGTAGGGCCGTCATGCCTGCCCGGTCCTTCGCCTCCAGTTCGGATCCCCGCGAAATGAGGAGCAGCGAGGAGCGTTGCCGCGCATAGAACGCTGCCATATGCAGTGGCGTGCGTCCGAGCGCATCGCGGGCATTAACCTCGGCCCCGGCGTCAAGCAGCTTCTTGACCTCGGCGAGATCGCCGTGGATAGCGGCGATTGCAAGGGGAGACTGGGGGGTCGCCGGGTCGGCCACGGGAGCACTGGCGGCCGACGAAGACTTACCCGTTTCGGGACCGCGGCTACAGCCGATGAGCGCGAGAGCCGTCGCAAACATCAAGGCAGTCCGCCAAGAGCGATGTCGGGAAGAAGGGCGCATGCTGACTCCAGAAGGCCGTCACCGCCCAGGGGCTGCGGTGGTCCGGGAAGCCGCCATTTTACGGGACTTCCCGGGCCCGGGAAACGCCCACCGGCCGTCAGCCGCTGTTGCGCAAGCCTGCGGCGATACCGTTGATGGTGAGGTGGAGTCCGCGAGCTACCCGCTCGTCCGTCTCCCCTGCCCGGTGCCGCTTGAGCAATTCCACTTGGAGATGGTTCAGAGGATCCATGTACGGGAAACGCTGCTGGATGGAACGTCTGAGAAGGGGGTTGTCGGCCAGGAAATCCTCCTGCTCTTCGATGGCCAGCAGGTGCTTGCGGGTAAGCTCCCATTCCCTGCGGATCGCTCCGAACACCCGATCGCGCAGGCCGTCTTCAGTCACCAGCTCGGCATAGCGCGAGGCGATGGCGAGGTCGGATTTGGCCAGAACCATGTCCATATTGGAAAGCAGCGTCTGGAAGAAGGGCCACGCATGGAACATGCGGCGCAAGGTGGCGAGACCCGCTGGATTCTCCTGCAGCCAGACGTCGACGGCGGAGCCGAAGCCGAACCATCCGGGCAGCATGAGGCGGCACTGAGCCCAGCTGAAGACCCAGGGTATGGCCCGCAGGTCCTCGATGCTGTCGGAAGCTTTGCGTGAAGCAGGCCGGCTGCCGATGTTCAGGTTGGCAATTTCCGACACCACCGTGGATTGACGGAAATACCGGGTGAATCCCTCGGTTTCATAGACAAGGCCGCGATAGGCGCGGAAAGCCAGGTCCGAAAGGCGATCCATCACCGGATGGAAGGCCTCCGCCGGCTCGACCCGGTTTTCGTGGTCGGTGAGGCTGGCCTCGAGGGTGGCAGCCAGCAGGACCTCCAGGTTCCTGCGGCCGGTTCCCGGGTTGCCGTACTTGGTCGAGATGACTTCTCCCTGCTCGGTGAGGCGAATCTGCCCCGAAACCGCTCCTGCCGGCTGGGCGAGGATGGCCTGATAGCTGGGGCCGCCGCCACGGCCGACCGATCCTCCACGGCCGTGGAAGAGCCGCAGGCGCACGCCATGGTCACGGCAGACGCGGGTGAGCGCGATCTCGGCCTTGTAGAGTTCCCAGCCCGAGGTGAGAAAGCCGCCGTCCTTGTTGCTGTCCGAATAGCCGAGCATGATCTCCTGCTCCATGCCCCGGGAACCCAGCAGATCGCGGTAGGCCGCAAGGCGGAAGAGGCCTTCCATGGTGGCCGCCGCCCGCTGCAGGTCTCCGATGGTTTCGAACAGCGGGATGATGTTCATGTCCAGCCGTGGAGCGGCGCCGGGTCGGAGTAGACCGGTTTCCTTGAGCAGCAGCGCCACTTCGAGGAGGTCTGAGACGCCATCGGTCTTGGAGATGATGCAATTGGGCAGGGCGGCGGCGCCGTAACGCTCGCGCATTTCCCGCGCGGCGAAGAAGATGGCCAATTCGCCCCGGGCTTCGTCGGAGTATTCGAGGAAGGGCGAATACAAGGGCCGCGGGGTGTGCAACTCCTGGGTCAGGAGGGCAATGCGGCCCGCTTCGTCCAGGGCCTCGTAGTCGGGACAGCGACCGGCGGCGGAAAAGAGCTCGCCCACGGTGCGCGCATGGACGTCGGAATTCTGCCGCAGGTCGATGGGGGCGAGGTGAAAGCCGAAAACCTGAATGGCCCGGAGAAGCCTGCGCAAGCGGCCTCCGGCCAATCGGGCGCTGCCGTTCGCCTTGAGGGAGGCGGAGACGACCTTCAGGTCGTTGCGCAGCTCGCCGGCGGAGGCGTAGGGTTCTGCCTCCCCGACCGCATGGCGCAGGGGTTCCAGGCGGTCCAGGCGGCGGGCTGTTGCCGCCAGACGGGCGTAGATGCCGGTCAGGGCGCGGCGATAAGGCTCGTCGGCTCGCTGGGGGGATTTGTCCGGCGATGCCTCGGCCAGGGCCGTGAGTTCCGGCGTCACCTGGACCAGAAGGCTGGACATGGGCAATTCGCCGCCCAATTCATGGATTTCCTCGAGGTAGAAATCGAGGGTCGCCGCCGACTGGAGCCGCAGGGCTTCGCGCAGGATATCCGCGGTGACGAAAGGATTGCCATCCCGGTCGCCGCCGATCCAGCTTCCGACGCGAAAGAAAGCCGGCAGCGCCCAGCGTGCTCCCGGGTAGCTCGATTCCAGTCGCTCGGCCGTCTGGATGTAGAGATTGGGGAGTTCGGCGAAGAACGTGCTGGTGAAATAGCCGATCCCGCTCTTCACTTCGTCGATGACCTTGAGCCGCAGCGGGCGCAGCATACGGGTCTGCCAGAGCGTGAGCACGGCGGCGGCCAGGCCGGTATCGTTTTCCGCCTGCTCTTCCGGCGTCAATTGCTGGCGGTCCCGCAGGTCGAGCAGGCGCTCGATCTCCCGCTGGCTTTGCAGGGTGCTCTGGCGCTGGACTTCGGTCGGGTGCGCCGTGAGCACCGGCGATATCAGGGCGTGGGCAAAAAAATCGGCCACGGCGTCCCGGGCCACGCCGGCTTCCGCCAGACGGTCCAGGGCGAAGGGCAGGCTACCCTCGCGGGGAGGTGAATCGGCGAGATCGTGAGCCCGGCGACGGCGAATGTGGTGCTGATCCTCGGCGATGTTGGCCAACTGCAGGAAATAGCTGAAGGCGCGGACGACTGCCTGGGTGGTATCCCGAGGCAGAGGATCGAGCAGGGCAGCGAGCTCGGCCCGGGCGGCAGGGTCCCCGTCCCGGGCAAAGCGTACGGCGGTCTGGCGGACCCGTTCGACAAGGGCGAAGACAGCGTCGCCCTCCTGCTCGCGTACCGTGTCGCCCAGCAAGCGGCCCAGAAGGCGGATATCGGAGCGAAGGGGTTCGTCCTTGTCGTCGTGGAGTGCGTTCGTCATCAATGCTTGCGGACCAGAAGCGTGGATACCGGGGACAAGCGAACCAGTTGATCGGCCACCGACCCGATGATAAGGCGTTCCAGCCCCCGACGGCCATGGGTGCCGACGACGATGAGGTCGGCTTGCCATTCCTGGGCGGCATCGATGATGACTTCCGAAACGCGTCTGTCGCTCGCCTCGAGCAAGCGGGTTTCAACGGACGGGTCGGCAACTTGCGCTATTGCCTCTTCGAGGAGCTTCTTGCCGGCGTCCACGATGGCCTGGCGCGCGTGATCCAGGTTCAATGTGGTGGTGAGGGTACGGTGGTGCATGCCCATCAGGGTTTCGTCGGCAACGTGGACAATGCACAGGGCGGCGCCGTGGGTCTTGGCGATATAGGCGGCTTCGGTCAGGGCGCACCGCGCCGTTTGACTGTCGTCGATGGCGATCAGGACTTTCTTGTACAAGGCTCTTCCTTTCCAGGTGGGGAGATTGAAAATTAACAAATTGCCGTGCTGGCGCCAGCTAGGGAAAACACTCAGCAGCCCACTTCCGTGGGGCGGCTGCATTCCTCCAGCAGATAGGCGATGGAGCGATAAGTTCTGCCGGTTTCGGCCGTGAGCCCGATTTCGCAGGTACGGTTGGTGGACACTCCGCAGGAACAGGCCGTCGGCAGTTGCTCGTGGATCCTGCGCAGGGCATGGACGTTGAGTTCCGGAACGGCGAAACCCCGGTCACCGCCGAAACCGCAGCAGGTCACCCCGGACGGTTCGACGACGCTCTCGACACAGGCGGCAACGACCCTCCGCAGCTTGGCGTCGGCGGCATTCTTGCGGACGCTGCAATTGACGTGCAGGGCGACGGGCCCCGGCTTTTTTTTCAGCAAGAGTCTGGGCAGCAGGGCGTCGTGGGCAAATTCGTGAAAATCGTAGAGCTTCAGGCGCCCTGCCAGATGCTTTTGCATCCGCGCACTACAGGTGCTGGCATCCATGATGACCGGCAGGCGGCCCCCGTCGCTGACAGCCAGGAGAGCGGCTTCAAGGTTCCGGGACATGACATCAGCCTCATTGGCCATGCCTTTGCTGGCCAGCATCTGACCGCAGCAAAGTCCTTCGAAGCCGTCAGGCAGGCGCGGCGCATAGCCGGCACGTTCTAGGAGGCGGATCACCGTATCGGCAAGGCCCGGTTCACCGTTGCCCGAAGGACCGAAAATGCGGCCTCCGCAGGCGGGAAAATAGACCACCGGGTCGCCAATCCCCGCCGGCTGCGCGAGCGAGCGGTCCGGGCGCGGCATGGACCTTTTCCAGGCACCTCCGGAGAGTGCGCCCAGCACCTTGTCGCCCATCACGGTCGCAGCCAAGTGGCCGACGGCGAGCCCGGAGCGGGAAATGCTGGCGACGGTGTCGAAGTGATCCACAGCCCAAGTTCCGAGCCGGCGGGAGCCTGGGTTCAAGCGGCGACCTCGCAGCCGGCGGATCAGTTCGCCGGTGTCTATGCCTACCGGGCAGGCGGTGGAACAGAGGCCGCACCCGGCACAAGTATCCAGCCCCTGATACGCGAAGTCCGCGGCCGCCGGTCCCGGAGACTCTCTGGCGGCGGTGCGACGCGACAATTCGCGCCAGCCGACGATGCGCTGGCGGGGCGAAAGCGTCAGGCGGTGGGAGGGGCAGAGGGGTTCGCAGAAACCGCATTCGATGCAGCGGTCCACGAGGTCTTCGGCAGCGGGAAGAGGCTTGAGGTGCCTGAGATGGGCCTGGGGGTCGTCGTTGAGAATGACGCCCGGGTTGAGACGATTCTCGGGGTCGAAGAGCCGCTTGATGCGGCGCATCAAATCAGTAGCCTCGCGTCCCCATTCGAGCTCGACGAAAGGCGCCATGTTGCGGCCGGTCCCGTGTTCTGCCTTGAGGGACCCATCGTATTTTTCGACCACCAGCCGGCAGACATCGTCCATGAAGCGGGCGTAGCGTTCCACTTCGGCGGCGTCGCCGAAATCCTGGGTGAACACGAAGTGCAGGTTGCCCTCCAGAGCGTGGCCGAAGATGATCGCCTCGTGGTAGCCGTGCCGCCTGAGCAATGCCTGCAGGTCGAGGGTGGCGGCCGCCAGCGATTCGACCGGAAAGGCCACGTCCTCGATGATCACCGTCGTACCCGTGCGACGCATGGCGCCGACCGATGGGAAGGTTCCCTTGCGCACCTTCCAGTACATCTCGCAGGTCGCGGGATCGGTGGAGAAGCGAGGGGGCTCCAGGGTGGGGACGCCGCCCAGGGCCGCCAGGACGTCTTCCATGCGCTTCTCGAGCGTCGCTTGGTCGTCCGCTCGCACCTCGATCAGCAGCGCAGCGACGTCTTCGCCCAAGCCACGGATCATGGGCGGCAAGCCAGGCTTGCTCTCAACGGAACGCAAGGCAGGGCGGTCCAGCAGTTCGACGGCGGCTACCGGCTGCACTTTGAGGCGGATCACGGCCTGGCAGGCGGCCTCGATCGTGGGAAAAAAGACCAGGGCACTGGCTTTGTGGGCTTCTTCGACGACGGTACGGTAGGTAATCCGGGAAATGAATCCCAGCGTTCCCTCGGACCCGATCATCAGGTGGCTCAGGATCTCTATGGCGTCTTCGTAATCGACCAGGGCATTGAGGCTGTAGCCGGTCGTATTCTTGATCTTGAATTTGCGCCGGATGCGGGCGGATAGTTGCGGGTTGCTGCGGGTCTGAGCGGCCATTCGCTCGAGTTCGCCGAGCAAGACTGCGTGACTGCGATTGAAGGCGTCGACGCTCAGAGGGTCCTCCGTATCGAGTACGGCGCCGTCAGCCAGCACAACCCGCAGACCGGCCAGAGTCCGGTAGCTGTTCTGGGCCGTGCCGCAGCACATCCCCGACGCATTGTTGGCGGCGATGCCGCCAATCTTGCAGGTGTTGATCGACGCGGGATCGGGACCGATCTTGCGGCCGTAGGCGGCGAGCCGCCGGTTCGCCTCGCCGCCGATGATGCCGGGTCCCAGGCGCACCGCGGTTCCGTCGGAGGCGATTTCGCAGCTGGCAAAACCCTCGCCGATCAAGACCAGAACGCCGTCGGTGATGGCCTGGCCGGAAAGACTGGTGCCGGCCGCCCGGAAGGTGACGGGGCGCTTGCAGGCCTGGGCGGTCTGGAGGATCGCCTGCACCTCCTCCTCATTTTCGGCGACGGCGATGACCTCGGGAACGAGCCGGTAGAAGCTGGCATCCGTCCCGTAGGCGAGGCGACGCAACTCGTCGGTGATGACCTGGTGGGCGGGGAGGTGGCGACGGAGAGATTCGGTAACGGATGGCATGGGGGACTCTTCGTGCTTGACGGGTTTCGCGATGGTGGACTGTCGCTTCGGCGGCGCATCCATCACTTCCTCTCCACCCTATCCCGCAAACGCTGCGCAGCCGGTTTCATGGGAATCCGTACCGAAGTCCAGCCGCCTTGCCGGGCCGGCGTCATCCAGTTGAACCGGCTGGCCAGCCACGAATAGAGCCGATACATTCCGGGCCGCGAATACACCCAGGCCCATCCCCGCCAGATCGCCGTGATCAGTCCGCTATACCCTGCGCCCTGTCCCTTGAGGGTACTGCCGGAACCGGGCGGAGCATTGACTTCGGACCGCAGGCGGATCAGGAGGTCGGGAATGGGAATGCGTACCGGGCATACCTCACCGCAGGCTCCGCAGAGGCTGGAGGCGAAGGGCAGGGTGGCGGTGGCCTCGAGGCCCAGCAGGTGGGGCGAAATGATTTCGCCTATGGGCCCGGGGTAGGTCGTACCGTAGGCATGGCCGCCGATATGGGTATAGACCGGACAGTGGTTCATGCAAGCGCCGCAGCGGATGCACTGTAGGGTCTTGCGCAATTCCTCATCGGCGTAGGGTTGGGTTCGCCCATTGTCGAGGAGCACCAGATGGACTTCCTCGGGACCGTCCAGTTCACCCGGCTGGCGGGGTCCGGAGATCATGTTCACATAGGTGGTGATGTTCTGGCCGGTTGCCGAACGGGTCAGGAGCGACAGGAGCGGCGGGACGTGGTCGAGATTCTCAACCACCTTCTCGATGCCCGTGATGGCCACATGGATCCGGGGCGTCGTGGTCGAAAGGCGGCCGTTGCCTTCGTTCTCCACCAAGACCAGGGTGCCGGTTTCGGCGACGGCCATGTTGACGCCGGAGAGGCCGATGTCCGCTTCCAGGAATTTCTGCCGCAGCACCTTGCGGCCGATCTGGATCAGGGTATCGACGTCTTCGGTGTAGGCCACTCCGGGCAGTTTTTCCTCGAAAAGCCGGGCGATTTGCTGCTTGGTCTTGTGGATGGCCGGCATGATGATGTGGGAAGGCTTCTCGCCGGCCAGTTGGAGGATGTACTCGCCCATGTCGGTTTCGATGGCCTCGATTCCGACGGCCTCGGCAGCGTGGTTGAACTCGATTTCCTCGCTGACCATGGATTTGCCCTTCACCATGCGGCGGGCGCCATGCTTTTCGCAAATGCCGATAATGATGGCGTTGGCTTCCTCCGCCGTCTCGGCCCAATGGACCTGGATCCCGTTCTGCGTCAGCCTGGATTCCAGTTGCTCCAGGAGTGCCGGCAGCTTGGCGAGGCTGTTCTGGCGTATGGCCTCCCCCAGGGAGCGCAGACTTTGCAACTCGTCGTCGTCGGGAAACTGGGCCGCCCGCTTGGTCATCAGGAAATCCATGGCGGCGCGGAAACTCTTTTGCAGAAACTCGTTTTCGACGACGGCCTTGGAGCGCTGCCGGAACCCTTCTGTCGGCATGAAGTGCAGGGGTTTCTCCTGGGCGCCCATCATGCATCCTCCTTGAGCAGCACCACCAGTTCCTTGGGTCCGTGGGCGCCGTAGGCAAGCGTCTGCTGAATGTCGGCGGTTTTCGACGGGCTGGAGATGAGCAAGGCGTTGGTCGGCAGGCCTGCGGCCCAGTTTTCCGCGCCCATGGCATCGATCAGGGTCGGATGGATGGTGGAGGTACTGAGCAGCACGATGTGCACCGGGGGCACCAGGGACATCAGGCGAGGCTCGGCGGCATCGGGCCACAGGATGAGCGTGCCGGTCTCGGCGATGGCCCCGCGGGCACCTGTCAGGCTGGCATGGACGTCGTTGAAAAGGACGTCTTTCCAGGCTTCGATAGGGCGGTCGTAGGCAAGACAGGCGATGCCGCTGTCCCGCAGGCCTTCGATGGCGGCGGCGCCGTGGGCGGTTCCGGAGGCCAGCAGAAGATTGCCGAGTCCCTTCGCACAGAGGATTTCGTACAGCCTGCGAACCCAGTCGCCCTGAGTCACCCGATGAACTTCGGCGCGCGCCGCTTCCATCATGGCGACAAAGCGATCAGTAAGCTCAGCAGCCGACTCGTTCCTGGCGCGGGCGGCATACCACTCGGCCGGTTCCGGTGAGGGGCGCTGCCCCCTGACCTCGGTCGCCCGCAGACGGGCGAAGATGCGATCGCGGGCGTTCATTGGGCTTGCTCCGTACGCTTCAGTAAAAAGCTTGCGATGTGCTCTCCAGGCAGCGAGGGCGTGGCTTGGCCCTCCTGCCGGTCGCGCCAGGCGGCATGACCGAGGATGTTCATCAGACAGCCGCAATCGGCGCTGACCACCCGCTCCGCGCCCGTGGCTTTGAGGGCATCCACTTTGTCCTTGACCATGGCGCCGGAAATCTCGGGATGCTTGATCGAGAAGGTTCCGCCAAAGCCGCAGCACTCAGCCTCGTGGGCCTGCTGGGCAATGGTGACCTGGCCGAGTTGGTCGAGAAGCGCGCGGCCGGTGAGATGGACGCCCATTTCCCGGCGCGCGGAACACGAGGTGTGGAGAACGACCGTGGTGGGGTCGCCGCGGTCGTTCAGCTTCATCCCGATGACCTTGACCAGGAATTCGGTGAATTCGTAGATGCGGCTCGCCACGGCCTCGGCTTTCGCCTTGCGCTCCGGGTCGGCGGCAAAGAGGATGGGATAGGCGTGCTTCATCATGCCGGCGCAGGAACCGGAGGGCACGACAATGGGCCAAGGTTCGGGGAAGAGGTCGAGTTGGGCACCGGCAACTTCCCGTGCCTGGTCATGGAAACCGCTGGTATAGGCAGGCTGGCCACAGCAGGTCTGGTCCGCGGGAAAATGGACGCGTACGCCTTCCCGTTCGAGAAGTCGTATGGCGTCGAGACCAGCCCCGGGAAAGAACTGGTCGATCACGCAGGTGGCAAAGAAATAGACGTCGCGGGGGAGGGCTAGGGGGGCGCCGGGCTCGTTCATCGTGTCTCCTGTTTTCGGCTCGTCGTGAATTATTGCATGGTCAAATGGTATTACCAATAATATCGATTCAATAAAATGTACGATATATCCGTCGTTTAGTCAAATCGATAGGGGATTTCCCAGCCCTTGCGAATCGCCGTTTGCTTGTTTAGAATTGCGTGGTCTTACCAATCCCGTCAGCAACCAACCCGCCGTCATCATGCCCCAGAGCAAGCTCCAGGTTCCCCGCATCTCCGACGCCATCGCGGCGTCCCTGGAGCGGCGCATTCTCGAAGGCTCGCTCAAACCGGGAGATCGTCTTCCGGCGGAACGCGAGTTGGCGGTTGAACTGGGCGTCTCGCGCCCGTCCCTGCGGGAGGCCATCCAGAAGCTCGCGTCAAAGGGCATGGTCCATAGTCGCCAGGGCGGTGGGACCTACGTCACCGATCGCCTTGAGGCGACCTTCATCGATCCCTGGCGGGAGATGCTCGGTGCCCATCCGAATCTTCGGGAGGATTTGCTCGATTTCCGCCGCATGCTGGAAGGGCAGGCCGCCGAATGGGCGGCCGAGCGGGCCACCGATGCCGATCAACTGCGGCTCGACAAGGCCTTTGAAGATCTGAGTGATGCCTTCGGCGGCGATGATCTCGCCCGCCGCTCGGCATCCGACATCAGTTTTCATCAGGCCATCTGCGAGGCCAGCCACAACGCCCTCGTGGGTCATCTCTCTTCGGCCCTGTTTAGGCTGCTGCACGACAATATCCATCTCAATCTCGGGGAGTTGCGCAACGTCCCCGGTGCCACCAACCTGTTGCACGCGCAGCATACCGCTCTCTACAAGGCCATTCGCGAGCGCAAGCCCGTGGCGGCCCGGGCGGCGGCTGAAACCCACATTGCCTTCGTCCAGGAAACCCTCGCGCAATCCCTGCGCACGGCTGCGCGCCGCGAATCCGCGGCCCGGCGCCTAGGGGGTTTCGGTCAGGGCGACGAATCTCTTTCCAATTCAACCATCGAACCCCTTTGAAAGGATCCGGCATGGAAGCCCTCGTCATTCCCTTTGAAAAGCTGCGCATGACCGACGTGGATAAAGTCGGCGGCAAGAACGCCTCCCTGGGCGAAATGATCAGCCAGCTCGCCGACTCGGGCGTGCGCGTGCCCGGCGGTTTCGCGACGACGGCCAAGGCCTACCGGGATTTTCTGGCCCAGAGCGGTCTCGACAAGAGGATCAATGCCGCCCTCGACGCCCTCGACGTCGACGACGTCAACGCCCTGGTCAGGACCGGCGCCGAGATCCGCCAGTCCATCCTCGAGACGCCGTTCCCCATGGAGCTGACCATTGCGATCACCGAGCAATACCAGCGCCTGGTTGCCGAATCCGGCGACGACATGTCCTTTGCGGTGCGCTCGTCCGCGACCGCCGAGGATTTGCCGGATGCGTCCTTCGCCGGCCAGCAGGAAACCTTCCTCAACATCGTGGGCCTGGAAAACATCATGCACGCCATCAAGGAGGTGTTCGCGTCGCTCTACAACGACCGCGCCATTTCCTATCGGGTGCACAAGGGCTTCGTCCATGCCGACGTGGCTTTGTCTGCTGGCATCCAACGCATGGTCCGCTCCGACAAGGGGGCGGCCGGCGTGATGTTCACCCTGGACACCGAATCCGGCTTCCGCGATGCCGTGTTCGTCACCGCAAGCTACGGTCTCGGCGAAACCGTGGTGCAGGGCGCTGTGAATCCGGATGAGTTCTACGTCCACAAACCCATGCTCGAGGCCGGCAAGCATGCCGTAGTGCGTCGCAATTTGGGTTCCAAAATGCTCAAGATGGTCTTCGCCGCCGAGAAGGTCGCGGGTAGGTCCACCGTGACCCTGGACGTCGCCGAACCTGACCGCCACCGCTTTTCGATCGACGACGCCGAAGTGATGGAATTGGCGCGGTATGCCCAGATTATCGAAAAGCACTACCAGCGCCCGATGGACATCGAGTGGGGTAAGGACGGCGTCGATGGCAAGCTCTACATCCTCCAGGCGCGGCCCGAAACGGTGAAGTCCCAGGGCGGTGGCGGCAAGGTCGAAAAATTTACCCTCAAGCAGTACTCCAAGGTGCTGGCCTCGGGCCGCGCCATCGGGCAGAAGATCGGTATCGGCCCGGTACGCATCGTTCATGACCCGAAGGAAATGGACAAGGTCCAGACGGGCGACGTGCTGGTCGCCGACATGACCGATCCCAACTGGGAGCCGGTGATGAAACGGGCCGCGGCCATCGTCACCAACCGCGGCGGTCGTACCTGCCACGCCGCCATCATTGCCCGCGAACTGGGCATTCCGGCCATCGTCGGCTGCGGCGACGCCACAGAAACCTTGACCGACGGCGACACGGTGACGGTTTCGTGCACCGAGGGCGATACCGGCCATGTCTATCGCGGCCGCCTCGACTTCGAAGTGGTGACGCGGGACATCTCGGCCATGCCGGAGATTCCCCTCAAAGTCATGATGAACGTCGGCAATCCGGAACTGGCCTTCGAATTCGCCCAGTTGCCCAACGCAGGCGTCGGGCTGGCCCGCGTCGAGTTCATCATCAATAACGTCATTGGTATTCACCCCAAGGCCATCCTTGACGTCGAGCGGCTACCGGCGTCAAAGCGGGAAGAGATCAAGCGCCGCGCCCGGGGCTATGCGTCGCCGAAAGCCTTTTTCGTCGAAAAGCTGGTCGAAGGCGTGGCCACCATTGCTGCCGCCTTCTGGCCCAATCCGGTGATCGTCCGGCTCTCGGATTTCAAGTCCAACGAGTACCGCAAGCTCCTGGGCGGAGAACTCTACGAGCCGGAAGAGGAAAACCCCATGCTCGGCTTCCGCGGCGCGTCGCGCTACATCGCCGAGACCTTCCGCGACTGTTTCGAACTTGAATGTCGCGCCATGAAGCGGGTGCGTGAGGAAATGGGGCTGACCAATGTCCAGCTCATGGTGCCTTTCGTCCGCACTCTGGGCGAAGGTCAGGCCGTCGTCGACCTGCTGGCCGAGCACGGCCTCAAGCAAGGCGAGAATGAGTTGAAGCTCATCATGATGTGCGAAATTCCCTCGAATGCCCTGCTGGCCGAGGATTTCCTCAAGATCTTCGACGGTTTCTCGATTGGATCCAACGATTTGACCCAGCTCGCCCTCGGCCTGGATCGGGATTCCGGTCTGGTCGCCAACCTCTTCGACGAACGCGATCCTGCCGTCAAGATGTTGTTGGCGATGGCCATCTCCGCCGCCAACAAGTTGGGGAAATACATCGGCATTTGCGGCCAGGGCCCCTCCGACCATCCCGACTTGGCCGAGTGGCTGATGGACCAGGGCATTTCCTCCATCTCGCTCAATCCGGATACGGTGGTCGACACCTGGACCCGTCTGGGCAAGCACCGGGCCTGACCCGCCGGGCGCTTACGCCTTCTCTAGAAAGCGCACAGCCGCCTCGGGCGGCTGGGGCGCTGCAAAGAGGAAGCCCTGACCGATGGTGCATCCCATCGTCAGCAAAGCGGCTCGCTGGGCTTCGGTTTCGATCCCCTCAGCGACGACTTGCAGCCCCAGGGTCTGGCCGAGGGCGATGATCGTCCGGGCTATGGCGGCATCTTCGGCATCGGTGCAGATGTCTTTGACGAAGCTGCGGTCGATCTTGAGGATATCCAAGGGTAGGCGCTTCAGGTAACTCAAAGAAGAATAGCCCGTACCGAAATCGTCTACAGCGATTCGCACACCGAGTCGGTGCAGTCTTTCCAGGGTGGCGATGGCCTTCTCCGGGTCTGTCATTACAGTGGATTCAGTGACTTCCAGTTCCAGGCAATGGGGCGGCAATTCGTGGATGTTCAACTGCTCGGCAATGAAATCGACCAGTTGAGCGTCAGCAAACTGGCGGGCAGACAGGTTGACGGCAATACGCGGAATGACATTGCCGTCGTCGCGCCAGAGTTTCATCTGACGACAGGTCGCAATGATGACCCAACTACCCAGCGGGACGATCAGTCCGGAATCCTCGGCAATGGGAATGAACTCGCTGGGGGGCACCGTTCCCAGGGTTGGATGGGGCCAACGCACCAAGACCTCTAATCCCTGGGGGTTTCCATGGGTGAGATCGACCTTGGGTTGGTAAGCCAGCGCGAACTCCTGGGCTTCCAGGGAGCGGCGCAGAGCGGTTTCCACGGCCATGCGGTTGGCGCTGCGTCGGTTCATCTCAGCGTCGAAGAAGCGGTAGGTGCCCCGTCCGTCGGCTTTGGCCTGATACATGGCCATGTCCGCATTCTTAATGAGGGCCACGGGATCGGTCGAGTCTTCCGGGTAGAAGGCGATTCCCAGGCTACCGGCGGTATGCAGTTCCTGGCCGGCCACTGCGACGGGGAGTGCGAGGGACCGGATGATGCGGTCGGCGGTATGGGCGACTTCGGTTGCGTCGGAGACCTGGGTGAGGACGATGACGAATTCATCGCCGCCGGTTCTGGCGACGGTGTCGCTCTGGCGCAGGCAAGCCGTCAAGCGCCGGGCAATCTCCTGGAGCAGAAGGTCGCCGACGTCGTGGCCGAGGCTGTCATTGATCAGCTTGAAATTGTCCAGATCGAGGACCATCGTCGCCAACACTTCGCTATTGCGGGCAGCGACGTCCATATCATGGCGCAGGCGATCCTGGAGCAGAAGTCGGTTGGGGAGTCCGGTTAGGACGTCGTGGTAGGCCTGATGGCGCAGGCGCTCGTCCTTGTGATGCAGTTCGGTGACGTCGTTGAAGACTGCGACGTAACGGAGCGGCTTGCCTTCCTGATCGGGAACCACGCTGATCGTCTGCCATTCCAGGAAAGCCTCGCCGCCCTTGCGACGGTTCCAGACCTGCCCCTCCCAGAATCCGGTGGCGAGCAGATCGCCCCACATGGCTCGATAGAATTCCGGGGGATGATGATCCGATTTCAGGAGTCTAGGGGTCTCGCCGATGACCTCCTCGGCCGCATACCCGGTAATCGCCGAAAATGCAGGGTTGACCGAGATGATCGTGCCTGCGGTATCGGTCACCATGATGCCTTCGGCGGTATTTTCGAAAACGCTGGCCGCCAGGCGCAGATCGGCCGTCCGTTCGGCGACTCGCTGTTCCAGGTTCGCATTGATCAGGGCCAGCTCATCACGAGCCCTGGTGAGCTCTTCGGTAAGATTGCGCCGGCTGACGAGACTTTCGCGGAAGGCCTGCAAAGCATCGTAGATGGCACGGGCTTCACCGGGAAAATCCCCCGGCTGAAGCGCGACTTCGAGATTGCCCTTGGCCAGGCGGACCAAGGCGTTGGAAGACGTGGCCAGGGTATCGCGGACGCCTCTGGCGATTACGTAGCCGATCCAGAAAGTGATCATGACCATCACCAGGGTGAGGGCGGTGGCGACCGAGAGGCCCCCGCGCGCAATACGGTATTCCCGCTCGCTGACGGTCACGATGCGCTCCTCGACGCGGTGAGCGAGCCCATTGATGGCATTGATCACCGCAGTGACCGTATGGAACCATTTCTCTCCGCCACGGGACTCGAGCGGTCCTCCGGGTCCCGCCCGGGCAACCTCGTCGCGCAGCCAATCGATTTCCTGCATCGCAAGGCTGGAAAGGATTTCGCGCATGCGAAGCGCGAGGTCAGGCGGGGCGTATTCGCCGAATTGCGCAAAGTAGGCGTTCTGGGACCCGGTAGCGGCCAGAAAGCGCTGGAACAGGACCAAGTCGAAGTGGCCGGCGGAAAAACCGAGGGAGCCCGCCGCCCGCTGTTGGCCGAGGGCTTCCTTTCCGCGGATCAGGCTGGTGTATGCGGCGACCAGCGTCGCCAATTCGACCTGCGACGATATCCGGCCGAATTGGACGATCGCCGTGAGCAACAGGGCATTCGCTTCAGTGTAAAAGGTTGTTTGACCGAGGGGAGTGACCGTGCGGGCGTCAACGCGCTCCCGCATGGGCTTGAGCTGATCGAGCGCCCTTTGCACCGATGCCAAGCTTCGCCGCAGGTTGTCGTCCAGAATCTGGAAGTCGGGTTCGCCTGCAAAGGCGTGCCAAGCCCGAATACTGGAATCGGTCTCCTGACGTGCGGTGGCCATCTCCTCCGCGAAGGACAACCCTTCGCTACCGAGGAAATAAGCGGTGGCGCCGCGTTCAGCAGCCAGACTGTGGATCAACTGCCCGCCCACCTGGGCGAGTCCCGCCATCTCGCGGATTTTCCCCAGTTCCTGAAGGTCGCGCCACTTGTCGTTCAAGTGGAAAAGAGAGGCGATCAGCAAGGCCAGAGCCGGCAGCGCCACAGCCAGATGGATGCGAGTCGACAGGCGCAGGCGGTTGATCATGGCCGAAGGTTCGAGGAAATGACCCGCATCATACCGCCGGAGCGAGTCCCGATATACCCGGGAATCCCTGAGATCATGGGCGGAAGACGATTACGCCGCAGTAGGGCCGCCAACTAACGCTGGCGTTCTTTCATGGCCTTGGCGGCTTCTCTCTTGGCATCGTGTTCCATGGCGTCGGCGCGCTTGTCGTACTGCTTCTTGCCCTTGGCTAGGCCTATTTCGACCTTGACGCGACCGCGGGTATAGTGCAAATCGAGGGGAACGAGGGTGTAGCCCGCCCGTTCCACCTTGCCGATGAGCTTCATGATCTGGGCATTGTGGAGCAAGAGCTTGCGCGTGCGGGTCGGATCGGGATGGATGTGGGTCGAAGCGGTCGGCAGAGGGGTCAGGTGCATGCCGACGATGTAGACCTCTCCGTTGCGCAGGATGACGTAGGCTTCTTTGATATTGGCCCGGCCGGCTCGGATGGATTTGACCTCCCAACCCTCGAGCGCCAGCCCCGCCTCGTACTTTTCCTCGACGAAATAGTCGTGAAAGGCTTTTTTATTGACCGTGATGCTCATGCCGCCTGCGATCCATTAAAATCCGCAATCTTACAGGATTCGGGAAGGCGCCCATCGATGGCGGTCGTGGAGAAAACGGTGTTGATCGAACATTCCGCCCGGGAAATGTTCGATCTGGTCGACGCCTGCGAAGACTATCCCGCCTTCCTCCCCTGGTGCAGCCACACCGAGCTCAAATATCGCGACGAGCACCGGACAGTGGCTACGCTCCACATCAATTACCATAGCGTGAAGTCCTGCTTTACCACCGAAAATGCCAAGGAAATTGGCGTCTGGATGAATATCCGACTGGTGGACGGGCCGTTTCGCCGGCTGGAAGGGTCCTGGCAATTCAAGTCCCTGGCGGAAAGGGCGTGCAAGATTCAATTCCAATTGCACTACGAGTTTTCCAGCAAACTCTTTGAAAAAGTGATCGGCCCGGTCTTCAGTCACATCGCCAACACCTTTGTCGATGCGTTCGTTCGCCGCGCGGATCAGGTTTATGGAGCTCCCCGTGGCTGAAACGATTCAGGTGCAGGTCTGCTATGCCCAGGCGAGCAAGCAGGATCTGGTGGAGTTGGTCGTTCCTCAAGGAACGACGGTTCAGGACGCCCTGGAACGCTCCGGATTGCTTGCGCGCTACCCGGAAATCGACCTCAGGAAAAACAAGTTCGGGGTCTTTGCCAAGCTGACCAAGCTCGATACGCCCCTACGTGACAAGGATAGAGTCGAAATCTATCGTCCGCTGATCGCCGACCCGAAAGAAGTGCGCAAGCAGCGCGCCGCCGAGGGAAAGGTGATGAAGAAGGGGGCCGGAGAGGCCGAAGGCAGCGAGGGCTGAAGCTACTTGCAGGACTCGTTCGCTATTCGACGGGTCCGCTCGATTTCGGCCTGCCGTTCGGTGTCATCCAGGAAACGCCGCTCTCCGTTGGCATCGACCGTCGCAACGCGTTCGCCGGCTTCCAGACCGGCGATCTGGCGCTGAGCTCGCTCGCAGTTTTCCTTGCGATCCGTTGCGGCGGAATTCTCCTTGGCGGCTTTCTCGGCTTTTTCCTTGCCTTCCTGCTGCCGCTTCTTGAAATCCATGTCCTTTTCCGAGAGGGTCTTCGGGGCGGTGGCGGCGACGGGATCGGGCCCGCCCACGGAGGTGCGTCCGCTTGCACAGCGGATGTCCTTTGCGTTGCCCGGGGGAGGTTGGTCTGAAATCACCGTGCGGCCTGCGCTGTCCTTCCACTGGCAGGTATCCGCCCACGCAGGTATCGCGACGACGGTGACAAGTCCGAAAACTAGGCTGGGAAGGGCTTTCATGGGCGGCCTGAGGGAGGAGTCGATGCTGTATAATATCCATTTGTGACCTTGGAACAAAGGCCATGCGACTTCTGCAAAAAGCGCTCACTTTCGACGACGTTCTCCTCGTTCCTGCCCATTCCCAGATTCTGCCCCGCGACGTCCGCCTCTCCAGCCGGCTGACGCGCAACATCAATCTCAACCTTCCTCTTCTTTCGGCGGCCATGGATACGGTCACCGAGGCTCGTCTGGCGATCGCCCTGGCGCAGGAGGGGGGGATAGGGATCGTACACAAGAATCTTTCGCCCAAGGCCCAGGCGGCCGAAGTCGCCAAGGTCAAGCGCTTCGAGTCGGGCATCCTCAAGGACCCCATCACCATCCCGCCGACGCTCACAGTGCGCGATGTCCTCGAAATCACCCGTCAGCACAAGATTTCCGGTCTGCCGGTACTCGATCGTTCCGGTAAGGTGGTCGGGATCGTCACCAATCGCGATCTGCGCTTCGAAACCAATCTCGATCAGCCGATCAAGGCCATCATGACCCCGCGCAAGCGCCTGGTCACGGTCAAGGAAGGCGCCAGCGTCGAAGACGCCAAGACCCTGCTCCGCAAACACCGCTTGGAGCGGGTCCTAGTCATCGACGACGATTTCCGGCTCAAGGGCCTGATCACGGTCAAGGACATCCTCAAGTCCACCGAGCATCCCCTGGCCAGCAAGGATTCCGCAGGACAACTGCGCGTTGGCGCTGCAGTCGGGGTAGGCGCGGGTACCGAGGAGCGGGTCGAATTGCTTGTCGAGGCCGGCGTGGACCTCGTTGTCGTCGACACGGCCCACGGGCATTCGCAGGGGGTTCTCGATCGCGTCAAATGGGTCAAGAGCCGATTCCCGCAGATCGAGGTCATCGGGGGCAACATCGCCACCGCCGAAGCGGCCCGGGCACTGACCGACCACGGGGCCGACGCGGTCAAGGTCGGTATCGGCCCGGGATCGATCTGCACCACCCGTATCGTCGCGGGCGTCGGGGTGCCCCAGATTACGGCCATCCAGAACGTCTCCGAGGCCCTCAAGGGCACGGGGGTCCCCATGATCGCCGATGGCGGTATCCGGTACTCGGGCGACATCGCCAAGGCCATTGCCGCCGGAGCCGATACGGTCATGCTGGGCGGTTTGTTCGCCGGGACCGAGGAGGCCCCGGGCGAAGTCGAACTCTTCCAGGGCCGTTCCTACAAGTCCTACCGGGGTATGGGCTCCCTGGGGGCCATGCAAGCGGGGTCTTCCGACCGCTACTTTCAGGAAAACACCTCCAACGTGGACAAGTTCGTCCCCGAAGGCATCGAGGGGCGCGTTCCCTATAAAGGGCCGGTCCTGGCGGTCATCCACCAGCTAATGGGCGGACTGCGTTCCTCCATGGGCTACCTGGGCTGCGCCACCATCGCCCAGATGCACGATCAGGCCTGCTTCGTCGAGATCACGTCCGCCGGCGTCCGCGAGTCTCACGTCCACGACGTGCAGATCACCAAGGAAGCCCCGAACTACCACGTGGACTGATCCGTGTCCAAATGGCCGACCTGGGTCAAGGTCCTTCTGGTCGCCCTGGCGGTGGGGGGAGCCGTTGGCGCTTCCCAGTTCCTGCTCTATATCGACCGGATGAGTTCCAGTAAATTCGATTTTTGAAGGGTGCCGGAAACCGGCTTCTTTTCCTCCTACGTCGCATTTTCCACCCGCGCCATGTCCCACCAGAAAATCCTCATCCTCGATTTCGGTTCCCAGGTCACCCAGCTCATCGCCCGTCGGGTGCGGGAGCAGCAGGTCTATTGCGAACTTCACCCCTTCGATGTCACCGAAGACTTCATCCGCCGGTTCAACCCCCGGGGAATCATTCTCTCCGGCGGCCCGAACTCGGTTTATGAGGCCCTGGAATGGAAAGCACCGCAGGGGGTATTCGAGCTGGGCGTCCCGGTGCTGGGCATCTGCTACGGCATGCAGACCATGGCCCAGCAACTCGGCGGCAAGGTGGAAAGCTCGGGCAAGCGGGAGTTCGGCTATGCCGAAGTCAGAGCCCGAGGCCATTCGCGCCTTTTCAACGGCATCGAGGACCGCAGCAACGACCAGGGTCATGGTCTCCTCGATGTGTGGATGAGCCACGGGGACAAAGTGACCCAACTGCCTCCCGGCTTCAAGGTCATTGCCAGCAACGAGTCCTGCCCGGTGGCTGCCATGGCCGACGAGGACCGCGGCTTCTACGCCGTCCAGTTCCATCCCGAGGTCACCCATACCCTCAAAGGCAAGGAGATGATCGCCCGTTTCGTGCATGAGATCTGCGGTTGCGGCCACGATTGGAACATGCCGGACTACGTGAATGAAGCCATCCAGAAAGTGCGTACCCAGGTCGGGGACGAGGAGGTCATCCTCGGGCTTTCCGGAGGCGTCGATTCTTCCGTCGTGGCAGCGCTCCTGCACCGGGCCATCGGCGACCAGTTGACCTGCGTGTTTGTCGACAACGGCCTTTTGCGCCTGAACGAGGCCGACCAGGTCATGCGGACCTTTTCCCGCAACCTGGGCGTCAAGGTCATCCACGTGGATGCCACCGAACAGTTCATGGGGCATCTCAAGGGCGTCGCCGACCCCGAAGCCAAGCGCAAGATCATCGGCCGGGAATTCGTCGAGGTCTTCCAGGCGGAAGCGAGGAAGCTGCCCAACGCGAAATGGCTGGCCCAGGGCACCATCTACCCCGATGTCATCGAATCCGCCGGCAGCAAGACCGGCAAGGCCCACACCATCAAGAGCCACCACAATGTGGGCGGTTTGCCGGAAACCCTTAAGCTGAAGCTCCTGGAGCCGCTGCGCGAATTGTTCAAGGACGAAGTCCGCGAACTGGGGATCGCCCTGGGACTTCCCCACGAAATGGTCTATCGCCACCCCTTTCCGGGTCCCGGATTGGGCGTGCGCATCCTCGGCGAGGTCAAGAAGGAGTTTGCCGACCTCCTGCGCCGGGCCGACGCCATCTTCATCGACGAACTGCGGTCCGCAGACTGGTACGACAAGACCAGCCAGGCCTTCGCCGTATTTTTGCCGGTCAAGAGCGTCGGCGTGATGGGCGATGGCCGTACCTACGAGTATGTCGTCGCGCTCCGAGCCGTCCAGACCCAGGATTTCATGACCGCCCATTGGGCCGAACTGCCTCACAGCCTGCTGGGCAAGGTATCCAACCGCATCATCAATGAAGTGCGGGGGATCAATCGGGTGGTTTACGACATTTCGGGTAAACCGCCGGCAACCATCGAGTGGGAATAAAATATCATCATTTCAAGTCGTCTCACGCCGTCCGGATTTTCTGAAATTTACCAGCTATAACAACCAGTTAGCGTCTCATGGCGTCTCACGCCGTCCTAGTAAAGCCCGACTAAAGTGTCGGTATTGCTGACGGTATCGAGATCTGGTCCTTGAACGACCCAAGTTGATACCGTCAACTACGTTGACGGTATCGGTTGACGGTATCAGTTTACGGAGGATCAGATGCTCACTGACATGCAGTTAAGGGCGTTGAAGCCCACTGGGAAGATTTACAAGGTTGCTGACCAGCAGGGGCTCTATGTCGCTGTTACGCGGACTGGGGTTGTCAGTTTTCGGTTTGACTATCGGGTGAATGGACGCCGCGAGACCCTGGTGATAGGCAAGTACGACCCGACAGTCGGCGCCAAGAAGCCGCGCGAACTGAACGAGTTGGACTACGGCATGTCCCTGTCTCTGGCAGAGGCGCGCCTATTGATGACACGGGCGCACAGATCGATCGAGCAGGGCGAGAGCCCCTCACGTTCCAAGGTTGAGAAGCGGACCGAAGCTGCTGACGCGCTCACGTTTGGTAGTTGGGCAGAAAAGTACTTCGCAGGGGCTGATCTGGCCGAGTCCACAAAGGCCATGCGTAAGTCGGTCTATGATCGCAACTTGGCGGACGAATTTGGCCGTCTGAAACTGGACGAAATCACCCCGGTGCGTCTGATGGCCAGATGCGAGAAGATCAAAGAGCGTGGCGCGGCAGCACCG
>Ga0268298_10001588_pt1 | contig 26408 bp, 19 predicted proteins | sample WWTPWeurt_MetaG_FD_194462 | JGI IMG/M metagenome (GOLD analysis project Ga0268298, IMG submission 194462) | Activated sludge microbial communities from WWTP in Nijmegen, Gelderland, Netherland - WWTP Weurt | ecosystem: Engineered > WWTP > Aerobic digester > Activated sludge | place...
GGGAACATCGCGATTGTGAAGGCGGTGACCCGGGAACGGGTGGAGGTGCTCACGATCCTCATGACCGGCGCGTTCAAGAAAATCACCACGTCTCACGTCCAGCCGCGCGTCGCGGAGTTTCACTGAGTTTTGGGGAGTTTCGGGGGGGCGGTGGAAGAAGGGGCCGCGCGACGGCATCAACGTCTATGGCCAGCGCGGCAACGAAACGGAGTGGAAACTGTTGGGCCGAGACAACCGCCCGCCGTACGATGACGTGCGCCCGCTCGACAAACCCGGCGTCCCCGGTTTGCCCCTACTTGGATTGGTTCAGCAACACCTGGACTTGCGAGCCGTCGGAGACCGGCAACAACAAATCGGGGAGTCGATCGCCGTTTACGTCGGCGGTGACCACATCCATGTGCGTCCCGCTCGCCGGAATGGGCTGGGGCGACGCAAACATCCCCGCGCCTTGCGCCGCGCCCTTCCCCAGAAACACCGTGACGGTGCCGGGCGAATTGACGTTCACGGTGATGAGATCCAGCCAACCATCCAAATTCAGATCCGCCGTCGCAACCGGCTGAGGCGTTTTGCCCGAGGTCGGCAACACCACCGCCGGTTGAAAAGTCCCGTTTCCGTTGCCCAGCAGCACGCGCAACGCATTCCCGTCCGGGTCGCTGACGACCAAATCGGCTTTGCTGTCTCCGTTGAAGTCCGCCGCGACGACACTGTGCGGCCCCGCCCCTGCGGGCACGCGATTCACAGAACTGAAGCGCGAGCCCTGGCTGAGCAAAACCCCGACGGTGCTGTTGTCGTACAGCGTCACCGCCAGGTCGCCTTTCCCGTCGCCGTTGAAGTCCGCGCTGCTCACGCCGAAACTGCCCGAGGGAAGCACAATGCTGCCGCCGTCTTTGAACGTCCCGTCTCCGTTTCCGTACAGAAAGCCGATCCCGTTCGACATGAACGCAAAATACGGCACCGCGATGTCGAGTTTTCCGTCGGCGTTGTAGTCTCCTCCGGCCAGCGCAGCAGACGGAACATCGGCCAAATTCTTCGCCTGCAAAAACGTCCCGTCGCCCTTTCCCGGATACAGCAGCACCGACGGACCCGCCTGGTCGCACGAAACGGCGACATCCCAAAAACGGTCGCCCGTCATTTCGCCAAACAACATCGAGCGGGGCCTGCATTTGACGGAAACCCGCTGGTAGGTGTCGAAACGACCTTCGCCTTTGCCACGCAGGATCGACAGGCTTTGGTTGTCGTGGCTCGCGGCCAGCACGTCGAGTTTGCCGTCTTGGTTTACGTCCTCAACCGCGAGCTTGGTTGGCTTTGCGTCGGTGGCAAACGACTGCGGCTGCGCAAAAGCAAGCTGGCCCGGATAGTACGCAAACAGGTCTTGACGCACGGCCTCTTTTCCGTCGTTGCGCAAAAGCCGCACTTCGACCGGCCCGATGACGCCCGGATTCGGCGGCAAAAGCAGCCCCAAAACGTCGTCCTCTTTCAGGCTGACCTGGGTTGCATCCACGCCGGCAAATTGCACGCGCATGTCCGCTTCAAACTTGCGCCCCCGAATCGTGATCGGAATGCCGCCGGTCGTGGGACCTCGCGACGGACTTACTTGGTCGAACACCAGCTCGTCCTTCGCGTTTTTGTCTTTGTCGGGCAAGCCTTTTTCGTCTGAAACGAAACCTCCCGAGCTGCAAGCGGGCAAGCCCACCGAAAGGCCAACGCAAACCCCCAAAGCCAAGCCGAATGGTGCGACACCGTGTGCTTTCATGCCGAAAACAAAAACAGCAACGGCCTCGCTGTCAAACAAAAACTGTGCGTGCGTCGCACATTTGTGCACCGTTCGGAGTAAAACAGCCCCGCCATGCCCAAGCCGAACGAACACCTCCCCACAAGCGCCGGGCCGACGCCTGCGCCCAGCGGACCGACGGAATCGCCTTTTTGCCGTCTAACGGCACTGTCCCACAACCTTGCTCCGCATTTCGCCGCGCTGCGGACAATTCGGAACCGCAAGGCGCTGGAAGCCAGCACCCTGTTTTCAGAAATCGAAGCCGAACTTTCCTTCGTGCTTTCGGGCATCGAAACAGGCGAACACGCTTCCCCGGCAAATCGGCAACTTTCCGACGGCACGTTGCGCGTGGTCGCCTGGAACATCCAACGGGGCCGTGAGTTTTCGCAGATTCTCGATGCCCTGAAAAACGATGAAACCCTGTCTCGCGCCGATGTCGTGCTTTTGTCCGAGGTGGATGTCGGCATGGGTCGGTCGCACAACCGGAATGTCCCTCGCGAATTGGCGGCGGCATTGGGGTTTCACTATGCGTTTGGGGTTTCGTATTTGGTGCTGGGCGATGACGTGAAAGAAAACGAAGAGGGCACGGAAAACACACTCGCGCTGGCCGGACAGGCGATGTTGTCGAGGCTGCCGATCGAACAGGTCGTGAACGTCGATTTGCCCGAGCTCAAAGACAAGTTTTCGTCGAAGCGAGAAAAGCGGCTTGGGAAAAAGCGGGCGCTCATGGCTTGTGTGGGTGGGCTCGACAAGCCTCTGTGGGTTTCGACGTGTCACTTGGACTCGAATGCGTCACCCGCACAACGAAGCGAGCAGCTTCGCGCCCTGCTTGAGCAAATTGCGAAACAAGGCAGCCGTGTCCTGGTCGGAGGCGATTTCAATACAACAACGTATGACGCTTCAAGCAAAGCGGCGCTCTTTCGCGATCTTCTGCACAAGTTTTTTCACAAAGGATTTGATCGAACGGTCGCGGGCTACATGACGCCACAAACAAGTTATGAACAGCCTGTGTTCGCGTTGCTTGAGGAATTGGGATTTGCGACTGAAGGCTTAAACGACCTTCACACCGGAAGTTATTTTTACGACGTGGAAAGCCCGTTTGCAGAAGCAAAGCTTATTGAGAAAGTGGGCACGTTCCTGACGCGAAGACTGCAAAAGCGACTGCGACCTTGGAATGGACGTGTGCCCGCCCGGTTGGATTGGTTTGTGGGGAAAAATGTGCGGGGCCAGGCTGCGGGTGTCGTCGAGGTTGCGCCCAGAAACGGCATACCCGCCTCGGACCATCTGCCGATTTATGTCGATATCGGCCTACCGAAGGATTTCGGCGGTGCGGGCAATCTCGACGTACCGGGCCAGCCGGTCAGGTGAGCGTCGTGGGACCGCTGAGCGTCACCATGGGCCGCAACCGATTCCAGGTTTTTTTGCCCAAGCCTTTGATGCGCTGAAGGTCCTCGACACGTTTGAAACCGTGGGTTTTGCGGAACTGGATGATGGCCTGCGCTCGGCTCGGACCGACGCCGGGCAATCGTTCGAGCTGTTCGGCGGTGGCGTCGTTGATGTTGACGACTCCGGTGCTTTTCGGTGCCGCCATTTCGGCCACAGGCCGCGCCGCGCTTTCCGCGTGGACCTTGGGCGAAGCGGAAAACGTACAAGCAGCAAGCGCAAGCGGAAGCAGAAGTTTTCGGATGTTCATGACGGTCTCTCCTTTTCTCTCTCTGTGGTTCAGTTTTTCCCTGTTTCAGGGGGGTGATGTGCAGCCGGAAACAGTCCGACTGCGACGGTGTTTTCGTTACGATCGGTCCGATTGCTCGAAATAAAGAGGAGAGCCTGGACCTTCGGCCTCCATCTCGCGCGAACCGCTGGGAAACGGGTCGCGAACGATCAACTGTCCGTTTTGCGGCAACGCATCCAGCCGAATGGTCATGGAACCGTCGCGGTTCACAAAGGCGATGCCGATGCGAAGCCACATGCGTTTGCCTTTGGCCCGTTCTGTGACGGTAAACACGGCCTTCCAGGTGACTTTGCCTTCTGCCGACGTGCCCGATGGAGGGAATCCGCCGCGATGGGCATCGGGGCCAGCTTGGGGGTGCGAGGACGGGTGGAACATGGGTTTCTCCGTGTGAGGTCTTGCGGACGCCTTCGAGTTTGGGCGGGTTTGTGGAGGCTCATTCCGCAGTTGCCTGAAGACAAAAGCAGGTGGCGTGCCAGGTCTGAAACTTTCGATTTCTCGTCGGAAAACCGGATTTTGCTCAGCGATGCGGCGTCCGGCGGACCGGACAGAGGCCGGCAAGCGGGATCGAACAAGCCCGAAAACGCGCCGCGACCGCCGTATAGTGCGCAAGTGACGCCTTTGTTTTTGCAGTCGCTCGCGCTTTGGCTGCTCGTGCTTCATTCGATGGCCGCCGTCGTGGCGTGCGGGTCGAGCGTGCATTTGGCCGTCGGCTCGCTTCGCCTGCTGCGAGGGAAAACCGTGCGACCTCGTTCGTTGCGAATCCACGCGGCAACGACGCTGGCGGCGTATGTGTGCTGCGGAATCGTGGGCGCACTTTTGTATCCGCGTTATCGCGTGCTGGTTCGCGGTTTGTTTTTGGACCGCTGCGCACCGTGGGCAGCCAATTTGTTCGATTTCAAAGAAAACTTGGCGACGCTGGGTCTTCCCATGGCCATAGGCGCGCTGTTTCTCGCGTTTTCTTTTTGTTTCGCGCCCGGACAAACCCTGCCATGCGATTCCGCAGCTTCATCGGGGCCCAAAACAGACACAACGGCGGACTCGGTGGCCCCATTGGTTTTGTGGATATTTGCAATGCTATCGGTCGGAACAGCGGCGTGCTGCGTGACGGAAACGGTGTCGGGTTTGTTGGTCACGGCGGTGCGAGGCGCATGATGGTGGGAGTTTCTCGGGGAGCGGCGTTTTTGGGCTGCGTGTTGACCGCGACGACTGCGGCGGTGTTTTTTCTTTCGCTCGTGGTGGCGTGGCCGATGCCGGTGTATTTGCCGTTAGAACGGCGCTGGACGTGGGCGGCAGGAAGCGAGTCGCAGGAACTTCTCTCGACGGTGGCGATGGATTATTACGGGCGTTCGTGGTCGGCGTTGTGCGCAGCCTTTTTGGTGACGTTTGCCGTGTGGTTTGTTGGGCGCATCCGACGAAATGCTCCGACTTCCCCGGCGTCATTTCCAAGCCAGCGAACCCTGTTTCTGGCGGCGTCGTATGCCGTCACTGCCGTGGTTTTTTGCGTGTCGCTCATGGCCTACAAATTGATTGGCCGCGAACCCACGTCCCCCGGTCTATTCGGCTTGTTCGGCCTGTCCGGCGTGCCCAGTTTTGGCGACTGCCCCCAAGTTCAGCCTCGATGAGGTTATCCATCGGTGCTGTGGGGTTCTTCGTCCAGATAGTCGAGTTCGGCGTGATAGGTTTCGGGCAATTGCCAGAGCGCACCCACCGCCAACACGCACACCGACACGCCTAGCAGCCTGAGCGCCGACCCGATGCCCAACGTCGGAAAAAGGTGTTGGTACAAAAACGTCAGCGGAATGGTCGCACCTCGCACCAAATTCGGAATCGTGGTCGCGACGGTGGCACGCAGATTCGTGCCGAACGACTCGGCGGCGGTTGTCACCAGGACGGCCCAATATCCCGTCGAAATCCCGAGGGCAAAGCACATTGCATAAAACGCGCGTGGGCCGGGCCGGTCGAGTTGCAACAGGGCCAAAAACAACCCGAGCAACAACACCAAGAACAGCAGCATTGCCGCCCGACGACTGCGCAGCCGTTGCGACAAGACGCCGCACAACACGTCTCCGAGTGCGACGCCCAAGTACGAAAAAAACACCGACCGAGCCGCGAGAATCGACGGGGTGCCCAGCGCCGTCGCAAGCTCGGGCGAAAACGCGATCACAAGACCAGCGACAAACCAAACCGGCAGGCCGACGAGCAACAGTTTGGCAAACCGACCTCGACGGGAAGACGTGGAAAACAGAAGGCGCAGGCTGCCTTTTTTGGTCGCACGGCGCAGCGCAGACAGAAACAGCGCCGATTCCGGGATGGAAGTCCGCAAAAGCAAGAGCGCCAGCCCCGCCGCGCCTCCGACGAAATAGCAGGCTCGCCACGACAGAAACTCGGCCAGAACAGCCGCGCACATGCCACCGCACAAGCCAAAACCCGCGACCAGCGTCGTGCCCAGGCCTCGCTTTTCTTGAGGCAGTGTTTCACAGACGAGCGCAATCGCCGAACCCAGCTCTCCGGCGAGGCCAAAACCCGCCACGAAACGGCAAACCGCGTATGCCTCGACGGAATCCACCAGGCCATTGGCCAAAGTTCCCAGCGAATACAGCAAAATCGACCCGTACAGCGCACGCAAACGGCCCAGCCGGTCGCCCAGAATGCCCCACACAAACGCGCCCACGAGCACACCCGCCATCTGCACATTCAGAAGCCGCATGCCCCACGGCAGCGAATCCGCCAGCGAAACGCCCAGATCGCGCAGGCTCGACTGACGCACCGCATTGAACAAAAACAGGTCCAGCACATCGACGAAGTAGCCGAGCGCCGACACCACCACCACACGCGAGGACCGCTGCATCCCCGGCATGCTACGCAAACTTACTCGCGAGAGAAAAGGGGCAAACGGCAGCGGGCGCGTGAACCGGAGCGTTAGGGGTCCGATTTGCAATCGGGCAGATGGAACTCGACGCGGCGGTTTTTGATCCGTCCAGCGGCGTTGTTGGGCGCTATCGGTTTTTCTTGACCATACGCTTTGCCTTCGAGGCGGCTTTCTTCAATGCCAGCGCGAATCAGCCATTTGCGAACACTGACAATGCGCCGTTCGGACAAATCTTGATTGTATGCTTTGCAATCTTTGCGATATCGAACCGGGCATTGTGTGTCGGTATGCCCCTCGATGCGCACCCGTTTGATATGCCGCGCCCCTTTCAAAGCATTGGCCACAGCCGTAAGCACTGCGGCGCTTGCTTGGTGGTTCAGAACGTCGCTGTTTGGCTTGAACTGAATTTGCTGCTGGATTGCGAGTTGACAGTTGCGAACCTCGACCAGGCTCGCACACCCGTGTCGTTGCTTGTCTGGATGAGGCGCGCCAGCCTTGTCCGGGCACGCATCTTCAGCGTCGGGAATTTCGTCATGATCCTTGTCTGCCAATGGACACCCAGGCCGCGCGGGATCGGCGCGAAGGCCCGCAGGCTCGAACAAACACTGGTCTTGCGGGTCCAGCACGCCGTCTTTGTCGCTGTCCATCGCGGGACAACCCAGTCGATTCGGATCGGGCGACCCACCTTGCGGCTCCGACGGACACAAATCGTTGCGATCCGGCACACCGTCGCCATCGCGGTCAGGTTCGACGGGCGCTTTTTCTGGCAACGGACACCCCAAGCGGTCGGGGTCGGGCGCGGGACCTTTGTGTATTTCGGGACATTTGTCTGTTTTGTCCGGCACACCGTCGGCATCTCGATCGGCTTCGACGGGACAACCGTGTTTGTATTTGTCCGCGTTCGGCACGCCTTTTTCCGTCGGGCATGCGTCTGATTTGTCGGGAATGCCGTCTCCGTCTCCGTCGGGAATTTTCTTCGCCGTCGGTGCATACGCGGCCCGCAGCAAGAACCGGACATCCGGCGTCCCCGGCTGTCGCACAAAACCCAAACCCACCGCCGCGCCCAATTGCACCGTGTCGAGCAAGTTGTAATGCCCACCCAGCAACGCCTCGAGGCTTGTGCCATATCGCGAAAAACTGTCTTTGCCGGCCATCGCCGTCGCGACCAGCAGTTCGGGACCGACGGCAAACCGCCATGTTGGATTGAAATAGGCCGCGCGAAGGCCCAGTTGAAGTTCCGAGGCTGCTCGCCCCGCTTCAATGCTCGCCCATTCTTGCGGAAGTTGGGTTTGCGCCTCGGGACGAAACAAAAATCCGACACTGCCCGACCACATGATCTGCCGCGCCACACCCGCGAGGACAATTTTCGGCAACACGCGCACAGACTGATCGCTTACCACCGACGGCAACGCATCCGTCATTCCCCGAAGCGGTATCCACACATCCACACCCGCGCTGATGGACCACGCCTCTCTTTGCGGCTGACCGTACATCCGAGCGAGTACCCCAAAACGAGGATCTCCGACGGAAAAACTGCCTTCTGCCGGATTTCTATCGACAAGCGTTCCTCGGCTGAACATCACCACCGGCAGCGATCCTGTGACCAACACGCGATCCAAAAACGACGCTGCAAGGTCCAAATGACCGATAAATTGATGTGCGATCAGTGATTGCGTTTCAGTATAACCAAAACTATCTTTATATCCTAAAACCAAAGACTTATGTGCATAATCAAGCGAAAGACCAACGGAGAACAGCCTCGTTGATGAGTACCATGGATGCGAAACCGCAAATGACCATTCTCCAGCAGCAGTTGGCTCATAGCGATTTAGCTGATATCCAAGATTAGGCGATGCAGTTTGCGCTTTCGCATAATCAGAAAATCCAATTGACAAACAAAGCGCAAGTACGACCAACAGCGATTGTCGAAAATAGGGTTTTGTCATAGCTCTCCCAAACCTGTTTTGTGCAAGCACCGCGTTTCTCGCAGCGACGCAGGCTTGTCAGCTCTTTCACGCGGTCTTCCCCGCAGAGCCGGTTATGTGTTCGATTTCCGCCGTCTGAATCGCCACAGCCCCCACAGCAACACTGTCGAAAGCAAACCGATGCCGCCGCTCGCCGAGCCCGTTTGCGTTTGCGAGCAGGCCAAACCCCCGCCCGCGACCCGCAGCACACCCAGCTCGATGGTCCGCACAACCGTGTTGTCGCTGGGATTCGGGTCAAAAGAACCGTCCGACGACACCGTTGCAATGATGGTCATCGACGGAGGATCGACCAGAGAAGACGGGTCGGGAACCACCACAAACGTGGCCACTTGCGCCGTTTCGTTGGGCAAAAGCGCCCGATATCGAAAACAGCTCACTTTTTGTTCGGACCTGGAACAACGCCACCCCGGCTGGGCATCGAGCCGTTCCACCGCCCCGCCCCGTTGCACCACAAACGTGACGCGCTGCGGACCAGGGTCTGCGAGGCCGCTTTGGTTTTTCACCGACAGACCATACGAAACCGCCGTGTCGATCCGAGCAGTCTGCGGTTCATGCCCGACGGAAACGGTCAAATCCGCCTCGGTTTTGGGGCACGTATTCGTCGAAACGTCGCACGTCCGCCCCCCGCAATCCGCGTTGGTCTTGCAACCGCACTTTCCGCTGTCGAGGCATTGGTTCCCCGGTCCATCGGCCAAACACGCGCTGCTGGACCCTGGCGTACACTGCACGCACTTGCCTACTGCAGAGCACACTTCCGTTCCCCCTGGCGCGCCTTGACAGTCTGCGTTCTGCACACACACGTCCGTACACCTTGCGGGAGACGGCTTCGTGTCGCACACCGGAGCACCCGGCGAACAATCGTCGTTCGCGACGCACGGTGGCACCGAAACCAGGGTCGGCGCGCCGGGCGTTGTTCCATCTCCCGACGGAAAAGCGATCGGCCCCGAGTTTACGCCGCCCACAGGGACTGCCGTCGTCAAGCTCTGTACCGGCAGATTCCCAAAGGCCTTGTCATCGATGCGGATTTGGTATTTCACAACAACCGGCGGCTCGCCCGGTTCCAACGTGCCCCCTTGGGTCGGTCCTGCCCCTTTTCCAAGCCGAATCCGCAGTGTTCCGGTCAGCGGCTCCCAATCGACTTGATCGTCCCCCAATTTGTCTGTTTTCGGTCCATTTTGAAGCGGCTCGACAGCGACGGTCATACGTACGGAATCCGGTACATACGAAAGACCCAGTGGCAACGCCTGTGTAAGGACAATCTCTCCGCCTGGCGCGTCTCCGATGTTCCGCGTGCTCGACGTAAATTCGATGACATCGCCCGGCCTCGTACTGACGCCTTGCGGATACGTCAGCGTCGTCTCGAGAATCGGTTTCGTACTCGCAATCGACGTGACCAACACCCCCAAAAGCACCACGTCTTCCTTTGTCGATTCCAGTACAAGGTCCGCCTGTGTGTCATTCGGCTTCACATAGGGCGACACATCGATCACATCCAAATCCAGACCGACCATGCTGCCTGGTGCCCCCGTTGGCTGCGGCAGGTCTCCCACCGTCGAAACCGGAGCCCCCAAATGGGTCCTCGATCCGTTGAAAAAATTGTCCTCTGCCGCTGGAGTCCCATCCGTCACTTTGACCCCATTAAAGGAAAGACTGTCGCCGTCGTAGTCGTGATCTCCTTCGTATGCAATCACCCCGAGTTTGGCATCTATCTTCGACCCCACCGGAACCCGAAACCCCGATACAGTGACCGGTGTCTTGCCCCCCCAAATCACCCCTGAAAGGCCCTCAAACAGACTCAGATTGCGAATCGGCTCGTCATCCTTTTGATAAAACACCACCATCGCCCAGGCCGCGTACAACACGTCCGCATTGCTGTTTGTGGCAGGCATCCGGGGCACACCACTCACCCGATATGCGCCCGCGCCGAACTTTTGCACGATGGGGGTTACATCGACCGACGCTTGGTAGCTCTTGCCTCCCGTGTAGTTCCGTTCGATGTCCGCCTGTTCCGCGATCAAAAAATAGGGGGCCTGGCCGACCCGTTCTACCGTGACTTTTCCATCGGGAGGACTGCTCTCTTCATACGTTCCCGAAAAATAGAGGCGTGCATAGGACACTTTGGCACCGTTGGGCAATTTCAACATTGCGACAGTACGTGCATCCACCACCCCAGTCATCGGACTCGCGGTGGTACCTCCCCCTTCTGGCAAATCGTCACGCCACCACACATCCGCCGAGGAATCCGCGATGTTCGAGCCACAGTTCGCTGTATCCACCGTGCCGACCACCGGCTTGGGAATCCCAGGACGGCAATCAAACCCGAAGGAATTGCCAAGCAAAACCATGTCCCCGCGTTGGTCAATTTGAAAACGGAGCCTTGGGTTTGCGTGCGCTTCTTTCGTACACAGCCACAGAAGCCACACACACACAAGAAAAACGGTCTGCCTGGCCCACAAGCCACGTCCAAGCCGATCACAGAACCTCATCCATCGCCTCCTTCGTGGTCCCCTGGCGCGCCCAAGCATCGCGAACCCCCAACAGAGAATGACCCATGCACGCGCAAACTTCCCCCGAACCAACACAAACCATCAATATGTAACGCAAAATACACTGTACTTATAGAGAAAAATATCCATCAAATGAGCGATAAAACCATTGACAACTTGTGTTCACTATGATTACAGACGACAAATTGGTTTGCAAACACGCGGTTTTGGGTCGCATGTGTGACGGAATCGACATTTTCACTGCCTAACACTGCTTATTAATCCGTCTGAAATTTAGTAAGATGGAATAGGGTTTTCTATGTCGAACCATGCACGCCCTCGGGATGCAGCGGCTTGTGCGGACTGCGGTCAGGTTCTCGAAGAGGACATGCCACATATCTGCCAAGGTTCGGTCAAACGAGCCGCGTTCGACAGCACGCTCGGGCCCGGCGATCATCCAACCATTCCGGGCGAGATTTCCGAACAGGAGCCCCCCGATCCGGCCCATGAGCTGATCGGCAAGATCATCGGTGAACGGTACGAAATCCAGTGCGTTCTCGGACAAGGCGGAATGGGGGTCGTGTATCAGGCCCGTCATATTTCGCTTGAAAAACTGCTGGCGGTGAAACTGCTCCTCATCGCGCAGAACGAGGAATACCAACGGCGCTTTTTGCAAGAAGCCCAACTCGCATCGCAAATCAACCACCCAAACACCGTCTTTTTGTCCGATTACGGAGTCCTCCCGGACGGGCGCTCCTACATCGTGATGGAACTCCTGCGCGGTCCCACCCTGGCGTCCGAAATTGCCGAGGGGCCCATGGACCCCCTTCGCGCCTGTAAGATCGCCGCCCAAATCGCCCACGGCCTCCAAGCCGTCCACGATCAAGGCATCATCCACAGAGACGCATCCAACATAACCAGGGGTTGGCGGATGGGGTGCGAGAGGGACGCTTAGGGGCGCTTTGGGAAATCAATTTTCTGGCAAACAGGGGTCGTGTCAGGATACGGATTCTCGCGCCACCAGACGATAGACCACGGACAGACAACGTCCCCTATGTGGTCCGCATCAAACCCTGACGCCAAGCCACGCAAACCCCGGAACCCTTACAGCTATGTGAATCGGCCAGGGAGTAGGCCAGGGAGTAGGCCAGGAAATGGCCAGGCGTTGCTCAGGAGTTGGATGCGTGTGCGACGTTTGCAGTCCATGCCGTTGCGCAGAAGATGCGTTTTTGAAAGGGAATCGCGGTATGCTGAACCTTTTTCTCGGGTGGGGTTTCATGCTGCTGTCGATCGCTGAAGGGGTGCTCTTGGATCGGGCACGGGCCGAGGGTCTTGTGACCGATTCGGACGTTGAAGCTGCGCAAAAGGAACGTTCGCGGGGCACAGTCGAACGAAAGTGGGGTCCTGTGCTGGATGTCCTGATCGCACACGGCAAAATCACCGACGATACGGTGCGCAAATTGCGGGATTCCTTGACAGAAAAGGGGCACCATGCAGAACAGTCCGCACTGGATCGCACAGTCGATGGGAGTCTTGGGCAGACGCTCCAAAGTGAGGTCCAGGGCGCGGCTCTCACACAATCACCCCAACAGACTTTCCCTGTTCCGCATTGGGACAAGTACGAATTTCTAGAACTCCTCGGGCGGGGCGGAATGGGGGCGGTGTACAAAGCACATGACCGACGGCTGGGCAGGACGGTTGCGCTCAAGTTCATCCACGGAAACGACCCCGGAATTACGCAGCGTTTTTTGCAAGAAGCGCGCTCTCAAGCACGGCTGGAACACCCCTACATTTGCAAAGTGTACGAAGTGGGAACGGTGGATGGAAAGCCGTACATTGCGATGGAATTTATCGATGGACAGACACTGGATCGCGCGGCGAGTCGAATGGAGCTTGCGGAAAAGATTGCGCTGCTGAAAGAAACCTCGTTGGGTCTGCACGCGGCACACGCGCAGGGAATCATTCACCGAGACATCAAACCGTCGAACGTCATGGTTCAAAAGACGCCCAATGGGGGTCTGCGTCCGGTGATCATGGACTTCGGTTTGGCACGCGAAAGCGGCGATTCCCATGGGCTCACAGAGTCGGGTGCCGTGATGGGTACACCGGCCTACATGTCCCCGGAACAAGCGAGGGGGGAAGCTCGGAAACTCGACCACCGCAGCGACGTGTATAGCCTGGGAGCAACGCTGTATGAAGTGCTGACAGGAAAGCCCCCTTTCGAGGATCAAACCGCGCTGAACATCATGCTCAAAGTGATGAACGATGCGCCGACTCCGATCCGACAACGGAATCCCGCGCTGCCGGAATCACTTGAGTTGGTGGTCAGCAAGTGCCTGAACAAGGAACCGGAAAAGCGGTACCAAACCGCGTTGGAACTTGCAGAGGATTTGGGTCGCTTTTTGTCCTCCCAAAAAGTGGCGGCCAAGCGCCTGAGTTATTCCTACCGGCTGTGGTATTGGGCGCGAAACAACCGGACGCTGGCGTCGCTGGCGACGGCTCTGTTGTGCAGTGTGCTGGCGGGTGCGGGGTTTGGCATCCGCGCGCGATTTTTGGCAATCCAAAAGGAACGGAGGGCAAAGCAACAGGCAGAACTTTCGCGCTGGATCGGACAGGGTGTGAAGGACTTGGAATGGGTCGCGCGGACTGCATTTTTGTTGCCGCTTCACGATGCGGGAGAGGAAAAACAGCTTGTGCGCGAACGCATGGCAGAGATCGAAACCGAGCTGCAACGTCATCCAGACATCGGGCCCCCTCTGTTGGCGTATGCACGCGGACGTGGCTTTTTGGCGCTTCACAAGTGGAAAGATGCAGAGGCAGAACTCCGTCGAGCAGAGCAGCTTGGGTATGTCGATTTGGAGCTAGATTATGCGCAGGGCCGTGCGCTGGGTGCGCTGTATTCCGAGGCGCTGGAGGAAGCGCGAAAAAGCGGGGACAAGAGCTTTTTTGAGAAGAGGAAAGCGGAACTGGACCAGGAATTGTTGAAGCCCGCAATCACGCATTTGGAACGAAGCAGAGGACTCCGTACTGTGTCTACCGCCTATGTGGAAGGACTCATTGCGTACTTTCAAGAACGGCGCGAGGTGGCGCTCTCGCGGGCGGAACAGGCACACAAACAAGCCCCCTGGTTGTACGAGGCTGTGCTACTGACCGGGGATGTCTTTTTGGCGCAGGCGCGGAACGAGCGGGATTCCGGGGCACACGACGCCGCCGAACAGAGCTTTGCGAAGGCCGTCGCACGATACAAACAGGCCGCCGAAGTAGGTCGTTCCGATGCTGCCGTCTACGAAGCCCTGTCCGAAGCCTACATCCGGTGGGAGGAGCTGGATTATTTTCGTGGAAAGAATCCCGACCCCCACCTCAATGAAGCCCTAGCCGCCGCAGACAAAGCCCTCCTGGCCGACCCCAAAGAATCACGCGGCCATACGAAAAGGGCGTTTGCGTACTACTTCTATGGGGATTATGCCAAGCAGCGGCTGAAGCCCCAGGACGTGCTCGCCGCGCGAACCGAGCAATTGAAAGAGGGTTTGTTGGCGATAGCAGCGCACCCGGATGATTCCTATGCACACGACACAACGGGTACAGCTCGATTTCGCCTTGCAGAGATCCGGATCGGAAATGGTCAACCAGTCGGTACTTTGCTGACAGACGCCTACGCCAACTTTGCCGCCGCAACAACCTTGAATCCCCGTTTCCCTTGGGCCTACAACGACCACGCGATCGCACTTCTGGCTGAAGCCAAACAACTCCAGCAGCAGAATCGGAATCCGCTGCTCCTGATTCGGCAGGCCGTACAGCTTGCGGAGAAAGCACTGGACCTTGATCCGAAGTACATCTACGCGCTCAACACACTCGTACTGGCAAGTTTGCGGGCGTGTACGTGGCAGACGGAGCACGGGCAAGATCCAGGACCGTGGGTATCACAGGGTCTGTCGGCAGCGCAACGCGCGCTCGCACTGAACCCCAAGTACTCCTTTGCTTGGGGGAACATTGGCAGCCTCAGCCTCCTACACGCGCTGTATCTGGCCCAAGCCAACCAGGATGCATCGCCAGCGGTTCAGACTAGCTTGGCAGCATATCAATCCATGGTAGTGATCACCGGTCCGTCGGTCGAAATACAAAGTCTGCGGTCGGTCGCGTTCCATGTGCTCGCGGCCCAACAGGTCGAGCGCAAAGTCGATCCAACAGATAGCATCCAACTAGGCCTTGCAGCTCTAGAGAAGTGTGATTCTCCCCCGATCTCAGATCCTTACTGCATCGATGCTGTGGCCAAGTTCTCTGCGGACCAAGCCGCGTGGCAGAAAGCGCAAGGGAAGGACGATCTCGCGACCCTCCAGCAGGCGATGCGCTGGTTTGAGCACGCGCTGTCTAAGATGCCAAATGACGAAACGGATTCGCTCCTTTCCGGGGCGGAAACCGTCCTCAAAACGGCAGAATCCCTACATTCCCACGGCAAACCCCCGACACCTGTCCTGCAAGTTGGGCATACGTGGATCGACCGCGCTCTCGAATTTTCGCAAGGAATTCCCAGAGCACTTGCACTGCGCGGAGCCTTCAAGGCCGTGGAAGCCCGAGCCGAGCGGAATGAGAGAAGGGCAAAAACGCTGCTGCAAGCATCACAACAATCTCTACTCGTCAGCTTCGGTGGAAACCCTTTGCTCAAACGGAAGTATGGGAGATGGCTGGAAGAAGTAGAGGGGCGGTTAGGGGGAGCGCCAGGGGAACCAGCAGAGAAGGCGCAGAAGGCCGATCTGGGGAAGCGTTAGTTTGCGATGCAGTTGCCTCCGCCGTCTGTGCCGGTGCATGGGCGGGCGCTCAGGAAGACGCGCGTGTGGCCTGCCGTACACGCCACGTTGCGGGCGGGGCATGTGCTCAGTTGGATTTGGAATTTGCTGATCGCCGTTGGATCATTGCTGCGGTATTCACTCGCGTTCACGCACGAGGCACCATGTTCATCCCAGAAAGCCTCCATCGAGGCGAGGGTCTGGTTCGTATCGGGGTGGACACCCACGCGATCCTTCACATGAATGGTCGTGGCCATCGGCGCAAAGTCACTCTGTCCGGTCGTCCCCGCCGATCCGTTCCCACAGAAGTCCCCCCGTTTCATTCGCGTACAGGCTTTGTGAATCGTGACCATCGACTGGGTTTGGCCATTTTCATCGACGCGACTGCCCCACGGACCGTACCCCCAATCCACACATCCTCCCACCACGTCGTGCGTACATCCCAGGGTGATGGCACCGGCCTCTTCAGACCGGCTGCCGTCCGGTGCCCAACGCGCGCCACCGATGGGAATCACGTACTCAGCAATTGGAGTGGGAGTGCCATCAGCCCCGATCACGCTGTGGGGACAGAACGTCGGGGCGGTGTCTGGATCGGACCCCTCCGCGATCCACAGTGCGGTGTATCGGGTAAAGGAACCGCCTGTGTCCACGGAATGGGGGGTCATGCGCAGGACACCCCGAAGACTCTCCTGGTTCACCTGAAAATCAAGGGTGTGACCGGAATGTGAAATCAGCTCTTCGCGATCTCCCGAAAGTTGGAACGTCCCCTGTGCCGTCGTCAGCTCCCCCGGTTGCAGGACCACACCATCATAGGAAATGGTTTCCACCGACGCGAACATCGGTTCGGTCAGCGTGCTCAAATACCACTGTGCCCCGGTGTAGGTCAGCCCCGAAATCCACGCATCCCCGACTTTGCCGCCAAGCAGTTGGTTGTAATTTGCGTTGGACCAGCCGTCGGTTCTGGCGGCTTGGCGGGCTTGGTCTTGGCGGGGTTGGCTGGGGTCCGGGCCACAGCCCAGGGCGAACAGAGACGCGAAACACAGACCTGCGAGTGTTTTGGAAAACGACATCAGAGACTCCTTGGAAAAGGGGTTGTGGACAACGCGAGCACTGGCGCGCGCCGCCCTTCTTCTGGAAATACAAACTCAAACGCTGTGCCAACAGAAAGGGTAGTGTTGCCCAAAACACAGGTTCAAAAGGGGTTTCTGAAACAACCAAAAGAGAACCCCCGGAAAGCAATAGGAATTTTGCGTTGTGCGTTTGCGATTCCCTTCCCAAAGCAGCCTTATAGGGTCCCTTTGGGGTCTCACAAAAACTCCAGAAACGCCTGACACGGTGCCGATACAGACCTGACACAGGCCTGACACAAGTGTCACGCCATCGAAGCGCCTGTGTTCGTGTTCAAAAACAGGGCTGGACAGATCGACCCCTTTCGCAGTACGCATGGGTGATGCACAAGGCAACGTGGCTTGTAAAAGGACTCCTTTCCATGCGTTTTTTCGCATTCCTTTTCGCACTCCTTCCCACACTCCTTTTGTTTGGTCCAAAAGCGGGAACCGCCGGGGATTTGGAAGCGACCGATCAGGAAGCAGCGCAACTGTGCAAGGCGTCTGATGCGAACATGAGCACCGTCGCCCGAAGACCACCGACCCACATGCAGCGTTGTCAGGCTGCTTGTCGGGGAATCAAGGGGGCGTCCGCCCACTCGCGCTGCATCCACAACTGCATGTCGCGCCGATAACGCGGGAGACATTCCTGTTTGGCCCGTCTGGCCGTTTCGGAATCCAATGGGAACCGGAAACAGACGTGGCGCATCAGGAATCGCTGTCTTCTTCGTCGAGGGTTTGGTCTTTTGCAAGGTTGATTCCGCTGATTCCGTATCGGGTGAGCAAGCGTTTCAACTGCGTTCTGTGCAAACCCAAAAGACGCGCGGTTGCGCTGATGTTTCCGTCGGTGCGGCGCAGGGTGTCTTCAATCTGATTGCGATCGGGGGGGTCTTTGCGACAGGCCGGAGGGGTAAACAAAACGGCGCAGGGTGGAAGCGGTTCCTCTTTGTGCTCAAGGGGTTGTCCCGCGTGCGGTGCCAAATGGTTGGCCTCGAGGCGTCGGCTGTCTTGACCGAGCGCAAGTTGTGCGGAGGCGCGCGTTTCTGCGAGCAATTCCCGAACATTTCCGGGCCATTTGCGAAAGAGACATTGTTCGACAAACAGCGCATGGATGGCGAGTTTTTCGGGAAATGTCCGCACGGCAAGCTGTATCAACCACGGGATTTCATCCAGGCGATGATGCAAAGAGGGAATGGCTACGCTGGGACTTGCAACACGAAAATAGAGGTCCTCCCGGAATCGTCCATGGCTGACTTCATGTCGCAGGTTGCGGTGGGAAGCTGTACACAGATGCAGACTCACAGGCCGGGACCGCAACGCCCCCATCGCGAGCACTTCGCGCGTTTCAATCACACGCAAAAGTTTGGCTTGCACAGACAGGTCCAGCTCGGCCACCTCGTCGAGAAATAGTGTTCCTCCATCAGCGGATTGGATCAACCCCTCACTGTCTGACACAGCCCCCGAAAACGCACCCCGTTTCGCACCAAACAACAACCGTTCGGCAACCCCAGGAGCGATGGTTGCGCAATTGATCGGAACAAACGCACCGGTTGCTTTGTGGGCGTCATGAAACGCTCTGGCAACCCCTTCCTTTCCGCTCCCGCTCTCACCTGTGATGTGCAATGTGTGTCCGTATTGAGCAGCTCGATTGGTTTGGGACAGCACTTCTTGCAAGGCGGGACCGACGACGCGATCGGCAGAAACAGACATTCCGAATTTCTGATACCGCCGCAGGTCTCCGCAAAACAGAAACAGACTGTCTCCTACACGAAGGACCAGGGAGGAGGCGCTTTCATGGGCGTTTTGAAGGCGCACGCCATCGATGTACGTTCCGTTTTGGCTCCCCTGATCTTGGACGCGAAAACGCTCACCATCAAACCAAACCGTGGCGTGCCGACGAGACATCCGTGGATCGGTAGGCATCGCTGTTTTGCCGTCGCCGCGCCCAACTTCCAGCGGAGCATTTTTGGGAATCGGAAGTACGACACAACGGGGTTCCCCTGCGGTGAACACCTGAAGCAGACCGGGAAGCGGTTGTCCGTCGTCCACCGCGTTTGCCCGCCCGGAAACGGAATCTCGCAAAGTCACTGGTTGATCACTCATCATCCCCCTCTTGCTGGGCGTCCCGGCCAAGTCCCACGGCCCGAGCCGCAACATCGCGGAAGCATGATATCACGGCGTTTTGCGACGGGAATGTGTGGAAAAAGGGGGCGTGGACCGGATGGTTGTAAAAGGACAGAATCAGCTTGGAGAGACCGGCTGCGCAAGCGCGAACAAATCGCGGGCAAATTCCTCTGTGGTGGAAACCACGACCCGCGCCGCAAACAGGAGAGCGTCATCTGTCCACTCGTTGTCGAGGGCAGGCAGTGTGACGCGGAAGTACACTTCTCCCTTGTCGGAATTGAGAACCCAGGTTCCCATATAGATGCGGGCGTTCAGCCGAGTCAATGCCTCGGAAACGGCGGAAAAGCGCGAAGGGGGAACCACAAAGGGAAGAGCCATCGCAAAGGTCACCATGCTGCGATCGAGAAACGGCAGAATTTGTAACAGGGTCTCGTGTTCTAAAACCGGATACACGACCGCGAGCTGTCCCCGTTCCGCGTTGTCGAGGAAGCGGAAATTCTGGCGTTCGCAGAACGCCTTGGCGTTTTGGTAGTTCAGCAGATAGCCAGCCATCGTCGAAACCTCGTCAGAAGAGCAGCATATCAGGCCGGGTGTGTCGAAGATAGGGGGGCGCTTAGAACCAACCTGTGACTGTGTCCCACGCAGAACTGGCGGCGTTGGAAATGCCTCTTCCGACAGAACTGGCGGCGTTCGAGATCCCTGTCCCCACGTCGCGGATGCCTTGATCAACGTCGATGGTATGGCCGAACACGTTGAGATCCAGGTTGCCTTGCGCGAGGTTGAGGTCTGCGCCGACTCCGTTTTGACCGCCGACGTTGAAGTTTGCCGCACCTTGACCCACATTGACGCCACCGCTGGCCTGGGCCCAATCGCCGAGGGTGAGGTTGTGACCAGCGAAATTGACGTTGCTGCCGGCGAGGCTCAAGTTGCCGTTCGCTTGCCCGTGAAGCAGGTCCACATTGCCGCCGCCCGAGGCGTTGACTTTGTATCCCATGTCTGGCACGTCGATCATGTGGCCAAACAGATTGAGATGTGCGTCGCTGACCTGTGCGCCAGATGACAGATTCTTGAAGTTCCCGCCGGCTTTGAGCTGGGTCAGGTCGTAGCTTCCTGACGCATGATCCAGACCCAGGCCGGACTTGAAATTGCCCGTCGCACCGAGTTGCTCTTTGCCGCCCCAATTGATTCCCGCGTGTCCCCCCTGAATGTTGAGTACGTCGAGCCGTGCTTTGTCGACGTCGGCGTTGCCAGTCAGACCGAAGTTCGAGGTGTGCGCATCGAGCTTGCCGATGTTGAGGTCGAGGGCATTCAACTCTTTGGCACCCAGGTTGCCGCTGAGCTTGCCGATGTTCGCTTGGTAGTCGAGGTCTTTGAGTTTGGCACCGTGCGCGCCGACATCGTACGCGGTCAAATTGGTGTTCATCAGGTTGGTGTTGTACTGGAGTTTGCCGATGTCCACTCCACCGACGGAAGCCTCGCCCAACTTCAGGTTGTTTCCAGCCAACCCCCCAAGGTAGCTGTGGCCAATGTCGAGGTCCTTGCCCCCAATGTATCGGTATTTGCCGTTTTCCAAGCCTGCATACAGTCCCTTGTCTAGGTTGAGTCCGACGTTGGCGTTTTCGCCTGAAAAGTGGTTGTAGTAACCCTCGCCGAGTTTGGCGTGACCTTGGTAGAAGTCGCCCACTTTGGCGTTCACGTCGAGACCGCTCATGGTGAAGGCATCAAAGCGACCTTTCTTGAGGCCCACATCGAGCCCCTTTTCGCGCGACAGTTCCAGCGAGCCGCCTTCGCCCACAAAGCCCTCGTTGAAGCTGCCGAGCTTGGCACCGATCTCGCTGTTGCCTGGCCCTTTGATGCCGGCGTGTAGGTCTTCGCCCGACAAGCCCCCCCACGACAATTTGTCAAAGCCAGCCTTCAGGTTGGGGTTCTTCAGACTGGTCACATCGTACGAGAGCTTGGCCCCTTCGATGCTGTTGGTTGCGCCCAGGTTTTTGAAGCCGCCAGTCGTGGTTGTGCCAAGCAAATCGTTTTTGGCAGCAAAATTCAGGTCGCTCGCCCGCCAGCCGAGACCGTCGAGTTTGCCGACCTCCAAGCTTTCCTTCCCGAGGCTGCCTTGGTACTTCACATCGTTGACGATGAAGTCGTTGCTGAAGTGTCCGAGGTGCCCGTCAAAACTGCCGAGTCCTTTTGCGCCGTACTTGAGGTTGGCATTGTCGAGCTGCATGCCACCGCCGCGCCCGCCGCCCGTGACGGTGAGCTGACCCGTGCGTGGGTCAATTTCGGCCCGTCCTTTGACATCGTAGCCACCCGTCACGAAGTTGCCCACGCCGCCCCCGGCGTAGACTTCCTTGTTGCGCGAGCCCATGTCAAAACTGGCATCTTTGAGCGATGCACCGCCCCAATTGCCTGCACCTTCGGCCCATCCGACGCCGCGCTTTTGGTCCCAACCGGCACCGCCTCCAAAGCTGTCGCCCGTGTCCCATGAACCAACTTTTGCGTTGCCCGTGAACGCGCCTTTGCCGATGTCGAAGTTGGCCTCACTGTTGAGGATTTTGTAGCCTCCGCCATTCCATTCGCCATTGGCCCCAAACGAGCCGGTCTTCGAGTCGTAGTAGCCACCGCCACGCACTTGATAGCCTTGGCTGGCGTGACCGACCTTGACGTTGCCGGTTCCGATCGGGGTGTTCACGTCAACGTGCGCGTTGTCCACCCCTGTGCGCTTGCTAAACAATCCGTCGGCACCATAGACACCATTTTCATCCTTCCAGACCTGGCCACCGGCAGCGTATTTGTCGAGATAGGCGTTGTCGAAGCCGCTCTTCACGTCGCCGAGCGGACCATACTTGCTCTGTGCAGAGTAGTTGGCGATGCCAAATGGTGTGTAGTTGCCCTCTGCACCATAGCCACTTTTCGCCGCGATGGGCTGGCCTTTTTCGTCGGTGGCGCTGGGTGTGCTGAACGAATACGCGCTGCCGCCGACACCGCGATAAAACGTCGCATCTCGGCTCTCTCCAAATCCGCCGAAGGAGCTGTCGAAACCCAGGTTGTTCATCCAACCGGCGCTACCGCTCACTCCGTCGTAAGTACCTCCTTTGCTGTCGCCGCCGTGCCACGAGGACCAACCGACGCCGCCCCCGCGCCCCGCATGAACAGACGAGCCACCATAGTGGTCGGATGTACCGAAACGTCCGTCCTGCACAAAACCGAAATTGTTGCCAGAGGATTGCTTCTCGACGCCATACAGGGCGCTCGAGACATCCGATGACTGCAAACCTTTCATCATTCCGTTTACTGGACGGCTGCGCTCGCCAAGAAGACCCGCGCTGGCGTTGCGCTCGGCATAGGAAGTGACCGCTTTGGTGCCGCTGCCAACGGTGCGTTCGGATCGGGCACTCAGATTGGCACTGTAGGGTGCCGAGTGTCCCTCATAGGTGCCAACGCCACCCCGTACTTGCGCTGTTTCGCGAACCGGAGCCTGCTTGCTGCCTGACGACGTGCTGCGCTTGTATTCAAATTCCGACATGTTTTCACACTGGATTACAGAGTTTTGAGATAGCTAGATCATATATCGACAAAAACAAGGAAAAATTGCCCATTTATTTTTTGTGTAACTATGCAGAATCATCGGATTTTTTGTGGCAGACCGATTTAAAAAATCTCGGATAACATCCGCTATTTGCATGGCTTATCGTCGGTGTCTCGATGACTCTCAGCCGAGCCGATCGGCTACAGAACCAGACAGCGAAACAGCAGTGCGAGTGCTTCGTCGGCTGCCCTTGTATCAATTTTGTATATTTGCAGATAAGCCCTGACTTCATCGGCACTTATACCATCCGTTACCAGTTCCGCCAGTTCCGCAGCGAGGGGCGATATTGGTATCAGCGGCAAGGAATTTCCAACCGCCAAGAGCAAAGCAAAGTGACGGTGGCCCAGCGCCGCCAGCCACACGCGGTAGTGCTGCCAAGCCCTCCGAACGTGTTCGAGCTGCGCTTCCAGTTGGTCGTCCTTTTCCAAAGGGGTTCTGCCCAATGCTGAACCCGGACGACCCTGGGCAGCGACAAGCTGACTCGTGCGCCGAACTTTTACCCGCAGCTCCTCCGATAGGGGAATGTTTGCCACCCACGCGGCCAGTCGAGGCAATACCGCTGCCAACCGAGGCACAAGGGGCAGTGCTCGCGGCACTTCACGCAAAAGCTGACAGTAGTTTTCCTCGGAAAGCGGAAACGGAAACAGACACTGTGAGCAGTGATGCTCGACCGGACAGAGATCACACCCTCGTCGTGTACGCATCGCGTTCGCCAGCTTTCCCAACGACGCGATGAGGTGCTCCGTTGTGTCCTCTTTCCGTCCGATCGGTTGTCCATACGTACAGGGTCTCACCGTTCCCCCTGCCTCGAGAATCGCGCCCGCAGCACCATCAAAACCCTGCGGAGTCACACACCGCCGCGCGCCGTATCGACACGCATCGAGCAGCACAAACGGACCCCCCTGTTCCAAACACATCACGCCTGCATCGAGCGATCGCAACATCCGCTGCAACACCGCGACATCGGCAACACTGCCTACTATGGCAGACATGGGCATACATGTGTCTGGATTGGGCCGACGACGCGCGTGTTGGCAGAGCCGCGAGAGAGGCACATACGGCTGGATCATCGCTTCGCTGTCTGTCGGGGGCCGCCACGACATGTTTCCCACGGGCCGTCTCTGGGATTGCTCCACAGCAGGCGCTTGAATGGTCACCAGGAAGCGGTGGCGGGAAACCACAGCATCTCCCATGTAGGTGTTCGAGAGGTCAGACGACAATTGGCGAACCGTGAACCACTCGCGCTTGTAGGGCGTGAGCAACGGCTCGACGCGAACCGAATCCCCGTCTTGGCAATGCGGTGCCAGAATTTCGTCGAGCATCGGCGGTTTGCCACCCTGCCATTCAAACATCGTCGCCACCACGAGTGTACCCGACGGAGACAAATGTGCCGGCGCGGCTCTTAGCACTTCAAGCCGCAACTGATCGGCCACGCGCGTGTAGTGTGGTGCCGTCAAAATCAGGTCGAACAGCTCGCCGCGTATCGGCTCAAGCTGGTGTCCTTTGCGAAACTCGATCGCACCGGATGCGCCATTGAGTCGAGCATTAAACTGCGCAAGCTGAATCGCGGTTTCGTAGAGGTCCGTTGCCACCACACGATGGCCTCGCTTGGCACCCTCGATGGCCACGATGCCTGTTCCACACCCCAAGTCCAGCAACCGCCCCGCGTCCGCGCATTCGAGCTGCGCCAGCAGCGCATCGGTTTCGGGCCAGACATCTTGGAAGTACTCCGCAAGTCCGCCCAGTTCCATCACATAAAAACGGTCCCCGACGACTCGAATGCGATGCCGACCGACGAGTTTGTGATCGTCGTCTTTTGCAATCAGACCGAACCGCAAAAGGGGCCAGCTCTGTTCGGGAGGCAGCTTGTCAATCCGGCGCGATGTCGAGTTCGGAGCAAAAAGCGCTGAAAACGTGTCTCTCTTCTCGCGAAACAGTCGCGCAAGCGCACCGCGCACCGCCGCAAACTCATCCAGCCCCGCCGATAGCAAGAGGGATGGGTGCGGGGTCTGCCTACCGGTCGAAGCGGGGTTTCCCATTACTGTGCCGGAATGCGCTTGTCAAAGTCGGCCCAAATCCGTCGATCCCCACGGCAATCATATGTGCGGCACACGGCGGGGCGTTGCTCATAGACCGTGCAGCGGCACGTTCCCGCTTCATTGTGTACACAGTATCCATCGGGGCGGCGCGCGATCAGGTAGGGCTTTCCGTAGTCCCAGCGCAGCACTCGCTCATCCAGGTCTTGCGTCGACAACGGGAACACCAATGTGCAGCAGCGCGCCCGACACAGAGGCATCCGCGCTTCACAGTCAATGTTGGGAAAGCGGGTGATCGCATACTTGTCGGGATGCAGATGAATGACCGGTGCCAATTCTTCGCGCATCCGGCCTTGTTCCGTCTCCATCGCGGCCTGCCGCCGCCGTTCGTGTTCAGCCAACGGAACAACGCCCCGCGCGACCAAGGTCTCGAGCAGCGCGTAGTAACTGGCCGACAAATCCGCAAGTCGTTGTCGCGTCTGATGCTCGACTTGGTGGGCAAAACGCAACCCCCGTTCGATATCCTCAGGCGAAATGGGTCTTGGTGAAGGCAACGGTGCTCCGTCCGTTTCGGAACGATTTTTCATCGCTGGCGTCGCTGGCGTCGCCGACGGTGCCACAGGCGTTGAATCCTCGGTGTTCATCCTCTCCCCCTCTAACAATGAACGCAGGGGGAGTATGGTACCATCGCCTTGGTGTAACCGAGAATCCCATGCTGCGAAAAAACAACCCTGCCGCGATCTTCCCGAATCGACGTTTCTTGGGTCAACTGCTTGGTGTCGTGGTTGACGTTCGACCTGTCCTTTTGGGAATCGCCCTTTTTGGAGTCAGTGCTTGTCGGCCTTCCGGTTCGGCAAACACGGAAGGGAAACAGAGCATGTATGTACCCAAAAGCAACATGTACGGAATCATTCCTGAAAGCCCCCCTGTTGTGGCCAAAAAGGCCGCAAATCCGCAAGTAGAGGAAGCGGGTTTTCAAAAGATTCGGGAGTCGTTGTTTGCTCCTGAAACATGCCTCTTTAAGAAACCGGAATACTGCGTCCGCGACAAAGACTTCATCGATCCACTCATTCGGGAAGTTCTGGACAAGTACTACGACGGAGTCGTGCCAGACAAACCGGACAAACTCCTGGAAGTGCAAAATTCGGTGGCTGCCAAGTACCGCAATGCACTTTATGCGGCTGATGGATTGCACCGTGTGGAAAAACTGCTCGAGCAGCGTTTCCAAAACCCGACAGTGGAAGAACAGGGGACCTCGCTGGTGGTCGATTTCGGAGTCCTACCCGGAACCCTGGTCGTTGGTGCGCGGTGGTCGATAGGAATCAGCACTTCACCCCACCTGACCGACGGAGAATGGAATACAAAGGACATTGCGGAGCGGTTCAAAAAATACCATGCGCAGTTTCCGAAAGTTCACGCCGTGCGGCTCAAGGTCAGCATTCCATCTCGTATGCAGAGCAGCGATTGGATCTACCACTACAGCGTCACAGACGATCGAATTGTGGTGATCACGGGCAACTCCCCCAATCGCGGACTCGCTACCCCTTCCACAATCGGGCGGACGTTTGATCGTTTCCTCAAAGGTGAACAGAGCCTTCACACCAAACACCTGATCCACATCCGACTCAGCGACTTCAAACTGTAGTCCCGTTTCGGAATGAAAGCCTGATCGATTCCCAAATTCACCCGCTTTTTCACCACGCATTGCCTGGCTCGCCGTCGGTCATCGTCGATAGAGGTAGCGAACCTCGATGTAGACGTGATGCGAAAACGACCAGCCTAAACGCAAAACGTTTTGGGGAAATGTCCCGCGCTTGCGAACACAGTACAGCGGGAAAAGGGGGAGGGAATGGAACGGAATCGAGGGATTGTACGGAATCGAGGGATTACAAGGTGGGAGTGCCCACTCGGTTATTGCAGTAGCCGCTG
>Ga0268298_10001590_pt1 | contig 26394 bp, 22 predicted proteins | sample WWTPWeurt_MetaG_FD_194462 | JGI IMG/M metagenome (GOLD analysis project Ga0268298, IMG submission 194462) | Activated sludge microbial communities from WWTP in Nijmegen, Gelderland, Netherland - WWTP Weurt | ecosystem: Engineered > WWTP > Aerobic digester > Activated sludge | place...
GGACCCGTCCCCGCCACTGCTCCATCACGGCGTGGAGGTAGGGCTGGTCCTTGCGGTGGATGGTGATCAGGAACCCCGCGCCCCAGAACACCGCCACCTTCCGGGTGAGCCCCTGCACCGTGTCGGCAGTGGCCTCCGCCTTCTCGTCCTGGGCCCGCAGGATCAGGAACGTGGTGCCATCGAACCGCTCGAACTTGGGCAGGTGCTCCGGGTCGAGGCAGTCCTGCACCGCCGTCGGCGTGAGCCCGTAGCGCAGCGCGATGCCGTCGAGGTCCTGCCGGGTCGGCTCGACCAGGTCGAGCCACACGAACCGCGGCTCGAGGCTCTCGAACACGGTGCGCAGCACTAGGTCCCTTCCCCCGCGCGCGCGGCGCGGCCGAGGATCCGGTGCGCGGCCATCGCCGCGCCGAAGCCGTTGTCGATGTTGACCACCGTGATCCCCGCGGCGCAGGAGTTGAGCATCGCCAGCAGCGCCGCCACCCCGCCGAAGGAGGCGCCGTAGCCCACGCTGGTCGGCACCGCGATCACCGGCCGCGCCACCAGCCCGCCGACCACGCTCGGCAGCGCGCCTTCCATCCCGGCGCAGACGATCAGCACCGCGGCCTCGTGGAGCCGGTCCGCCGCGGAGAGCAGGCGGTGGATCCCGGCCACGCCCACGTCCGCCAGCCGGTCCACCGGATGGCCCATCGCCGTGGCGGTGACCGCCGCCTCCTCCGCCACCGGCAGGTCGCTCGTCCCGGCCGAGACCACCAGCACCCGGCCGCCGCCCGCCGGGGGGGCATCGGGACCCCGAAGCCACGCCGTGCGCGCCTGGGCATTCCACTCGAGCGCCGGGAATGCTGCCGCCAGCGCCGCACCCTGTTCAGGCGTGACCCGCGTGGCCAGGACCCCCCCGCCCACGGCCGCGAGCCGCGCGGCGATCGCCAGGACCTGCTCCACCGTCTTGCCGGCCGCGAAGATCACCTCGGGCTGGCCCTGCCGCAGCGGCCGGTGATGGTCCAGCTGGGCGAACTCCATCGCTTCGGTGGGGAAGTGCCGCAGGCGGTCCAGCGCCTGGCCCACGTCGAGGCGGCCCCCGGCCACCTCGCGGAGCAGGCGCTCCAGCTGGTCGGGGTTCACGCCACCCCGGCGACGGACGCGGCCGGCGCGAGGTAGGCCTGGAAGATCGCCTCGGCCTCCGCCATGGACTCCACCTGGTACAGGCGGCCGCGGAGGTCGCCGGCGCCGTAGAGGCCCTTGGTGTACCAGCCGAAGTGCTTGCGGAACTCGATCACCGTCTTGCGGGTGTCGCCCTGCAGCGTGAGGGCCAGGCGCGCATGCGCCAGCGCCACCTGGAATCGCTCCGCCGCCGTGGGCGCCGCCGGCCGCGGCCGGCCCGCCAGCAGCGCCCGCGCGTCCCGGAACAGCCACGGGTTCCCGAAGGCCCCGCGGCCGACCATGACGCCCGCACAGCCGGTGTGCTCGACCATCCGCACCACGTCCTCGGGGGCCTGGATGTCGCCGTTGCCGATCACCGGGATCGTGAGCGCCTCCACTACCCGGGCGATCTCGTCCCAGCTGGCCTTGCCGGTGAACATCTGGGTCCGGGTGCGGGCGTGCAGGGTGAAGGCCGTGGCGCCGGCGTCCTGCATCCGGAGCGCGATGCCCACCGGGTCGCGGAGCTGGTCGTTCCAGCCGCTCCGGGTCTTCACCGTGACCGGCAGGTGCGTGGCCGCCACGCACGAGCGGATGATCTGCGCCACCAGGTCCAGGTCGCGCAGGCAGCCAGAGCCGCCATTGCGCTGCACCACTTTCTTCACCGGGCAGCCGAAGTTGATGTCGATGAACTCGGGCGTGTAGTGCTCGGTGATGAGCGCGGTGGCTTCCGCCATGGCGCGGGGATCGGCGCCGTAGATCTGGATCCCGATCGGCCGCTCGCACTCCTCGAACTCCGCCCCTTCGAGGGTCCGGTGAATGCGCCGCCGGATCGCCTCGGAGCTCAGGAACTCGGAAATGACCACGTCCGCCCCCATCCCGCGGCAGATCTGCCGGAAGGGGGCCTCGCTCACCCCGGCCATCGGGGCGAGGATCAGGGGGACCGTGGTGGTCCTGAGATAGGGCAACTGCTTCACGGGCACAAAGATACGGGCCCGCCCCGTTCCGGAAAAGAGCGCAGCCGTTCCGGGCCTACTTGGGGACGGTGAGGGTGGTGCCGAAGGTCGGGAGCGCCGCCAGGCCGAGCCGGAGGGCCCAGGTCAGGAGCGGGGTGCCCAGACCGAACCCAAGTACCGCCACGTTGGCCGCGAGCCAGCGGGGCGTCCACCGGTCCACCAGCGACAGGCTCCGGGTGGCCAGGACGGCCAGACCGGCACCGGCGTTGATGAACACGAGGAGCGCGGCCGCGGCGTGCCAAGCCCAGCTGCCCGTATGGGCCAGCCAGTCGATCAGGTCCGCTTTCATGGTCGATGTACCTCTGGGGGGCGAAGCAGGTGGCCGGACCAGCCTCACCGCCAAAGGTACGCGGGATTCCCAGCGCGGAAAGGGGGGCGCCCCCTTTGACAGCGCCCCAGCGGGAGCCTAAGCTACCGTCCCCATGCACCTTCGCGAATTCTTCGACCCCGCGGCCATCGCCCTGCCCCTGGCCGCCACCACCGGCGAGGCGGTGCTGCCCGAGCTGATCGGCCGCCTCGGCCTCGACGAGCGTGCCAGCCAGACCCTGCTCAAGATCCTGCGCCGACGCGAGGAGCTTGGCTCCACCGGCGTCGGCCACGGCATCGCCATCCCGCACGGACGCTCGCTGGTGGTGGGGCGGGTCCGGCTGGCCTATGGCCATGCCCCGGGTGGCATCGCCTGGCGCTCGGTGGACGACCAGCCGGTGCACCACTTCTTCCTGATCGTCGCGCCCCCGATCGAGGTGAGCAACCAGTACCTGCCGATCCTCGGCAAGATCGCGACCTTCGCCAAGGAGCCCGACGTGCCGGGCCGGCTGGCCCGGCTCTCGAGCCCCGACGAGTTCTACCGCCTCCTCGACGAAAAGGGCGTATAGCCCGACGCTACTCCCACTCGATCGTCGCCGGCGGCTTCGAGCTCACGTCGTAGACGACCCGGTTGACCCCTTCCACCTCGTTGGCGATCCGGTTGGAAGCCCGGGCCAGCACGTCGGGCGGGAATGGGAACCAGTCGGCGGTCATGCCGTCCCGGCTGGTCACCGCCCGGAGCCCCACCACCTGGTCGTAGCTCCGCTCATCCCCCTGCACCCCCACCGACCGGATCGGGAGCAGCACCGCGAAGGCCTGCCAGATCTCGTCGTAGAGCCCGGCGGCGCGGATCTCCTCGATGTAGATGTGATCGGCCTTGCGCAGCACGTCGAGCTGGTGCCGGTTCACCTCACCCAGGATCCGGATGGCGAGGCCCGGGCCGGGGAACGGATGGCGGCCCACCATCTCCTCCGGCAGCCCCAGCTCCCGGCCCACCTGCCGCACCTCGTCCTTGAACAGCTCCCGCAGCGGCTCGATCAGCCCGAACGGCAGCTTCTCCGGCAGGCCACCCACGTTGTGGTGGGTCTTGATGGTCACCGACGGGCCACCCAGCGGCGACATCGACTCGATCACGTCGGGGTAGAGCGTCCCCTGCACCAGGAAGCCCACGTCATTGCCGACCTGTCGCGCCTCCTGCTCGAAGATGTCGATGAAGGCGTGCCCGATCCGCTTGCGCTTGGTCTCGGGATCGGTGACCCCCGCCAGGTCGGCCAGGAAGCGGTCGCTCGCGTCCACCACCCGCAGGTCGATGCCGTAGTGCCGCCGGAAGGTGTGCTCCACCTGCTCCCGCTCGTGCAGCCGGAGCAGCCCGTGGTCCACGAAGATGCAGGTGAGCTGGTCGCCGATGGCCTTGTGCACCAGCACCGCCGCCACCGAGCTGTCCACCCCGCCGGAGAGCCCGCAGATCACCCGCTGCCGCCCCACCAGCTCACGGATGCGGGCCACCTCGCCGTCGATGAAGTGCCCCGGGGTCCAGTCCGGGGTGCAGCCGCAGATCTCGAAGAGGAAGTTGTTGAGCATCTCGCCGCCCCGCGGCGTGTGCGCCACTTCGGGGTGGAACTGCACGCCGTACAGCGGCTTGGTCTGGTGCTCCATGGCGGAGACCGGGGCATTGCTGCTGCTGGCGGTGACCGTGTAGCCGGCGGGCGCGGTGTCCACGTGGTCGCCGTGGCTCATCCACACCGGCGTCTCCTCGCCGGTCCCGAACCCCCGGAACAGCCGGCCCCCCTTCACCTCGACCATCGCCCGGCCGTATTCGCGGCGGTCGGCGCGCTGCACCTTGCCGCCGGAGAGGTGGGCCAGGAGCTGCATGCCGTAGCACAGGCCGAGCACCGGGGTGCCGAGGTCGAGCAGGGCCGGCTCGGCGGTGGGGACGTTCTCGCCATACACCGAGTTGGGGCCGCCCGAGAGGATGATCCCGCGGGGCTTCCAGTCCCGGATCCACTCCACGCTCCGGCTGGGCGGGTGGATCTCGCAGTAGACGTGGGCCTCGCGCACCCGGCGCGCGATGAGCTGGGTGTACTGCGACCCGAAATCGATGATGAGGATGCCGCCGTGATGGTTGCTCATACGTCCTGGGTCCGGGTCAGGTCCGGCGCCGCGCACCGGGCGCGCACCGCAAGCTACGTCCAGCGGGGCTCGGCGGTCTCGCCCGCGAACAGGCTCTCGATCGACTCCCGTTCGCGCACGATCCCCCAGCGCCCCTCGTCCACGAGCACCTCGGCGGGCCGCGGCCGGCCGTTGTAGGTCGACGACATCACGAAGCCATAGGCCCCCGCGCCGAGCACGGCGAGCCCCTCCCCCGCGCGCACCCCGGGAAGCACCCGGTCGCGGGCCAGGAAGTCCCCGGTCTCGCACACCGGGCCGACGACGTCGACCACCGACTCGGGCCGCCCCGCCGCCTCCAGCTCCACGATGTCGTGGTACGCCATGTAGTGGCTGGGCCGGACCAGGTCGTTCATGCCGGCATCCACCAGCACCAGGTCCTTGCCACCGGAGTGCTTGCGCGAGAGCACCGTGGTCAGCAGCAGCCCCGCGCTCCCCACCAGGAACCGCCCCGGCTCCACCACCAGGGTGAGCCCCGTCTCGCGGGCCAGCGGCAGCACCGCCTCGGCGAACCGCGCCGGGTCGAGCGGCACCTCGTCCTTGTAGCGGATCCCGAGGCCGCCCCCGATGTCCAGGTGCCGGAGCGTGTCCACCCCCGCCGCCTGGATGTCCCGGATGAGGCCCAGCAGCCGGCCCACGCCCTCGCGGTAGGGGGCGGGGTCCAGGATCTGGCTGCCGATGTGCATGGCGATGCTGTCGAGCCGCAGCCGCGGGTGGGCGTGCACCGCCCGCGCCAGCGGCACCACCTGGTCGAACGGCACCCCGAACTTGATGCCGCCCTGCCCCGTGGCGATGTACGGATGGGTCTCGGCCGAGACGTCGGGATTCACCCGGATGCCGATCGCGGTGGTGGTCCCCAGCCGCTCGGCGATGGCGCCGAGCTTCTCGAGCTCGTCGCTCGACTCGAGGTGGATGTGGCCCACCCCGGAGACCAGCGCCGCCGCGAGTTCGGTCGGCGACTTCCCCACCCCGCTGAACACCACCCGCTCGGCCGGGAATCCCGCCGCGAGCGCCCGGCGCAGCTCCCCCCCGGAGACGATGTCGGCGCCGGCGCCGAGGTCGCGGAACACCCGCAGCACGGCCAGGTTGCTGTTGGCCTTCACGGCAAAGCAGATCCGGTGCGGTACCGGGGCCAGCGCCGCCGCCAGCCGCCGATACTGCCGCCGGATCACCCCGGCGTTGTAGACGTAGACCGGGGTGCCCGCCCCCCCCGCGATCGCCGCGACCGGGACCCCGCCGAGCAGCAGCGTGGCGCCGCGACGCTCGAGCCCGGCGTCCTCGAACAGCGCGGGGCGGAAGGACGCGGGGGCGGCCCCCATCAGTAGGCCCGGGCCCAGACGGCTTCGGTGGTGGCGGGGCGGTCACACCACATGCAGCGGTCGGGCCGGGTCGGGGAGCGGAACTCCTCGTCGGGGAGGCAGCGGATGGTGGCCTTGGTCTGCTCCTTGATGTCGGCTTCACAGGCGGCGTCGCCGCACCAGCCGCCATAGGCAAAGCCGCCGTCGCGGGCCAGGAAGTCGAGGAACGAGCCCTTGGTGACGCCGCGGATGCTGTTCTGCTCCCGCCGGGTGCGCGCCGCCTCGAGCAGCTCCTGCTGCATGCTGTCCATCTCGAGCCGGAGGGTGTGCACCAGCCCCACCGTGTCGAACGGGGTCTTCTTCCCGCCAGTGCGCCGGGCCAGCATCACCTTGCCGGCGGCCACGTCGCGGGGACCGATCTCCAGCCGGAACGGGACCCCGCGCCCCTCCCACTCGTAGTACTTGGCGCCGGGCTTGAGCCCGTCGCGCGCGTCGAGGTGGGCCCGGATGCCGCCGCTCTTCAGCTCGCGCAGGGTGCGGTCCGCGGCCTCGAGCACCTGCACCCGTTCCTCGTCGGTCTTGTAGATCGGCACGATCACCGCCTGGTACTGCGCCAGGCGCGGCGGCGTGATGACGCCGTTGTCGTCGCCGTGGCTCATCACCAGCGCGCCCACCAGGCGGGTGGAGACGCCCCAGCTGGTGTTCCAGACGTAGTCGAGCGCGCCCTTGTCGTTCTGGAAGGTCACCTGGAAGGCCTTGGCGAAGTTCTGCCCCAGGTTGTGGCTGGTGCCCGCCTGCAGCGCCTTGTTGTCCTGCATCAGCGCCTCGATGCAGTAGGTGCGCATGGCCCCCGCGAACCGCTCGCTGTCCGTCTTGCGGCCGGTGAGCACCGGCATCGCCATCCACTCCTCGGCGAAGGTCCGGTAGGTGCCCAGGATCTTGAGGGTGAACGCCTCGGCGTCGGCCTCGTCGACGTGCGCCGTGTGCCCCTCCTGCCACAGGAACTCCGCCGTGCGCAGGAACAGCCGGGTGCGCATCTCCCAGCGGACCACGTTGGCCCACTGGTTCATGAGCATCGGGAGGTCGCGGTAGCTCTGGATCCACTTGGCGTACATCGAGTAGATGATGGTCTCCGACGTGGGCCGGATGACCAGCGGCTCCTCCAGCTCCTTGCCGCCCCCGTGCGTCACCACCGCGAGCTCCGGCGCGAAGCCCTCGACGTGCTCCGCCTCCTTGGACAGGAAGCTCTGCGGGATGAGCAGCGGGAAGTAGGCGTTCTGGACGCCGTGCTCCTTGAACATGTCGTCCAGCGCCCGCTGCATCTGTTCCCAGATGGCGTAGCCGTTGGGCCGGATGACCATGCAGCCGCGCACGGGGCTGTAGTCGGCGAGCTCCGCGCGCATGATCACTTCGTTGTACCAGGCGCTGAAGTCCTGCGCGCGGGGGGTCAGCTTCTTGTCGTCGGCCATCGGGGTCCCGTTCAGGTCGCGCGCGCCGCCCGGAGCTCCGCGACGAGCGCGGAGGCCGGCACGGCCCGCTGGGTCTTCGCGTGCAGGTTCTTGAGCTGCACCTCGCCACGGGCCCGGTCGTCCGGGCCGATCACCACCGCGAACGCCGCCTGGCGCGCGTCCGCGAGCTTGAGCTGCTTGCCGAGGCCATCGGGGTGCAGCGCGTACTCCACCCGCACGCCGGCCTCGCGGAGGTCGTGGGCCACGTGCAGCACGTAGGGCTGGTCGTCGGCCGTCACCCCGGCCACGAAGGCGTCGATCGCCGCCGGGGCGGCCGGCGCCAGGCCCCGCGCCTTGAGCAGCTCGCCCAGTACCACGTCGCCGATGGCAAAGCCCACCGCCGGCAGCTCCACGCCCCCCAGCAGCCGGAGCAGCTCGTCATAGCGCCCGCCGCCCGCGATGGCGCGCAGCGACCGGCCGGCGTCGAACAGCTCGAAGACGGTGCCGGTGTAGTAGGCGAGCCCGCGGACGATCGAGAGGTCCACGTCGACGAACGCCCCGAGGCCCATCGCCTCCAGGGCACCGAGCGCCTCGCCGAGGGATGCCCCCGCCTCGGAGCCGCCGGGGACCACCGCCAGCGCTTCCCGGACCGCGGGCCAGCCGCGCAGCGCCGCGACGTCGAGCACCCGCGCCCCGACGCCCGGCGCGAAGCGCGCGTCGCGGCCCTCGCGGATCTCCGCCACCTGCTCCGGCTTCATCCGCTCCAGCTTGTCGATCACGCCGTAGGCGACCGGCAGGTCGGCGGTGGCCACCCCCGCCCCGCCCAGCAGCGCCTGCAGCACCCGGCGGTCGGAGAGCCGCACCCGCACGTCGGCCGGGCCGAGCCCGAAGGCGCGCATCAGGTCGATGGCCAGCGCGATCAGCTCGGCGTCGGCCAGGGGCCCCGGTTCGCCCATGAGGTCGCAGTTGAGCTGGAAGAACTCGCGGGAGCGGCCCTTCTGGGTGCGCTCGTAGCGGTACATCTGGCCGATGGAAAACCACCGGATCGGCTTCTTCATGCCGCCGGCCCGTGCCGCCACCATCCGCGCCACCGTGGGGGTCAGTTCCGGCCGCAGCGCGACCTCCCGTCCCCCCTTGTCGGCGAAGTTGTACAGCTGCCCGACGATCTCATCCCCGCTCTTGGCCGTGTAGAGCTCGAGCGGCTCGAGCGGGGGACCGTCGAACTCCTCGAACCCGTACCGGGCACAGGTGCGTCGCCACGTGTCGAAGAGGTAGGCCCGGAAGGCGAAATCAGCGGGGTAGAAGTCCCGAAAACCCGGCAGGGGCTGGGAGGTCATAGGGGGGTGAATCTAGCCGGTCCGGGGGGGGCATCCAACCCCGTTTTCGTGCCACCAGCCTCGTTTTATGGCTCCATGCCGAGGGCGCCCATGACGTCGCCCACCGTGTGGAAGGAGCCGGTCACCAGCACGGTACCGGCCCCGGCCTCCGCCGTCCGGAGCGCCTCCGCGAAGTCCGGCACCAGCCGCCAGGCGGCCCGCGCGGGGGGACGCGTCGGATCGTCCAGCCACGCCTGCAGCCACGCCAGGTCCCACCGGCGGCCCGCCGCACTGGGGGCCACCGTCAGCACCCCCCGGTCCACCGCCTGGTCCAGCCGCACCAGCATGTCGGGCCAGGCCTTGTCCCCCAGGATGGAGACCAGCGCATGGATGGGCCGCGGCAGCTCCGCCCGGGCCACCGCCTCGACGAGTGCCCGCATCCCGTCGGGATTGTGGGCCACGTCGAAGAGCCACTTTCCCCGCCGGTCGAAGCGGCCGGGGATCTGTGCCGCCCGGAACCCGGCCTCGATCGCCTGGCGATCGGGCCGGTAGTCCGGCGGGAGCGCCATCAGGATCCCGTGGGCCACCCCGGCGTTGCGCCGCTGGTAGGCGCCGGCCAGGGCCAGCGGCCCGGGCCACGCGTAGCCGGCCGGCAGCACCCGGACATCGGCCGTCCCCCGGAGCCGGCGGGCGGTGGCCCGGGCCTCCCCGCGGAGCACCTCGACCAGCGCCGGGCGGGTCTCCCCGATGACGAAGGGCACCCCCGGCTTGGCGATCCCGGCCTTCTCCCGGGCGATCTCCTCCAGGGTATCCCCCAGGTACTTCTGGTGGTCGAGCTCGATCTTGGTCACCGCGGAGACCAGCGGGGTGACCACGTTGGTGCTGTCGAGCCGGCCCCCGAGCCCCACCTCCACGACCGCCAGGTCCACCCCGCGGGCGGCAAAGTCGGCCAGCGCGATCGCCGTCGTCGCCTCGAAGAAGGTGCCCTGGCGGGCCAGCATCTCCGGCATCAGCCGCTCGGTCCAGGCCGCCACCGCGGCCTCGGAGATCGGCACCCCGTCCACCTGGATGCGCTCCCGGAACGAGACCAGGTGCGGCGAGGTGTACAGCCCGACCCGGAAGCCCCGGGCGCGGAGCGCCGCGGCCACCAGGGTGGACACGCTCCCCTTCCCGTTGGTCCCGCCGATGTGGATGGTGGGAAAGACCGTGTGCGGATCGCCCACGGCGGCCAGCAGGGCGCGCGTGGTCTCCAGCCCGAACTTGATCGACGTCGTCCGGGGGAAGAGGAAGTCGAGCGCCTGCTGGTAGGAGAGCCCCACGGGCGGGAAGATCCGGGAAAAGTGTGGAGGGCGGGATTACATTCCACGACCGAGTCGCCGACCAACCTATCGCCACCGCCCATGTCCCGCTACACCGCCCTGCCCGACCCCTTCATCACCGAGCTGCTCGCGATCCCCGGGTTCCGGGAGCTGACCGAGGGCTTCTCGCTCTGCCCCGAGTGCGAGCGCTGCGAGCGGAGCCTGGTGTACCTCTCCCCCGCCGAGCAGCGGAGCGCCCGGGCGCTGGGGTTGCGGCTCTATGGCAAGGGTTCCGCCACCCGGCTCAACCGGAAGGGGTGCCAGTGCCCCTTCTACCTGGGGGCCACCGGCGGGTGCGGCAGCTACGCCGACCGGCCGCTCATCTGCCACCTCTTTCCCCTCGACATCATCGAGCACGAGGAGGACGAGACCTACTGGTGGGTGCTCTTCGGGGCCTGCGAGGAGGTGGCGCGGGGCAAGCTGGTGGGCCGGGTGGAGGAGGCGCGCCGCCTGGCCGCGGAGATCGACCGCCGCATGCCCGACGAGCTGCGCCGCTCGTTCATGGCCGACGCCGACGCGGCGGTCTTCGAGCCGGTGTTCTACGATCACCCCATCCACTACCTGCTGCCGTTGACGCCGCCGCCGGGCTGAGCGCGGAAAACAGCGGCGCCCCGTCCGGAGACGGGGCGCCGTGAGCCATCCAGAGGCACCAACCGACCTACTCGGCCGCCTCTTCCCGCAGCCGCTGCCCGCGCATGTGGCGCAGCAGCCGGGCGGTGGTCTCGCGCAGCGAGGCGCGCGGCACCACCTCGTCGATCTGGCCCTTCTCGAGCAGGAACTCCGCCGTCTGGAAGCCCGCGGGGAGGTCCTGCCCGATGGTCTGCTTGATCACCCGCTGCCCCGCGAACCCGATCACCGCCCCCGGCTCCGCCAGGATGGCGTCGCCCTGCATGGCGAACGAGGCGGACACGCCGCCGGTGGTCGGGTTGGTGAGGACGGTGATGTACGGCACGGAGAGGGCGTAGAGCTGGGCGATCGCCGCGGAGGTCTTGGCCATCTGCATGAGGGAGAACACCCCCTCCTGCATGCGCGCCCCGCCCGAGGTGCAGACCAGCACCAGCGGCACCCGCTTCTCCGCCGATCGTCGCGCCAGCCGGGCAATCTTCTCGCCCACCACCGAGCCCATGGACCCGCCCATGAACGCGAAGTTCATCACGCCGAGGTGCAGCGGGCTGCCCTCCAGCCGGGCAGAGCCGGTGAAGATGGCATCCGACCCCCCGACCTTCTTGTGGGCCGCCGTCAGGCGCTGGGGGTAATTCTCGAACTTGAGGGGGTCGCCGGACCGCAGGTTGGCGTAGAGCTCCCGCCAGGTGCCCTCATCGGTCAGGAGCTCGATGTACTCTTCCGCGGAGAACCGCCGGTGATGCCCGCACTCCGGGCAGACATTGAGCGCCCGCTCGAACTTCTCCCGGATATCGATGTGCCCGCACGCGTCGCACTTCTCCCACGCGTCCGGCGGAATCTCGAGGCGCTCCCGTACGGAGGACCGGGGTTTCCGCTCTTTTTTGAACCATGCCATGACGGCCATAGGGGGTTCAGGGAGAGATGTGAGCCTGCCCGAGGGACCTGCCTGTGACCACCCAATCTGTAATGACCCCCCGCCCGGCGCTAGACCCCAATCGCTAAGTCATTGTCAGACATCACCATAGCCACCGAGCCGCGCGTCCCATGCGGCCCGGAGACAGAGCCCGACAGTCACCGCCGTGCTCAGCAGGAACGACCCCCCGTACGAAAAGAACGGCAGGGGGATGCCGGTAATCGGCATCACATTCACCGTCATCCCCACGTTCTCGAACACATGGGTGAACAGCAGCCCCAGGATCCCGAAGACCATCAGGCTGCTGTAAGGGTCGGTGGCCCGGCGGGCGATCCGGACCAGGATGGTGAACAGCATGAAGAACAGGACCAGGGCGAGCAGCACCCCCAGGAACCCCAGCTCCTCCCCGACCACGGCAAAGATGAAGTCGGTGTGCTGCTCGGGCAGGAAGGCGAGCCGCTTCTGGGGGCCCTCCAGGTACCCGTTGCCGAGCCACCCCCCCGACCCGATCGCCACCTTGGACTGGATCGCGTGGTACCCCGCCTTCTGGGGGTCCACCTCGGGATTGAGGAAGGTGAGCAGCCGGTTCTGCTGGTACGGCTCGAGCTTGCGCCAGATGGGCAGGGCGATGAACCCCATGGCCGAATTCGCGGCGAACAGCGCCACCCCTTCCCAGAAGTACGGCCGCCAGACCACCAGCGCCACGCCCAGCAGCAGCATCCACCCCACCCAGGTGAACCAGGTGAAGGCCAGCAGCAGGCTGATGATCGGCGAGGCCAGGAAGACGAGCAGGATCGGGTGCACCCCGGCCCAGAACAGCATGGCGAACAGGATCCCGGCAAAGACCAGGGCGCTCCCCAGGTCGGGCTGGGCCAGCACCAGCAGCGCCGGGATCCCGGCGATCAGGGTGGCGGGCATGAGGTCGCGCATCGTCTCCGGCGCCTCCCGGAGCCCCGAGAGGTGCCGCGCCAGCATCAGCAGCACCGCCAGCTTGGCGAACTCGGCCGGCTGTCCGATGGCGTGGCCGCCGATGTAGATCCAGCTCTTGCTGCTGGCCGCGGTGCCGGCCCCCCGCCCCACCACCAGGGTGAGCAGCAGGAGCAGCAGCGCCACCACGTAGACCGGGAGCGAGGCCCATTCGAGCAGGCGCGGGGAGAACCGGAAGGCGATGGCCGCCACCACGGCGCCGCCACCGAGCCAGACCAGCTGCCGCTCCCACGCGCCCGCCGCGGCGAAGCTCGGCACGTCCGTCTGCCCGGCCGAGTAGAGCACCACCAGCCCGAACAGGAACAGCGCCCCCACCGCCCCGAGGAGTGACCGGTCGAGTCCCATGCTGCGTGGCATCAGCGGGTCTCCGTCCCCGGCGGGACCGCCGGCTCGGGCCCCGCCGTGGAATCCGGCGGCGTCACCGGCCCGCCCCCGGGGGAGTCCCCGGGGAGCACCAGGCGCCGCGGCCGGTCGGAGCCGGTGCTGTCGGGGCCGAGCAGGTACCGCTTGATCGTGCGCACCACGTAGGGGGCCACGTCGCTGCCGTGGCGGCCGAACTCGAAGATGGCCCCGACCACGATCTCCGGGTTCTCGGCGGGCGCAAACCCGATGAACCAGCCGTGGTCGCGGTTCTTGTCGGCGTTCTGCGCCGTGCCGGTCTTGCCCGCCACCGCGATTTCCTTGAGCCGGCTGCGGGCCGCGGTCCCCTGCTCCACCACGGCGATCAGCGCCTTCCGCAGCCCGTCGAGCTGCGGCCGCGTGAGCCCGAGGTCGAACGACCGGGCGCTGTCGGGCCGGACCAGGTACGGCGTGGGCGACCGCCCGTCCCCGGCCAGCGCGGCGTAGAACCGCACCATGTTCACCAGCGTCTGGGTGTTCTCCCCCTGCCCGATCGCGAGGTTGAGCACCACGGAATTGCTCCAGCCCCGCGGGCCGTAGCGTCGGTCGTAGTACTCGGTGGTGCCGGGCCAGATCGGGCCCGCCTCGTTGACCAGGTCGATGTGGGTCCGGTCCTGGAACCCCATCGACACGCCGTCGGCGAGGATGTTGGCGAGCTGGACGCGGAGCCCCAGCTGGTAGAAGTAGACGTCACAGCTCTGGGCCACCGCGCCCAGCAGGTCCAGCGAGCCGTGGCCCCGCTTGTTCCAGCACTTGAAGTAGCGGTTGCCGAACTGCATCCCGCCGCCGCAGCTCTGCGGCATGTGGGTGTGCAGGTCCACCAGGCCGCGCTTGAGTGCCATGGCCGCGGTGGCCAGCTTGAACGGGGAGCCCGGCGGGTAGCGCACCTGCAGCGCCCGGTCGAGGAGCGGCAGGGTCGGGTCGGTGGTGAGCCGGCGCAGCTCCGCCCGCGAGATGCCGCCGATGAAGGAATTCGGGTCGTACGCCGGGGTGGAGTAGAGCGCCCGGATCTCGCCCGAGGGCGTCATCGCGATGAGCGCGCCCGCCTGTCCCGGGGGCCAGATGCTGTCCACGTACAGCTGCAGGTCGAGGTCGATGGTGGTCCGCAGCGTATGGCCGGGCACCGAGGGCAGCGGCGGTGCCGCGCCCTGTTCCCGCACCAGGCGGCCCCGGGCGTCGACCTCGATGTAGCGCATCCCGGGCACGCCGCGGAGCGAGTCGTCGTATTCCTGTTCCAGCCCCGCCCGTCCCACCACCGACCCGAGCCGTGCGCCGCTGTAGCGGCCGGCGTCGAGCTCGCCCTGCGACACCTCGTTGACGTAGCCGATCAGGTGCGCCACCGCCTTGCCGCGGGGATAGACGCGCCGCGGTTCCGACTGGATGACGAGCCCCGGCAGCACCGCCCGATGCTCCTCCAGCGCCGCCACCTGCTCCCGGGTGGCGTTGCCGAGCACCGTGGCCGGCTGGTAGCGGGCGGCGAGGTAGCGGTCCACCACCTCCTCGGTGGCGCCGGAATCGAGCGGAACCACCTGGCGGAACCGCCCGAGGACCCGGCGCAGCGAGTCGGTGGACGAGGCGAGCAGCGCCACGGAGAAGCCGGGGACCGTCTCCGCGATGACCCGCCCATTGCGGTCGAAGACCGTGCCCCGGGCTGGCGGCAGCGGCACCGGCCGCAGGCGGTTGTTCTCCGCCCGCAGGCGGTAGCGGTCGAACTGGAGGATCTGGGTCCGGAAGAAGGCGCCCACCAGCACCAGGAAGGCGATGGCCAGCACCCAGCGCGCCCGGTCGGCGCGCTCCCGCAGCCGGGTGGGATGGAACTCGTTCATGCCTCGAGCCGGATGTCGAGCCAGCGCTGGAACACCACCAGCACCAGGGCGGCCATGAGTGCGGTGGTCAGCGCCTGCAGGGGCGCGTACACCAGCAGGCCCAGGCGAAGGCCGCCCGGGGCCGGGCCGCTCGCCAGCAGCTGCACCGCGTTCCGGACCCACACGCCGAGCGCGATGACCAGCCCATTGACGAAGAGGTTGTCCGGGAAGAAGACCGCGCGCCCCCACGCCGCCAGGTAGCCCACCAGGGTGTGGGCCAGCGCGCCCGCGCCGACCCGGGCCGGCGTCACGGCGTCCCCCACGAGCCCCACCAGGAAGCCCGCCACGGCCGCCGCCCCCGGCCGGCTGCGGATGGCGTAGAGCATCAGGGCCAGCAGCAGGAAGTCGGGGGCGATGGCCGGATACCCCAGCCGGGGCCGCACCGCGAAGTGGAGCAGCACCAGCAGCCCCAGCACGGTCCACAGCCGGCTCCGGTCCGCGCGGATGGCGATCACGGCAGGCTGTCCGGGCCGAAGGCGCCCTCGGGCACCCGTTCCGCCGGGGCGCGCAGGATGAGCACCTGCGAGGCCTCCTCGGGGCTGGCCGCGGGCCGCAGCACGTAGACCCGCTCCCAGCCGGTCTCTTCCTGCCCGGGCCCGATCACGGTGCCGATCGGGATGCCCTGGGGGTAGACCCCACCGAGCCCGGAGGTCACCACCAGGGTCCCGTTGGGCACGGAATCGCGGATCGCGACGCCGCGCAGCTGCAGCAGGAGCTCCGATCCGGTGATCTGCAGCGCGGGCCCGACCACGCCGAAGACGCCCCCGGGCACGGTGTAGGCGCTGGCGCGGAACTCCGGGTGGGTCCAGGTCCAGGCGATCGCCCGCTCCGCCTCGACGACGCGCACCACGCCCACCAGCCCCTCCGCCCCGACCACCGGGTCGAACGGCTGCACTCCCGCCCGGGCCCCGGCGGAGAGCAGCAGGGTCCGCCCGTCCGTCGGGGTCGACTGGTGCAGCACCTCGGCGGCCACGTAGGGTACGCGGACGCGCGCCCCCAGGCCCAGCAGGGCGCGCAGCCGCTGGTTTTCGGCCCGGAGGGACGGCAGGAACTGGGCGGCGTAGGCGGCGGAGTCGCGCTCGCCGCGGAGGCGGTCAAAGGAGGCGCGGCTGGTGCGGCCGGCCTCGGACCATTCCTGGATCTGCAGGAAGGGCCGGAGCACCGTGGCGCGGATGGCGCCGGTCACCCGCTCCCCCAGCTCGGGGCGGAGCAGCATGGCGGCGGACAGGATCACGCACAGGGAGAAGAGGACATTGTCCCGGCGGAGCAGCGCGCGATCCGACTGCGGAGGCATCTAGCGGTAGAGAACGCTTTGGTACTTCTCGTAATCGTCGAGGATGCGGCCGGCGCCCCGCACCACGCAGGTGAGCGGGTCCTCGTCGATGTGGATCGGCAGGCCGGTCTCCTGCGCGAGCAGGATGTCGAGGCCGCGGATCAGCGCCCCGCCCCCGGTCATCACGATGCCGCGGTCCACGATGTCGCTGGCGAGCTCGGGGGGGGTGATCTCGAGGGCGCGGCGCACCGCGTCGACGATCTGCTGGATCGGCTCCTGCACCGCCTCGCGGATCTCGCTCGAGTGCACCCGCACCGTCTTGGGGATGCCGGAGACCAGGTCGCGCCCCTTCACTTCCATCTCGCGCTCGTCGCCGGTGGGCGCGGCGGAGCCGATCTTGATCTTGATCGCCTCGGCGGTGGGCTCGCCGACGAGGAGGTTGTAGTTCTTGCGCATGAACTGGACGATCGCCTGGTCCAGCTCGTCACCCGCCACCCGGATCGAGGTGTCGGAGACGATCCCCGAGAGCGCGATGACCGCGATCTCGGTGGTGCCGCCGCCGATGTCGATCACCATGTTGCCGGTGGGCGTCTCCACCGGCAGCCCGACGCCGATGGCCGCGGCCATCGGCTCCGCCACCATGTCCACCTGCTTGGCGCCGGCGGTCTCGGCGGAGTCGCGCACCGCGCGCCGCTCCACCTCGGTGATGCCCGAGGGCACGCACACGATCACCTTGGGGCGGACGCGGAAGACGTGCTTGTCGATGATCTGCTTGAGGAAGTAGCGCAGCATCTTCTCGGTGACGTCGAAGTCGGCGATCACGCCGTCCTTCAGCGGCCGCACCGCGATGATGTTGTCAGGCGTGCGCCCCAGCATGCGCTTGGCCTCGAGCCCGTAGCCCTTCGGCCGGCCGCTCGACTTCTCGATGGCCACGACCGACGGCTCGTTCAGCACGATGCCCTCACCCTTCACGTAGATGAGGGTGTTGGCCGTGCCGAGATCGACCGCGATCTCGTTGGCGGGAAGAAACGACCCGAGTTTTAGGGATGGAAACTTCATTACCGGGCCACAGGAGGTCGAATTGGGGCCAAAGGTAACGGAGGCTCTAAACCGCCACAAGACGGCAACTTAGGCTGCTCCGGGCCGCCGGAACCGGTGACCGGGGTCACCGAGCCCCCCTACCCCCCGAGGCGCCCCGTCCCGGTGCTCCCGAAGCCCCCCTCCCCCCGGTCGGTCGGCGGCAGGCTGGCCACCTCCCGGAACACCGCCGCCTCCACCCGGGCGAAGACCAGCTGCCCCACCCGCATCCCCCGGGTCACCTCGAACGGCTCCCCCCCGAGGTTCACCAGGGCAATCATCAGCTCCCCCCGGTAGTCGCTGTCGATCGTGGCCGGCGTGTTGGGCAGCGTGATCCCGTGCTTGAGGGCCAGCCCCGACCGGGGCCGGATCTGGCACTCGAACCCGTGGGGGATCGCGATCGCGAACCCCGTCCGGAACAGCCGCCGCTCCCCGGGGCCCAGGGTCCCCTGGTCCGCGCTGGCGATGTCGAGCCCGGCGGCCCCTGGCGTGGCCTGGGCGGGCACCGGCAGGCCCTCGCCGTGGGGCAGCAGGCGGGTGAACTGGATGTCGAGCATGGGCCGGTGGGGTAGAGGTGGGCGCGGGTGGGGCCGGGGGCGGGCCCCCCCGGGCCGGCACCGGGGCGGCGGGGCGCAGGGGCCGCCCCGCCCTCCCGGCCGGCAGCAGCTAGAGGACCTTCCCGACTTCGACCAGCGGCAGCCCGAAGGCCTCCGCCACGCCGGGGTAGACCACCTTGCCCTCGACCACGTTCAGCCCGAGCCGCAGGGCCGCGTCGTCCTTGCAGGCCTTCTGCCAGCCGTCCCGCGCCAGCCGCAGGCCGTAGGACAGGGTGGCATTGGTCAGCGCCAGGGTGGAGGTCCGGGGCACCCCGCCGGGCATGTTGGCCACGGCGTAGTGCAGGATGCCGTCCACGAAGTAGGTGGGGTTCTCGTGGGTGGTCGGCTTGATGGTCTCCACGCAGCCCCCCTGGTCCACGGCCACGTCCACGATGACCGAGCCCGGCTTCATGAGCTTGAGGTCCTCGCGCTTGACCAGGTGCGGGGCCTTGGCGCCCGGCAGCAGCACCGCGCCGACCACCAGGTCGGCCCGGCGGATGGCGTCGAGGATGTTGTGCCGGTTGGAATAGAGGGTGGTGACGTTGGCCGGGAGCACGTCGTCGAGGTAGCGCAGCCGTTCCAGCGACACGTCGAGGATGGTCACCCGCGCGCCCATGCCGGCCGCCATCTTGGCGGCGTTGATGCCCACCACGCCACCGCCGATGATTGCCACCTCGGCGGGCGGCACGCCGGGCACGCCGCCCAGCAGCACGCCGCTGCCCCCGAAGACTTTCTCCAGGTACTTGGCCCCCTCCTGCACCGCCATCCGCCCTGCCACCTCGGACATGGGCGTGAGCAGCGGCAGCTCGCCGTGGGGCAGCTGCACCGTCTCGTACGCCACCGCGATGGCCTTGGAGGCGATGACCGCCCGGGTCAGCTCCTCGGCGGCGGCAAAGTGGAAGTAGGTGTAGATGACCTGGCCCGCACGCATCCGCGGCCACTCGACCGCGATGGGCTCCTTCACCTTCATGATCATCTCCGCCTTGGCCCAGACTTCGTCGGCGGTCGGGAGGATCTTCGCGCCGGCCGCCACGTACGCCTCGTCCGGGAAGCCGCTGCCGACGCCGGCGCCCTTCTCGACGTACACGGTGTGGCCGCGGGTGACGAACGCCTCGGCGCCCGCGGGCACCAGGGCGATCCGGTTCTCGTTGGTTTTGATTTCCTTGGGTACGCCGATGATCATCGGTAGCTCAGCGGTCACAGGGTTGCAGGCGGGAGCCGGGGGGCGCCGCGTCCCGGACTCACGGGTCCGGGGGCGCGGCGCACGGCGGATCGCCTAGGCGGGCCCCAGACGGACGACCGTCTGGCGGGCCGGGTCGAAATACTCGGCGGTCAGGCCGGCGATCTCCGCGCCGGTCACCGCGTCAATCTCCGCGAGGATCGCGTCCAGCGGACGATACGCCTCGTCGTGCAGGGCCAGCGTGGCCAGCCGGTTCATCCGGTTGACCGGGCTTTCCAGCGACAGCATCACCTGCCCCTTGAGCTGCTGCTTGCCCTGCGCCAGCTCCTCCGCGGGCAGCCCCTCCGACGCCAGGCGGGTGTACTCCCCCCGCACCGCCTCGGCCGCCTGGTCGGCGGTCGCGGGCTGGGTGCCAAGGTACACCCCAGCCACCCCGGACGCCTCGAAGAACTGCTGGTAGGCGTACACGCCGTATGCCAGCCCCAGCTCCTCGCGGATCCGTTGGAAGAGCCGGCTCGACATCCCGCCGCCGAAGGCATTGGTGATGATCGACAGGGCAAAGCGGCGGCGGTCGCGGTAGGGAAAGGTGTCGGACCCGACGACCAGGTGGGTCTGGGCCGAGTCGCGGGCCACCCGGTGCTCCTCGCCCCGTCGCGCGGGGACCGGCGTCACGGGGGCCCGCCGCGGGGTCGCCGTCTCCCCGTCGAACCACCCCTCGCGGCCCAGCAGCTCCAGGATGGCCTCGTGATCCACCCGGCCGGCGGCGGCCACCACGCAGTTGCCCGGGTGGTACCCGCTGCCATGCACCGCCCGCAGGTCGCCGGCGGAGAGCTCGCTCACCGAGGCCCGGGTGCCCAGGATGGAGTAGCCGTAGGGATGCTCGGGCCACAGCTGCTCGCTGAAGAGCTCGAACACCTGGTCGTCGGGGGTGTCCTCGACCGTCGCGATCTCCTCCAGCACCACGTTCCGCTCCAGCGCCAGGTCCTCCTCGCGGAGCAGCGGCCGGCGGACCAGGTCGGTCAGCACGTCGAGGGCCCGGGGGAGGTCCTCGTCGAGGACGTGGGCCTGGTAGTTGGTGTGGTCGCGGCTGGTGTAGGCGTCGAGCGCGCCGCCCCGGGCCTCGAGCTCGAGGGCGAGCTGTCGGGCGGAGCGGCGCGCGGTGCCCTTGAACACCATGTGCTCGAGCAGGTGGGACACGCCCATCTTGGCCCGGGGCTCGTGGGCGCTGGCGGTCCGGACCCACACCCCGGCGGCGACGGAGCGCACGCCGGGGAGGAGTTCCGTCTGGACGACGAGACCGTTTGGTGCAACGGTCCGGAAGAGACCCTGGTCGAGGCGGGTTGTCTCCACGGTCCCGGGCCTCACTCCTTCGGGATGAGCGCCTTCCGGGACAGCTTCATGCGGCCCTTCTCGTCCACCTCGAGCAGCTTGACCTTGACCACGTCGCCCTTCTTGACGACGTCCTCGGTCTTCTCGGTGCGGCCGTGCTGCAGCTCGCTGATGTGGAGCAGCCCCTCGACGCCGGGGATGATCTCGACGAAGGCGCCGAAGGCGGTGGTGCTCTTCACCGGGCCCTCGTAGATCTTGCCAACTTCCGGCTCCATCACCATCGACTCGATCATCTGGCGGGCCTTCTCGCCCCCCTCGCCGCCCGGCGAGGAGATGGTGACCAGCCCGGAATCCTCGATCGAGATCGTGGCGCCGGTGGCCTCCTGGATGCCCCGGATGGTCTTGCCCTTGGGGCCGATGACGTCGCCGATCTTGTCCGGCTTGATCATGATGGTGATGATGCGCGGCGCGTACTTGGAGAGCTCCGGCCGCGGGGCGGCGAGCGCCTTGGCCATCTCCTTGAGGATGTGGAGCCGGCCCTTGCGGGCCTTCTCCAGCGCCTCCTCCATGATCTTGAGGTCCATGCCCTCGATCTTGATGTCCATCTGGATCGAGGTGATGCCGTTGGTGGTCCCGGCCACCTTGAAGTCCATGTCGCCGAGGTGGTCCTCGGAGCCCAGGATGTCGGTGAGCACCGCGACCTTCTTGCCTTCCTTGATCAGGCCCATCGCCACGCCGGCGCAGGCGGCCTTCATCGGCACGCCGGCGTCCATGAGGGCCAGCGACCCGCCGCACACCGACGCCATCGAGGAGGAGCCGTTGGACTCCAGGATCTCGGAGACGATGCGCACGGTGTAGGGGAACTTCTCGAAGTCGGGGAGCAGCGGGTGCAGCGCGCGCTCCGCCAGGGCCCCGTGCCCGATCTCGCGGCGGCTGGTGCCGCGCACCGGCTTGACCTCGCCGGTGGAGTAGGGCGGGAAGTTGTAGTGCAGCATGAACGACTTGCTCGACTCGCCCACCGTGTCGATGGTGTCGAGCCGCTGCTCGTCGTCGGCGGTGCCCAGCGTGGCCGACACCAGCGCCTGGGTCTCGCCCCGCTGGAAGATGGCCGAGCCGTGCGCCCGCGGCAGGAAGGTGGTCTCGATGACGATCGGCCGGATGGTGTCACAGTCGCGCCCGTCCACCCGCTCGCCCTTCTCCAGCACCTGCGCCCGCATCACCTTGTACTCGATGTCCTCGAGCAGCGAGGAGACCTGCTTGCCGGCGTCGGGGAACGACTCCGCCAGCGCCTCCTTGACCTTGGCCTTGAGCGCCTCGGCGCCCGCCGCCCGCGCGTGCTTGTCCTTGGCGTTGATGACCTTGGCCATCTCGTCCTCGGCCAGCGCCTTGACCTTCTTCACCAGCGCCGGGTCGATCTCCTCCTTGGTCCACGCCAGCTTGGGCTTCGCGGCCTTGGCGATGATCTTCTCCTGGATGCCGAGCAGCTCCTTGAGCCCCTTCTGGGCCACCTTGAGCGCCTCCAGCACCTCCGCCTCCGACACCTCGAGCGCCCCGCCCTCCACCATCACCACCGAGTCGGCGCTCCCGCTGACCGTGATGTCCACGGTCGAGAACTCGAGCTGCTGGAAGGTGGGGTTGAGGATCCAGTTCCCCTCGACCCGGCCCACCCGCACCGCCGCGATCGGGCCGTTCCACGGCACCGTCGAAACCGACAGTGCCAGCGACGCGGCCACCACGCTCAGCACGTCGGCGTCGTTCTCCTGGTCGGCCGAGACCACCGTGACGAAGACCTGGACCTCGTTCTTGAAGCCCTCGGGGAACAGCGGCCGGATCGACCGGTCCACCACCCGCGCGGCGAGGATCTCCTTGTCGCTGGGCCGGGTCTCCCGCTTGATGAACCCGCCGGGGAACTTGCCCGCGGCGTAGGTCCGCTCGCGGTACTCCACGGTCAGCGGGAAGAAGGGCAGCGTCGACTGGTTGGCCGACACCGTGACGGCGGCGAGGACCACAGTGTCCCCGAAGCGGATCACGGAAGCACCGGCAGCCTGCTTGGCCAGGCGGCCCGTCTCGATCACGAGCGGGCGGCCGGCGAACGTGGTTTCAATGCGTTGAGCGGTCACGACCTGTTCCTGTGCCTGAGGCCCCAATAGGTTGAAGGGCGTCCCTGCGAGCTTGGCAGGGACGCCCTGTGGCGAACGATCCAGTTAGTGCCGGAGCCCGAGCTGCTCGATCAGCGCCCGGTACGTCGGCAGGTCGTTCTGCCTGAGATAATTCAGCAGCCGGCGACGGGTGCCCACCATCTTGAGCAGGCCGCGGCGGCCGTGATGGTCCTTGGGGTGGGTACGGAAGTGGTCGGTGAGGGAGTTGATCCGCTCGGTGAGGAGCGAGATCTGCACCTTCGCGGAACCAGTGTCGGTCTCATGCGACCGCTGCTTGGCGATGACCGCCTGCTTGTCAAAACCCATGCTGCGTGTATCCTCTTGGCACTGACGGCGGGGCAAGCGCCCCTGATCTCTCATAAACTCAGTTAGCACAACATTATAACTCCGCCCTCACCGATCGGGCAACCCCGTCATGTCCAGCGACCAGCCCGCTCCGGGCCTCCGCCTCGGCCCCTACACCCTCGACCAGCTCCTGGGTCAGGGGGGATTCGCGTGGGTGTACGCCGCCCACCGGGATGATGGTAAGTCCTTCGCCATCAAGATCTTGAAGCCTCGGTACGCCTCGGATCCCGCCTTCGAAAGCCGCTTCCGCCAGGAGGCGGCCTTCGCTGCCCAGCTGGAACACCCCAACATCATTCATATTCAGGACGTCGGGGCCCAGGCCGGGCTCGCCTACTTCGTGATGGACCTCTGCCCCGACACCCTGAGCGCTCGCCTGGGGCGGGAAGCGATCCTGCCCGAGGCCGAGGCGGTGGCCATCGCGGCGGGCGTGGCCGGGGCCCTGGCCTTTGCCCACCACCGGGAAGTGATCCACCGGGACATCAAGCCCGACAACATCCTGCTGGCCGCGGACGGGCGCGCGGTGCTCACCGACTTCGGGATCGCCCGCGCCGTGAGCGGCTACGTGCAGGCCACCGGCTTCATGATGACCATCGGCACGCCGGCGTACATCTCGCCCGAGCAGGCCCAGGGCCGGCCGCTCGATGGCCGGACCGACCTCTATTCCCTCGGCATCACGCTGTACCGGATGCTCACCGGCGACGTGCCCTTCCGGTCCAAGGACTGGTTCGAGCTCGCGCGCATGCACGTGGAGGACGCCCCGGAAGCGCCGCGCGCCCGTCGGCCCGACCTTTCCAAGCGGTGCGAGCGGATCATCATGCGGCTCCTGGCCAAGCACCCCGCCGACCGCTACGCCACCGCGGAGGCGCTGCTCGAGGACCTGCAGGACATCACCGACAAGGCCCGCAGCACCTCGGACATCCCGGTGCCCGAAGGCTACCTTCGCGACTCCCGCGCCGCCGCCGCGGAGGCCGACGCCGCGGCCCGGGAGAAGAAGAGCTGGTGGAAGATGTGGTGAGGGCGGCTCAGGACCGGAGCGCGCGTTCTTCCGGCGCGATCTGGTCCGCCACCCGGCGCTCGATCCGGAACACCACCCCGTCGGCCTCACGCCGGACCCAGAAGGCCCCGCTCTCGGTCGAGTCCATGGCGAGCGCCAGCAACGGCTGACCCGCCAGGCCGTACACCGTGACGCCGCGCTCGGCCGCGCCGAAGTCCGGCGCCGGGCCCTGCGCATCCGGGAATCCCGCGGCGCGCACGTCGCCGAACTGGGTCACCAGCCGGGCCGCCGCCACCGAGTCGGTGACGCCATCGGCCAGCCGCCATCCGTCCGCGGTCCGGCCCAGGGCCCAGGTCATTCGGCCGCGCCGTACCTCGATCCGCCCGATGCTGTCGGCCGGGAGCCGGGCCACCTGCCGGTCCCGCCACTGCTCCTCCGGCTGCATCATCCGCTCGGCAAAGGCGCCCTTGAGCAGGTACACCGGCGCCTCCCCGGCACGGCGGACGTAGAACCCCTCGAAGTCCGGGCCCCGCATCCCCACCCACAGGTCGAGCGCGGGCGGCCCCGCGGTCACCAGGGTGAGCCGCCGGCCATGCAGGGAGTCCACCCCGAGCCGCTCGTGACTGATCGCGCTCTCGGAGACCAGCTCGCCGGGCGCGGCGCTGTCGTTGAGCGCGGCGACGAAGGCGGCCACCGCGGTCCCCGCCGCCGGGAGGCCGTTCACCCGCCAGCGCTCCCCCTCCCGCACCACCACCGCGGTGTCCGGTCCCTGCCGGATCTCGATGCGCGAGAGGTCCGGCAGCGACAGCCGGGGCAGTGCCAGCGCGCCGCTTGCATCGCGGGCGGGCCGGCGGAACAGCGCGAGCGCGCCCCACAGGACCACCAGCCCCGCCAGCACCAGGACAATCCGCAGCAGCATCCGCGCGCTCATCGGCCCTCCGACCCGCCGGCGAGCGGGGTCCAGGGGGTCAGCGACCGGCGCCGGCGCCCGGCCAATCGCACCACTCCATAGAGCGCCAGGAGCAGGGGCAGCCCCACGAGATTGGCATACTTGACGCCCTGCTGGAGCGCCGGGCTCGAGAACAGCAGCCGCGGGGGCCGGCGGTCCCGGCTGCGGATCGAGATCAGCGACTCATCCTGGGAGAGCCAGTCGATCGCGTTGAGCGCGAACACCGCGTTCTCGGTGGCGCTGCTGGCATACCGGTCGGTGGCGAATTCCATGTTGCCCACCACGACCACCCGTCCGCGGGGCCCGGCGCCGCTGTCGCTGGCCTGCACCGCCGCCGCCAGCATCCGTGGCCTGGGATCGACGGGCGGGAATTCCCGCTGCGGGTTGAGGTCGATGTCGCCCTCGGCCACCGAGGCGAGCCGGCTGGTCATGAGCAACGGGAGGATGGTGGTGTGCGCGCCCGGCACCACCTGCACCGTGCTGGTCCAGGGCAGGAACACCTCGCCCACCCCGTCCGTGATCACGGTCTCCCCGCCGGCCTGGGCCCGGACCCAGAACGGATAGGGCATGTAGACGGGAGCGCCGTTGGGCCCCGGCACCGGCACGATCTGGTTGGACGAGAGGTCGTACACCAGGTCCGGTCGCACCTTCACCCCGAAGCGCGCCAGCAGCGGGTTCCACGCCGGCTCGCGCCCCACCGCGCGGGGCGCCTGCCCGTCGAGGGGCGCCCCGGTGGTCATGATCAGCGCGCTGCCCCCGCGGTCGAAGAACGCGTCCAGCCGGCGGCGCGTGGCCGCGGAGAGCGAGTCCGGCTGGCCGGCGATGATGAGCGCCTGCAGGGAATCCGGCAGCGGGGTCGTGTCTCCGAGCGAGACCACCACCAGCATGTAACTCCTGGCGAGCTGTTCCTGCACCATGTCGAGGCTGCGGCCCTCCACCCCCCAGTCGTCCATGGCGGCCACCAGCCCGACCATCGGCTTGCGGGGCCGGGTCAGCCCGCGGATGGCCACGGCCAGCCGGTACTCGAGGTCGTCGGTCCGGCGCACGACCGGGATCGGCTCACTGCCGTTGGCGTACTGCACCACCAGGCCGAGGTAGCCTTCCTTGACCTGGAGCTCGGACTTGCCCACCACGTTGAACTGCACCGCGGTGATGCCCAGCGCCTGGGCGTCCTTGCGCGCCTCGGCGTCGGTGGCGGGGTTGCGTTCCACGATCCGGATGCGGCCCTGCCCCGCCTCGCGGAAGTCGCGCAGCAGGTCGTCCAGGTCGCGCTTGATCAGCGCCACCTCGGCGGGCAGTTCGTCGGACGCGAAGAGCTTGATGGTGACGATGTCCGGCAGCTCGCGGACCAGCTGGCGCGTGGCCGAGGACAGCGTGTACGCCCGGCCGGGGGTGAGGTCGAGGCGGCCGCCGATGTAGCTGCCCAGCAGGTTCACCAGCACCAGCGCGCCGACCAGGAGCAGCACCCCGAGGCGGAGGCGGCGCACCGGCGCCTGGCCCACCGCCAGCCTGCGGGCCAGCAGCGAGCCGAAGGCGAGCGTCAGGAAGATCGCCGCGAGGGACACGAAGTAGGTCGCGTCGCGCAGGTCGATCACCCCGCGGCCGATGGTCCCGAAGTGGGTGAGGACGCCGAGCCGGTCGGCCACCAGGCCGAGCCGGGGC
>Ga0268298_10001591_pt1 | contig 26388 bp, 12 predicted proteins | sample WWTPWeurt_MetaG_FD_194462 | JGI IMG/M metagenome (GOLD analysis project Ga0268298, IMG submission 194462) | Activated sludge microbial communities from WWTP in Nijmegen, Gelderland, Netherland - WWTP Weurt | ecosystem: Engineered > WWTP > Aerobic digester > Activated sludge | place...
ATAATCTCAGCGCTCCTGCTGTCTTACAGCGCCGGGTCGAATTCAGCGAGCAGCTTTGGGAAGCGCGTGACTTCACCCATGATGGCAGCCGGCTCTGGGCGGTGCTTCAGGATAACACCGTAGCCGCCCTAAACCCGATTTCAGGCGCCCTCGGCCCGGCGCTCAGTACCTGCGGGGCAGCCATTGCCTGGGATGGCGCATGGATCTGGGTGTTGGACGCCGCAGCGGCCGAAAGCAACAACGGTCAGACCCTGACCGCTTACGATCCGCTGAGTGGAAAACCAGCAGCCACCGCCAGCCTGCCGCGCGGCCAGTACATCCGCAGTCTCAAAGGGGCCAACGGCATCCTGACTGTTTTGACCGTACGCAATGCTGCCGGCTACCTGTATATCCTCCGGCGCTGACCATTGAAAAATTTTGCTGCTGCCAAAATGGGCCCGTTTTGGCAGCGGCGTTGGGGGCTGCCGCCTCCCTGTGCACGGCTGAAACCAAATTCAGCCCTGGTGGCAGTTCTGGTGGATTTACCACACAGCAAAGAGAAGTGAGATGACACCCCACACCGACTGGCATTGAAACAGCGCTAGTCCAACGGAGAGATGAAGACAAACCGGTTGCGGCCGGCCTGCTTGGCCTGGTACAGCGCCCGGTCGGCCCGCTCCAGCAACTCATCCAGCGATTCTTCGCGATTCCCCAGGCAGGTCAGGCCGGCGCTCAAGGTCAGGTACACCGTCTGATCACCCAGCTGCAGCGGTGTAACAGCCAATTGCTCAAATAGCCGCCTAATCACCACATCAGCCTGCTCCGGACCGGTCATGGGCAGCAGCATGGCAAATTCATCACCGCCAAAACGCGCCAGAAGATCGAGATCACGGATATTCTTCTGGCAAACCTGGCTCAACAGCTTCAGAGCGGTATCGCCGCCGGCATGACCAAAGCGATCGTTAATCGATTTGAAATAATCGATATCAAACTGGGCAATGGTTAAACTGCTTTTTTGACGGATGCTGCGCTTAATCTCATTCTTGGACAGCTCAATGAAACGGCGGCGGTTAATCAGCTCGGTCAGCGCATCGGTAGTGGCCTGCTTTTCCAACAATTGCTGCAAGCGCAGGCGCTCGGTGATGTCGGAAAAAGTGACCACCGAACCTAAAATTTCGCCGTCCTCGAGCAGCGGATGGGCTGAATACACCACCGAAAACATGCTGCCATCCTTACGCCACAGCACCTCGTTTTCAATGTAACGGCCAGCCCCTTCGCGTTTTGATTGGAAAATCGGGCATTCCGATTCCGGGTACGGCCGGCCGTCCTGATGGGTGTGGTGGATCAGGGTATGCATATTCTGCCCCAGGCATTCATCCTGTTCATATCCCAACATGCGCAGCGCCGCCTGGTTGATAAACGTGCAGCACCCCTGGCCGTCAATTCCATAAATGCCCTGATCGGTGGACTGCAGAAGCAGGTTCATCCTGTTTTCGCTCATCTGCAACACATTGTGGGCTTCCAGGGCCTGTGCCGTCATCGCATTCGCCTGGGTCAGCACATGCTCCAACTGCAGATTGGAACGTTCCAACTCGACCGATTGTTGCTGCAGCGCTTTGAGGGTGCGAATGCGCTCGCTAATATCGCGCCAGGTTATGAACAATGTTGGTTGAGATTGTAAATCCAGCAACGCCAGCGAAATCTCGACATTTAAATCTGTGCCATCGCAGCGCCGGTGCAGCCATTCAAATGTAGTGGAGCCGCCTTGAAAGGCGCTGCTCATCTTGAGTTCAGCGGCCGCCGCGGAAAGCTGCCCATCGGGCTGAAATTCAGGCGAAAGCTGCGCCGGCGACTTGCCCACCACCCTCTGGCGTTCACAGCCCAGCATCTTTAATGCCGCCCGGTTGCAATCGACAAACACCCCATCCCGCAGCATCAGATAGGCATCCGGCGAGTCCATAAACAAAATTCGATAACGTTCCTCACTGGTCAAGACAGCCTGGTTGGCGCGCTGATTGACCAGGACCACAAAGCCATAGGTCCATAAGGTGGTGGCAATCAACAAAACCACATAACTCGAGGTTGTCGTCAGTGTGGCCGCGAATAGGCTCTCTTCGGGGATAACAAAAAACGGGCTGATCCCCCGCAGGGCGAAAAACGCTCCGAAAACGCCAAACACCCCCGTGAGCATATGCGTCGAGGCGCGCAGCGCAAGCGGTGAATAACGAAGCATGCGATAGGCAATCATCCACGAAACCCAGGCCACTGGCAGTGAAATATTCACCCGCCGCACCGCCAGGTTATCGTCCATATAGGTAAAGTAGGCCGCAATCAAGGTCACGGCAACTGCCAGCATGGTCAGCGCCAGGCGGTTTTCACGCCGGCCATAAAAGCGCATCACACCGGTGTAGAACAGCACCATGGCGGTGATATAGAATGCATTGTTTGCCACTACAGCCATCTGACTGATGAGCGGGTTGCCGCGCAGCAAATTGAACACAAAACCCAGCGCCAGCGACAGGCTGCCCCAGGCCCACCACGTCAGGCCTGCCCGCTGACGATTAACGCTCATTTGCAAGAACATCGCCACCACCTGCAAAAAGCTGTTGATGCTCTGCAGTAAGACCAGGGTTGGGATGTCTATGAACATAGCCCTATTCTACTTGAGTTTTACAGAATGAAATGAAACTACTATCCCAACCTCAGGCTGGTTTCCAACTTGAATGAGTTTCGGTTAGGCAGAGATAAACACCTTCACCGACGGCGCCAGTTTCCGCCCGGCCCTCACGCCTTTCTCAAAGTCGGGGTTTGGGGTGTTAGCTGCGGGCTACCGCCCGCAGCTAACACCCCAAATTCATCTTTTCGATATGTTGGCAGCAGGGTTTTCAGACTTTAAGAAAAGCCTGGCCCGGTCCGATTTGCCCTGATTTCTGGCACTGGATGTATAATAGAAGTGTTTACCCCACCTTTCAGACCTGAATTTGGCAGATTTCGAGCACAGCCCTCAACCCGATAAGATTGAGCAGACCACTGCATACACAGATCACCTGTGATGCCTGGATAATTTGTATATACCCATATAGGAGAAACAAAGATGCCGAGTGCCCAAGAAACCCATTTTGTAGACCAATCCATCACCCCCAAGAATGCCCGCATCGAATTGAAGAATGGCAGATTTATCGACGTGATCAACGGCTGCTATTACCCGCCAGAAACCAGGGTAATGATTCAAGGGGATAGGATTGTCGCCATGCCAGGGCTCCCAGGGGAACCTGACAACCTGCCCCCAGACTTCAGCATCGATCTTCAGGGCAAGAGCGTTTATCCGGGTCTGTTTAACACCCACTGCCATACCTCCTTCTTCATCCTCTCCCTGGTCGCCAGCCTGGCCCAGACAAAACTTGCCGCAAAGTACCGGGCGCAGCAGATCGACAAAAATATGGCCGAGTGCCTTGCGCATGGGGTCACGTCGATCAGAGACTGCGCCAACCCCAACCTGACCGAGTTCCAGAATTTGTCCGGGCGGATTTCACAGGGCATGATCCCCGGCCCGCGCATCTATCAGGCTGTTCAGGTGGGGCCCTGGAACAGCTACGGATCATCGCACAGAACCCTCACGGCGAAGATGATCGCCAAAATATTTGGTTTATCCGTTGTCGAGTACGAAAACAAGAACAGCGGTTCGGTCATTTTCCCGCTGGATGCCAGCCAGCAGCAGGTCAGGGATGCCGTCAACCGGGCAATTGACGAACGCGGCGCGGACTGCATCAAGATTGGGGAACAGAAATTTGCAAACCAAAATGTGCGCAAACCGTTGAATGTGATGACGCCCGCCCAGATGGAAGCCTGTACCGACCAGGCGCGCAAGCGCGGTCTTAAGACGACCATACACCACCTGACGGTGGAAACCTTCCGGCGCGCCGTTCAACATGGGGTCGATTCGCTGGCCCATCTTCCCGGTGACGCCGCCCTCACCGAAGCGGATGTCAATGCCTTCGTCTCCGCCGGGACCATCATCGAGCCAACCTATTCGATTGTCGGCTACGGGCTCTTCTGGAAAGAATCGATCCAGGGAGAAGCTGCTTATCACGACCAGGAACTGGAGGAGCTGACCGAATTCAGGAACAGGACCTGGGGCGCGCTTGCGGATGAGTTTTACCTGCCCGAAGTGAGGGAGAGCTTTAACCAGGGGCTCAGCGATCTGAACAGCGGGCGCTTTAAAATCCTCGGGCTGATCGACATGAAACCATATCTGCGGAAGTGGCTGGCGGGCGATGCCCAGGGTATTTATGGGATGAACAATTTACGCATGCTCTATGAAGCCAATGCCCGGATGGGCTGCGGCAATGACGGTGGAGCTGGCTCGATGCTGCCCTCCACGATCAAGTATGAAATTGAACTGTTCGACCTGCTGCTCAACAACGGCAAATCCCGGCGGCCCTTTGGCGGTGCAGACGCCCTGCGCTTTGCAACCATTGACAGCGCCGCCGCCCTGGGCCTCGAAAAGGATTTCGGAATCATCCAAACCGGAAAGGTGGCGGATCTGGCAGTTGCTGCCGGCGACCCGCTCGCAGACCTGCATCTGGTGGGCAGCCGGGTTGACGCCCTGTTCCTGGGCGGCGTGCTGAAAGTAGATCAATGCGGGCTGAAAGTGGAACCGGCGGGATAACTGCAGGCATTGATTTTTTATGCAGTTTCCTTGTTGTCAGGAATTAAATCTAAACGCATATCGTTGCAAAACCATCCCCGAATATCCCACGAATACACGAAAAGGCCATTCCCAGGCCCCAATTTCGTGTATTCGTGTTTTTAAATTCGTGGACGGTAATTTTCAGCGTCAAGCAAACCAGATTGGTGGATTGAAAAGGAAGGCTGGATCGTTCAGATTTGGAAATTGATGAGAATCAATTATGGCATTTGAATAATTGAGCATATGATATATAATAAAATAAATCACATATAATTTATCGTGATTCCCCGATTCGATCTGGAGGCCGCTCTACAAAGATGGGATTTATAATGTAGAAAATTCGCAAAATAACCGCTAAGCGTGCGATCTTCGACCTCAAACCGTATCCTCGCTGCCCCTGAAAAAATCGCAAACCGAATTGTTTCGCCAGGCAATGGCTGGCGGCAAAGCCAGCCCTCGTATGCCAATCAAAGTTGGTATCCACCCACCCCTGACAGGGAGAAGTGACGGTGACAATGCGTATCTTAATGGTCCCGATGCATCTTGACGCTCTGATCGTCAAACCAGGCAGTGAGCCAGCCATTCAACCGATGGCAGATTTTTCCCGCCTGCCCTACTTCGATGGGCAGCGGGATGTCAACTCCGATGTTCCCTATCTCAGCGAAGCCATTCTGTCAGAACCCTTTGCAAACAAAAACCTGCACCTGCCGCCGGGAATACACCTGCACTGGTCGCTGCCAGATGCCCTGACTCGGGGCTTGAGCGATGGCGCCAACCTTCGCTTTCCACGCGCCCCGAATCGCTGGTATATTGGTCGTACGGTTAACGGAATCGTTGTCAAAAAGTGGTTGATCGAAAGTGATGCATTAAGCCGTACCATTCCGGCTGGCCTGGCGCCCGAGTGCGCCACCACCTATCCCTACCTGCAGGATCCTCAGCAGCCATTCCGCTACATCGGCCGCATAACCGATTGGGACAGTTGGTACACCCAACAGGTCAACGGTCAGGCGTCAGGCTTTGATTACCTTGACGCCAATCATCCTTTAACTGCCGTCGGCTACGGCGAGCCCACTTTTGGCGCCTTTTATCCCAACTGCGCCAGCGTTTTTGGTGCCTACGACGCCGATTACCCTAAAGATCACTACATCCCACCGGCGATGAGCTATCTGGTTATCGGCTGGTACAGCGATGATCCTCAGGGTGCGGTGACAGAGCTCCTGCCCAGGCCACAGGGGAGTACGCCGGTTTCTGAATGGTATCAGGATGCCAGAGATAAGCTGGGCTGGGATATCAGCCCTGATCAGGCGAGTGATACAGCAGACATCCCGACAGATATCGTATGCTATGCCCAGCTCACTTTTGGGGCGCGAGCGGATTTAAACAGCGGTGATGCCAGGCTAACGTATGGCGCTCCGGCGGACACCCAGGTCATTTTTGGCAGCACCCCCAGCCAGGCCCTGGCGGCGTTTCTGGCCCACAAAGTTAACCCCGAAAGCCAGCAGAGCATCCAGGACCAGCTCGAAGCGATTCTGGTGGCAGCCCAGCTTGAACAAAGCAAGGTGGATACCGGAGCCAAATTTGCCGACCTGCGCCATGAACAATCCTTTAACGCCCTGCCCGGCGGCAGACTGTGGACGCTGCGCCCCGATTCCGAGGCGCGAACCCAACCCGGTGACCAGGCCGACGACCCGACATCCACAAAACCCGACTATTTACCTGATGATCTCGCCCTGGCGCTGAACCAGTTGAACCTGGCGCAAACAGCCCTTGACCGCAATCAGGAGGAAAAGGCATCCCTCTACACCCAGTTGTATGCCGACTGGTCCAAGTATATGCTCTGCGCCTATCCCCCCCAGGACAGCCCGGTGGAATATCCGGACCCGGATGCAGCCGGGCAGTTCCTCATGCAGGTTGTCCAAAGTATCCAGGCAAGAAGCGATGATAAACTGGCCGCTGCCCTTCAGGCGGCCCTGAGCCAGGTGGCAGCCAAAGTCAATGCGCTCATGCTCCTCAGAGCAGGCGATCTGCTCGATTCGCCCGCCATTTTCAACACTTTGCTGCAGCTCAAGTCGTTGGCGCCCAATGATTCTGCTGTCACCAGTCTGGAAAAGAGCCTGATCACCACCTCTGCCAGCACAGTCCCCTGGGATGCCAAATCGCCCTTTTCCGCCGCGGTCGTTCAGGCGCTGCTCAAGGCGCTCAATGACACCATCGCCAGTATGGGCGGCACAGACACCCAGGCCCGCATCCATGTCCGGGCCCAGCTCGAGGCTCGTTTCACCAACGCCATCCGCCGCCGGGTTTCTTACTATCTCCAGAATGTCCCTGCGCCGCGCTACTGGGTGCCAAACGAACCGGTGGCATTAATCGCCGGGGCTGCCGTCCGGCATTCAGACCGCTACGATCTGCATGGCCCTGTACCCTGTACGCTTTTCACGGACCCCGGTAACAGCTCATCCCAGATGCAGGGTGCCATGGCCGTAAGATTTTTTGCCAAAGGGGTCGATCTGGCGAGCAAAGTTTTGAACAACCCCGGCCTCCGCACCTGGCAGGGCCAGCCGTGGCACCCATTCCTCCTGGAATGGATCACTGCCCTACACCCCGCGCCCAGGGACATATCCAGAGATAATCCGTTGTGCGGATATGCGCCGCGCTTTATCAACAACACCTACAGCCTGAACGAAATGGACGTCGATCTGCAGCTCAATACCGCCGGCACCCAGTTCGAGCCCACTGAGCGAGCTTTCCGCGGCCGTTCCATTCTCTCGCGGCATGCAGAGAACAATCTCACCCGCCACCTGTCTGCTTATCTCTCCCGTAACCTGCCAGCCGAAATCAAACAGGATTTCCCTGCCGGCGCTGAGGAACTGGACAGGTACCTGAAAAGCCCCTCCCCAGCAGACACAAACAAGCGTGTCGTGGATGATGTCCTGGCGAAATACCAGGCAGGCATCGAAGCCGGAACCTATGCCGATGCAAGCCCGGCCTGCACAGCCCTCCATGCCTATGCGCAACTCGTGGATACCCCGTCCCTGGCCCAGAGCCTGGATGGCTTCAACCAGGCCCTGCTCATGCAGAAGCAGACCCTCCAGCTTGCCCCCGATGACCCGCTAGGATTTTCCGAAATCAGAAAGATCACCGATTTGGTCAGGCAGGCGATTGCTGAAGGCCAGAGTACAGGCCCGCAGCCGTTCAATGATTTCAACCCGATCCGTTCAGGCGCAGTCGAGATCCAGTATCTGCGCCTGGTGGACGCCTTCGGCCAGACCATAGACCTGGATACCAGCACCGTCCTGAGTGGCCATAGCGCCGCCGGCCTGACCCATGAGGCGAACGGCCTGCTCCTGCCGCCTCGGCTCGTCCAGCCAGCCCGGCTGGATTTCCGTTTTCTGGCGGCCCGACTGTCCGCAGGCCAGGGCCAGCCCCCCCTCGAAATGAGCTCGCACCCTGGCACCACCCCAATTTGCGGCTGGCTGGTGCCGAACCTGCTCGACAGCAGCCTCAGCGTACACGCCGAAAGCGGCCAGGCTCTGGGGGTGATCCGAAAGTTCGGCAGCACGGTTGAGTGGGACATCGCCCCCGGCGAGCGCTACTGCCGCCTCGAAAACATCCCCAATTCGCATCTGGCCAGGGTCGTAAATGAATTGTTGGAAAGATCAAAGGCCCAGCCTGCGTTTCTGGATGAATTTCTGCTTTCCATTCATGACGCCCTGGAAAATATCGAACCGGAAGGGCACAAACACCACGATGCGATCTCGCTGTTTATGGCCCATCCCCTGGCAGTGGTGCGCGCCAGCCTGAACCTGCAGCTCAAGGGGCTGCCTGCCAACAACCAGAGCTGGCAGGTTTTCAGCCAGGAACTGGAGCAGTTTACCCCCCTGGCCAGCGGCGACCTGCCCCGCGAGACGTGTAACTTCACCCGGGTGCAGTTCCCGATCCGCCTGGGTGAATATCAGCGCCTGAACGACGGTCTGGTGGGTTTCTGGCAGGAAACGACGGGAGCCAACGGCGACCCCGGCGCGCTGCAGCACGGTTTTTATGTAAACGATTCCGAGCCGGCAGTCGTCAGCGACCCGAACGCGGATAAGCTCAATGGGCTCGATGCCGAGCCGGTCAAAAAGGCGCTCCAGGCTGCTGGCGGCCGGATCCACAAGCTGGCTTTTCTGGCCGGCTGGAAGGATGGGGATGGCATCTGGAATCTACTCCAAACCAGCGGAGCGATTAAGCCCCTCAGCTTCCACTCGCTTCAGCCAGCAAAGGACACAACCAGGCCAGACCTGATTTACTATGCCGATGCTCCCGACCTGATGCAAAGCATCGAGTCGCCCCCAATCACGCTCACCATGCTGATCGACCCACGCGGGGTTGTACACGCCACCAGCGGCATCCAGCCGGTCAAATCCATCCAGATCCCAGCCGAAATGTTCGCCAAAGCCATGCGCAGTATCGAAATCAATCTGGCTTCCACAATGGTTTTGGCCCACCCCGGACGCACCGAGCTGCCTTTACCCGAAGAACCAGGCTTCTTTTGGAGCTGGCTGGAACTGGGGAAGGGAGAGTGGGACGAATCACCGAACGCTGCTCCGCCCCCAACCACAGAGGATTTTGGCCCGTTGGAAATTCAGGAAGGCTGGTTAAAACTCCGGCGCACAACCAGAGGAGGAGAATAATGAACACGCCCTCACCCGATTTTCCTGCCGCACTGCGCAGCCGCTTTCTCATCGACTTCCGGATAACCGAACTGTTAGGCAAACCAGTCCTCTACATGAACGATAACCATGGCATGCAGCCCACCAACCGGCTGAACATTGCCCTTACCAACCGCTCGGGCAGCCCGATCAGTTTCGGCCCGGCCGACAGTGAGCATTTTCGCCTGACCTTTCGCAAGGGCGTACTCTCGGCCAAAACCCTGTCACTTTTGGGTGGGGGAAACTGGCAGAATCTGGAGATCAACCAGCCCTGGCAGGTCAAACTCAGTTCCGATCCAGCGAGCGATATGCTCGCCTTCAAATGCAGCGACCCTCAAAAGGCTTTCCCCAAGCAATCCGGCCTGTTTGTCCCCAATCAAACCCTGACGCTGATACTGTTGAACATCAGTGCAGACGGGATGGGCGGTGAGCGCGCCACCCAAGTCCTGTTCACCCCGCTGGCGCTCACGCCGGCGTTCGCCCCAGAAGGTCTGCCCGGTAAACGCCGCCAGCAGATGTATATTCAGAACCAGATAAACGATAGTCCAGCGCCGTTAATGATCTACCCTGCCAGCACACCAAATTTCACCAATGATGGTGTCACGCGCAACCGGCTGTCTCTTACGGTCATGCGCCAGTTTAGACCACTGCCGATTAACCCGCGCAGCAGCCCGGCGCCCACCAGTTTGACGTTCAGTTTTGAAACCAGCTCCGGCGCAGGCAGGCTGCCCCTGACCGACGCCTACAATGCCGTAAAAATCATTTGCACAACCAGCTCAGCCAACTGGCACCTGGTCGACCAGAGCTGCCGGCAGGGGCAGACGCCTGAGTTTTCCTTTATGACCGACAGCACTGCTCTGGCCGCCGGTGAGCAAATCCATGTTGATTTCACTGAGATCGTTTCTACTTCATCCGCCAGGCAGGCCAATATCTATTTGCGCTATAAAAATATCCCCGGCTATCCAGGCGATAAGATCGTTCTGGTGGTTAACACAATCAAGTAACGCAGCAGGGCAAAATCCAGGCCAGAAAGGTACAGGTCAATTTGAGCAATCTACCACCCCCTTCCACTGTTTCAGACCCAAACGCCCCGCCGCTTTACTCGGAAACCATCATCCTGTATGCCGATACTGTTGGAACCTGGCTGTGGCTTGAAAATTATGAGGACGCCCTGTTGTCCGACGGGACGCCGGGCAAGAAAATCCACTTGAAGGTGGGTATCGGAAGAGGAGGCCAAAAGCGGATTTTTAACGCCGGACCGGATGGTTTCGGCCGGCAGGCAAACGTCCAGCTACCCTGGTCGATCAGCAGATACCTGGATGTGCTTGAGATTATCAAATTCCAACAGCAGGTGTTGATCTTTGCCCAACAGCCGACGACGATTACAAGCACTTCAGAGTTTATCAGCACCTGTATCATTGAAGGGCTGAAGATTATTCCAATCAGTGTCATTGAGCCAGCCAGGAAAATCTCTCCTTACGATATAGGTAAACAGTATATTCTTCCTCACCCCTCCACGCGGCAACGCGATAGTTGGAAGCGTCATTTTGTTACGAAAGAGGAAAGTGAGCAGGCCAGGAAGGAGAATAAATTACCAAAGCTGTGGGAGTATCAAAAAAAAGTTCCCAGCCACTTGCAGCCATCCGAATATGACAGATACGAAGAAAAGGGGTTTGTGGGTTATTTTCCCAGACCAGACTATGTCCTCCAGGAGGAACAAACCGAGCTCTCCAAGGATACCGAAAACTTAAATAGTAAATTAGGGACGACAAAATCCTACGACGTAAGAGATATTCAACCGATTTTATACCAACCCATCGTAAAAGTGCTTCCCAATGTAAAGCCTACACCTGAGAGCGATCCATTTGAGCAAATTCTAAAAGCCACAGATGAATTTCTCAAAGCTATGTATGCCAGGGAAGAACAAGAGGCGATTAATTCGGGAAAGACCATACCGCCGAAGGTAAAACAGCCCATCATAGGTTCGCAAAGAACGAAGGAATCAGATCTTTTTTCACCCGATGTAAAGAACACGAAACCGCTGCACAGTGATATGGATCGCATTTCATGCTTTGCCTTTCGCGGTGACAGCCGCGATCCGGTTGATATCCTTCAAACCGGATTCTTACCAAATTTGGCGCGCAAAGATCCAAATTACAAACCTCCCTTACCGGGCGAACGAAAAGATCGAATCCAGGCTATGCTGGATACCGTACAGAATGATATGAATCCGAAATCCTGGATACAGGCCATGGTCGAGGCGCGGGTATTTGTCATTGGAGATTTTGTAGAGTACGAAGCCTATGGCGCTTTTATCTCCACCAGCAAATCCCTGGCGATCGCCAAGTGCTTCACAAGTTTCTACCATTTTCAATTTCAGACAGATAAAACACTGGATATATACAACACTGAGGCCTTTTGTTATATTGTGCATCTTAGTAATGCCCTTTACCTGGCCCCTCATGGTGCGCTGCAGCGTGCCATTAACAAATTTCACAACATTAAAGAGCAAGAGATATCCAACATCGGGCCAATTACCCCGCAAAAAATCTATGGGTTTCGTCTGTGCTGTGCTCTGCCTATCGGACAGCGCCTGGTTGGCCCTGTCTGGCTGCGAAAGGACCTGAAGCTAAAATCTGCAGAGTTTTCGAGCTTATATGATGTCTTTAGCGGGAAAAGCCAGGGCGGGCCAGTCAGTTACATCTACCGGTCGTACGCGTTTGCCATTGTGACGAATAAACCTGATTTACCTGCCAAAAAGGATATCTAATGCCATGACAGACCAACAAGATCTCTCAACCGCACAGATTGCAGGGCAGCAGGCGCTGAACACCTGGGATGATCTCAATAAACTGCTGCCATCGGGCGACAGCTTTGTGAAAGACCGGGTCAGGCCCTTGTTAGATCAGGCGGTGGGCAGCAGCCTTAGCATTGAATTGCAAGATGGATTGATCGCCGGTTGGACAGAGCTTTCGATCGGCGGCAGCTTCGTCAGTTCTTCCAACCCCTGCGGCGTGACCCTCAAAGACCTGGGCGACCGCCTGCGCAGCCTGGCCGGGCCAAACGACAACGATTGGCTCAGTGAATTTCCGGTGGTCATCCGTGAGCCGCTCAACAATATCTGCCTGAGCGAGGTTTACGTTAAGCTGGTCTTTGACGCGAGCGGGGTTGACCTGACCTTTCTGGGTTTCACCCTGGGTTTCAAGCCCGGGTTCAGCGTTACCACCTGGAAGCCCCTGGGAAACCTCATCACCATCAGCCTGGATTCGCTCCAGTTCCGCCTGAACGACCCGCTTAACAGCCTGGACAGGCGTGCCGTGTGGGCCAGGTTCAGCGGGACGCTGACGCTGGAAAGCTGGAACCTGCCGCTCAAGGTGACGGTCGAAGCGCCAGAGCTGTTAATCACGACCGAATATGTGGCCGATGCAGACGTGGACAAAGTTGCCAAAGCCCTGCAAGACCTCCCTGCGCTCCCAGGTCCAGGGCTGCAGCAGCTTCGACTGACTGCTGCCCCGGGCAGATATTACAGTTTCCTGATCGGGATGAGCCTCCCTTTGAAGTGGGATATCCAATCCAAACCAACCAGCGCCATTCTGACGGCTTCGATGTATTACAACGTCCCCCTGGCCAAAACCGACGCACCCAGCAAGTTCCCCATTTCAGGCTGGCATTTTGACGCTTCTTTTCTGGATGGGACCGGCGCAGGCGGCATATCAATCGATGACCTTTTCAACCAACTGGCGGCTGACACCAAAACCTTTCCGTCCGGAATCAGCGCACCCACTGCGATCAAGGCGCTGGCGCTCAACCAGTTCTCACTTGATTATGACATCGACCGGGGCGAATTTGCCTTCTCTGCCACCGGAACGCTCAAGCTGGAAGCCGGAGACTGCCGGGCCACAATCTCCCTGAAGGTCGAAAAACAGACCGATGACACCTATAAGAAAACATTTGGCGGCTACCTCACCTTCACCCTCGAGAGCGGAGAAGCGCTCGAATTTGACCTGGTCTTTCAGACGGGCCAGCAGGCAAAAATGTTCCTGGCGCGCTACCAGGATCCACAGGGTGTCGAGGCGCTGTCGGTCAAAAAGCTGGTTGCCCTGGCTTCTCCTTCGGCCAGCAGCAGTATTCCTGAAAGTTTAAAGCTCACCCTGCAGCAAGCCCTCTACGCTTACATCAACGCCGAAACGCCGGCCAAATCCCGCCACCTCTTTGGGCTGGATTTTTCAGCCGGAATCGACCTGACCGAGATCCACCTGCCTTCTCTGCCGTTTATCAGCGCCAACCTGCCAGCCGACCAGCGGCTCGAACTTGCCTTCCGCCTGCTGGCGGTGTCCGACAAATTCAGTCCAGGGGATATCACGGCGCTGGATGGGCTGGCCCGCAGCGGGCTGGGGCTGCCGCCGGATGGGATTGGTCAGGTCGAGATCCAGACCACGCTTAAGATGGGCGGCCAGAAGAAACAGCTCAACCTGCCTGTTTCCAGAGAATTATCCAGTGATCTGAAACCTGGCGAAACAAGTGTTCCGAATGCAGCCGCTGCCAACCAGGTCACCGCAGCCGGCAATGACGACTTCCAGTGGATCAGTCTGCAAAAAAAGTTCGGCCCGCTGTATTTCGAACGCGCCGGTTTCAAAATTTCAGATGCAAAACTGTTCGCCAGGCTGGATGCCGCCCTGACCGTCAACGCCCTCAAAATTGCGCTCGATGGTCTGAGCATGGAGTCACCCGTCAATTCTTTTAAGCCTTCCTTCTCGCTGAACGGCCTTTCAATCCAGTTCCAAAGCGGTGAACTGGAAATTGGCGGCTCATTTGTACGCCAGGAAGGTCTTGCAACGGGCAATCCAGCCGCGGGAAATCCTGCCAATAACAACATCGCCTACGGGGGGATGGCAATGATCCGCGCCGGCAAGCTCTCCATCTCGGCCATAGGCTCGTACACCACCCTCAATGGGGATCCTTCGCTCTTCCTGTATGCCGTGTTGGATTACCCAATCGGCGGACCGGCCTTTTTCTTTGTCACCGGGCTGGCGGCCGGGTTTGGCTATAACCGTCGGCTCATCCCACCGGATGTCAGGCAGGTGGACGATTTTCCGCTGGTGGCCCAGGTGCGCAGCAGCGATACCAAACTGCCCGTCCTTGCCAGCCAGAAAGACCAGCAAACCGAGCTGACCAAACGCCTGGCATCCCTGGCCAAATACGTTCCTCCCGAAACAGGCCAATACTTTCTTGTGGCGGGCGTTCACTTTACCAGTTTCAAGATCATCGACTCTTTCGTCATGCTGGCCTTCCAGTTTGGCCGCCAGATGGAAATTAACCTCCTGGGCTCATCCCTCCTGATTGCCCCCGGGGGCTCAGGCGCCCAGACTCCGGTGGCCAAAGCCAGGCTGAATATCGAAGCCCGCTATCTGCCCCATGAAGGCTTTTTGACGGTGCGGGGCGAGCTGGCCAAAGACTCCTACATCCTCTCGGAGAACTGCCATTTGCAAGGCGGCTTTGCCTTTTACGCCTGGTTTAAGGATAAACAGGGAACTGCCGGGCTGATCTCGGCCGGCGACTTTTGCCTGACGCTCGGCGGCTACCACCCGAAGTACATTCCCCCGGCCCATTATCCGCAGGTACCGCGGCTGGGAATCTCCTGGCAGGTGAGCGACAAACTGAGCATCAAGGGCGGCGCCTATTTTGCGCTTACCCCGCATGCCATCATGGCCGGCGGGAATTTTGAAGCCAACTGGCAGGATGGGGCCGTGCGGGCCTGGTTCAAGGCCGGCCTGGATTTCCTGCTGAGCTGGCAGCCCTATCACTATGATGCCAGAGCTTATGTCAGTATCGGGGCGTCCTATACGTTCAAGACTTTCTGGGGCTCCACCGCTACCGCCAAAGGCGAACTGGGCGCCGACGTGCATGTCTGGGGACCCAATTTTGCCCTGACAGCCGAAGTGGATTTCTACATCTTCTCGGTCAAGGTCGAATACAATACCAACCAACCACAGACCACGCCTCCGATCGAATGGGCCGAATTCAGCAAAGCCTTTTTGCCGGCTCCTTCCCAGGTGTGTGCTGTGAATGTCATCAGCGGGCTGGTCTATCAAAGCGGGTCGGGAGCAAACACAAAGGCAATCATGGATTTCAAAAAACCGGCCTTTGCGATCAATACGGCCATCCCGGTCAACCATGTCATCCTTGGCAAGGATAACCCGACCGAACTGCTCTGGCGCAGCGGGAGCAATACACTTTTTGTCAACAAGGATACTGCCCAGCCAGTCAACTTTTCTTATGACAGCGGTCAAAAAAAGTTCAAACAGGCCGACTCCGCAAAAAACCGAAGCCTGGGCCTGCCTGGCATTCTCCCCATGCAGAAATCGCCAGACCAGGTGGACAGCCAGATCACCATCTCCATCCTGCACCAGGGCGAAGATGTCACCTCAAGATTCGACTTTAGCCCACTGCTCAAGTCCGTCCCCACCGGCATGTGGGGCAAGCCCGGCGACATCCGGGTGGGCGATCCCAACCCGGTCAAGGGCATGCTCCTGGATACCCTGATGGGTTTTGAGGTTTCTCCAACGCCGGTTTCCTCATCTAGCGAGAAGGCAAATTCACTTTCGCTCAATCCAGCCACCCCAACCTCCCGCCAGATCAACCTGCAGTGGGAGACTTCCATGGGCAGACTCGTTTGGACACAGGCCGACCAGCAGACGCTCAACAAACCGGTCGCTGCAAATGTGGCAGAGCGCCGCGCTGCGCTGCTGGGCGCATTGGGAATGGGCGCAGCGCCATTCGATTTCAGCCAGCAGCCCGACAGTCTGGCGCCGCTGATGGTCGAAGGCGGGGCGCTGCCTGCCGCTTATCAACAAAAGGGATAATAAAGATGGCTGATCCGCAAAAACTTATTTTCTGGGCATCGGATAAACCGGCTTTGCCGGGGGGCGATTACACCATCCAGGTGACGCAGCAAGTTCACCTCGCCGGGAGTGACAAACCTGGTGAGGTTGGAACGACCACCTACCCGTTTGCAGTCGCTGCACCCCGTTTTACGCTCAACCCCCAGGATGTCCTGAATGTTTTCCCGCCGCCCGGCAGCCTGGGCGATTATGCCAACGCCCTTCCCCACATCCAGCTTAGACACAGCACGCTGCCGTACGAACGTGTTTGCGCCGCGCAAGATGACAAGGGCAGCCCCGTGGATGCGCCCTGGCTGGCGCTCCTGGTAGTGTACGATGATGAGCCTTATGCCCCCTTACAGCCAGGCTGGAAGGCAGGCGACTTGATGGAAGCCCAACCCCCAAATGGCACGATCTTATGGTGTGGTCTTAAACCCGAGAGCGGTGTGGAAATCAATCCGGAGGACCCGGTCAAGGTGATTGAAATCGATGGCGCCACTTTCGCAAACATCTTCCCAAAACTGGAAGAATGCATTCTGCTCACCCATGTGCGCAGCGCCACCGATGCACAGGGATTGGCGGAAAGCGAACCCAGGGCGGTCATTATTGCCAACCGGCTGCCCAAGCCAGGCGGCAGCACCACGGTTCACCTGGTTTCGCTGGAAGGGCACATGATGAATATAGACAAACAGAATGCCAAAGCCGGCCAAAAGGTGCGCCTGATCAGCCTGTACAACTGGCGCTTCTCCTGCACCAGCCCAAAACTCGATCTGACAGGCCTGCTCACCAGCCTGAATAACACCCTCCTCGTGCAGGCTGTCCAAGCCAACACCGACTCCAATAAGCTCAGCCAGGCAGTCATTCCCGATGCAGTTACTACGGCCCTCAAGCAAATTGGCCGCCCGCTGGGCAGCACCCCCGTGGTGACAAAAGACACTATTCCCGGCCAATGGCTGATTCAAGATGGCCTCCACAATTACAGCCTCATTCCAGAAAATGGAACCTGGCGGGTTCTGGAAAAAATGCCGGCGGTGCTGCGCATGCCACCGGTGGAAAATGGCGACGCCGAATTGCATTTACAGCGCGGCGCAGCGGCGCTTGGTCACCGTATGCGGTCTGGAAACCGCAGCGTCTCCTGGTATCATGGGCCGTTGATACCCGCAGATTTTGCCCCGCCGCCCATCCAACTTCCCGCTCAAAATGCCGCTGAATTGTTGTTCTACAACGCCAATATCGGGATGCAGGATGTCAGCTACGCCACCGCCTGGGAGCTGGGACGGCTGTTGACGCTGCAAAACAAGCCTGTGGCGGCTGCTTTGTATACCTGGAAACGCCAGAATGCACAGGCCCAAAAACTGCTCGCCATCGAACACCAGCTCATGCACCTGCCATTGGGCCGAACCAGCCTGTCAGGCGAACTGCCGCCAATCGTATTGGCTTTTTTCAAGGACCTGGGCCTGCTCGCCGGCGTGCCGTTCCGTTACCTGGTCGCCGACGAGCGCATGCTGCCGCCCGAGTCCCTGCGTTTCTTCCAGCTCGATTCGATGTGGGTCGACTGCCTGATCGATGGCGCATTCAGCATCGGGCGGGTCCTGGCAAGCGATTACCGCGCCGATGCTGCCGCCATCAACCATTTAAATGAACAAAACCTGCCCAACCCCACCAGCGGGCTGCTGCTGCGTTCGGCAGCCGTCAGCGGCTGGCCGGATTTGCTCCTCGACGCTCAGGCAAGCTCAGGCGCCATCCAGCCAAAACGCCAGGAATATCTCTCTGCCAATATGCTGCTCTGTCTTTATCAAGAGCAGATCCAATCCGTTACCTTCCATCTCAAACCTGAGGCGTTCCATTTCGGCCTGGAGGGGGGGCTCACAGTCTACAAGCGTACCCTGCGCGACTCGAATGGGAACCAGACCGGCCCCAGCCAGGAGGTTAAGATCTCCGGCAGCCGGGTCGTCGACTGGGTCGATTTCCAAAACCGGATCAACGCCAGACCGCTGACCTCTGCCTCAGCCACGATTGCGTATCAGATGGTGGTTGAAGCGCCAAAAATTCAGTATCTTGTGAGTTAGCCAGAGACCCAAAAAGATTGGCCCGTCGGCAGGGGCTGTCCAAAAAGTATTTTTTTGGACAGCCCCTGTGTTTATATTCGATTGTTGGGGTACATCAACCACAGGCGCCTGCAGACGCGTCTTGTGACGGTCCTGAGACTCTTTTTGAGTAAACTGAAATTAAGGCCCAAGAGCTGGAGAGCCAGCTGTATTGAAAAAAACACAATAAAGCACAGGAATTTAAGTCGAATCTCATCAGGAGAACAATATGAAAATGAAATCCATTCACCTATTAGCAATCCTGCTGTCCCTTCTGGCGGCAATGTTGGCGGCTTGTTCAAGCCTGATCACCCCAACAATTGCTGTCATAGCACCTACAAATATTGTAACTGCCACTTCAAGCCCAACTCAAGCCATCCTTCCGACTGCAGCCCCAACCTCAATGGATGTGGGCGGCCAAATCCTGTTCGCTTCGAATCGCGGCGGCACCTATGATGACCTTTTCCTGCTGGATATCGCCAGTTCACAGGTCACCCGCCTGACCCAGGGTGATTCCAATACATTCCCGGGCCAATTTTCACCCGATGGCAGCCAGATCCTTTTCACTGGATATGGACTCACCACCAGTTTTATCGGCGTGATGGCAGTGGACGGCGGAAGCCCGCTAAATCTGACCCAGACGGATGTTGACGAAGGCTTTCCGGCCTGGTCACCGGATGGCAAAACCATCGCCTTCACCTCCCGGCGGGATGGGAACAACGAAATCTATCTGATGAATAGAGATGGTTCTGAGCCCCGACGATTGACGAGTAATCCCACGGATGATTTCGCTCCGACCTGGTCTCCGGACGGCAGTCAGATCGCTTTTGTCTCCGATCGTGAGAATGCGGAGGGTGTCAATAACCTGTACATTATGAATGCCGACGGTTCAAACATCCAGCGTCTGACCAACGGCACCGAAATTGACTACAGCCCGGCCTGGTCGCCAGACGGGGGCTGGATCGCCTTCCGCGCCCATCATGATGGCCCAGCAGACATCTACCTGATCAAGCCCGATGGCACCGGCCTGAAAAATCTCACCAACAACCCGGCCGATGACTGGTCCCCGACCTGGTCACCCGATGGCACGCTGCTTGCTTTCCAGACCAACCGCGACGGCAACTGGGAGATCTACTCGATCTTTGTTGATGGATCGAATCCGGTCAACCTCACACGCAACCCGGCCGATGACCAGATGCCATTTTGGAGCCCAAACCACTAAACGGGTATGGCTGCCCCTGGTAAGGTAATTTCTGTTTTACTACGCCAAATTACATTACCAGGAGATATGCCTTGATCAATCAAAACATACCGCAGGTTTTTGCAGCGGGCATCGTCTCTGCGGAAGGGCGCTGGACTTTTCCGCCAGCTTCTCCCCGGGCAGGTGCCTGTTCTACAATTACAAAAATGATTTATACTGGGTTAGCACAGATGCGATTGCCAATCTAAAAAAGGCAGCAGCAGCCGCTTACGACGCCTGAAGTTACGGAGGAAATATGCGCGATTTACGTGTCCAAACGGGTGCGATTGAACTGCAAGTACGGGAATACGAACATCCTGGCAGCCCGATCATTTTCCTGCATTATGGCGGCGCCAACCTGATGATGTGGCAGCGCGCCGTGCCCTATTTTGAGGATCAATACCGCCTGATCCTGGTGGATTTGCGCGACCACGGCAAATCGGACAAGCCTCAGACGGGCGACGATATTGACCAGATGGCAGAAGATCTAGCCGGCATGATGAGTGCCATGCAGATACAGCAAGCGCACCTGGTCGGCAGCTCGCTGGGGGCCGAGGCAGCGCTCAGCATGGCGGCCAATTACCCGGAAAAGGTCCTCTCGCTGGTTTGTGATGGGGCTTTAACCAGCGAATTTGGCCCGTACAGCGCCTGGCAGGACTCTGAGGAGGCCTTTCGGGAGCATATCAAGGCGCAGTTAGATAGTATGAGCGCCCGACCGGAGAAGGTCTTCCCTTCGCCAGATGCTTTTCTGGCAGACAGCCGGGCGAACCTGGAAAAGTACGATTTGTGGAATGAGTACATGCAAGCGCTCCAGGCTTATGATGTCTGCGAAGTGCGCCCCGGCGAGTTTGGGCGCGCCTGGCAAAAACAGGCCCGCCTGAATTACATGACCGGGTACTTTGACTGCCGCTTCGAGAATTACTACCAACGCGTGCAGTGCCCGCTGCTGATGGTGACAGGCTCAGAAAACGAACCGGCCGAAACCCACGCCATGCAGGGCTTGTCTGGCCTGGCTCGCAGTGGGAAACTGGTGGTCGTACCCGGCTGGATGCATCCGTATGGCTGGCTGCTTCACCCGGAAGCGATGTGCCAGGTAGTGCTGGAATTTTTGTCCCAAAACGACACCCTGACCGCGCCAAAACCATGAATATTCGTGATTTCACCCCCGCCGATTACCCGGCGCTCGTCGCCATCCATCAGAGTGAGTCGGGTAGGGGGGCGATGTTACCATCGCCCTCCCCCCTAAGAACCGGACAGGACACTTTCGCGTCATCCGGCTCAAGCCTTTCAAACGCCCTTTCCAGGACGCGGTGTCGCAACAGTATACCCTCGGCTATGGGTTTGCATGTGACATTCGGGATGCAGCAACACCCGGTTTTCCATCTTGTCTGACCCACCTTTAGATCGCCAAACGATGTGATGGTTATGCCATCCCGTTAGTTTGGTAATCCTTTGTTGGCAGATCGGGCAGATGCCATTCTGTTCTTTCCAGAGATGTAGCAGTTTCCTGTGCCCTTTCAGGTTGTCCACCATTTTCACACCGAGGCGTGATTCAAAGTAAACTTCCCACTGTGGGTCATACGGATTCGCTTCTCCTTGGATTTTGACGTGTCGCTTCACCGGTGTGTTGCCCGCGTTTAATAGGTAGACCCGTTTGGGTTTCTTATTTTCCTGATCTACCTCTCCGTAGAACACCCAGTTGTCGTTGCCGATGGTGGTGAAGTATTTCTTTCGCACCCACCGACCGTTTTTATGCGGGTGTCTCCGTTTTGCCCATTGCCACAGTCTTTTGAAGATTGCATCATCTACGGCGTAAAACGTGTCTTTACTGACGATGTGCCGGTGATAGTTGCTCCATCCTCTGATCAGCGGATTGAGCAATCGCACTAAGTTTCCGGCTGGGATGGTTGGATGTGCCTTGATGATTCCTCGCACTTTATCCAGAAAGTTCCGCACGTTTCCTTTGGCTGGCTTGATTAAGAGCTTGCCATGGTACTTACGCACATTCTGACCGAGGAAATCGAATCCGTCCTCTATATTGGTGATGACGGTCTTTTCTGGTGAAATTTCCAACCCTCTTTCCGCGAGGAAGGTGATCACGAGGGGTTTAACTTGCTCTTCAAGCCACTCACGCGACCTGCCGGTGATAATAAAATCATCGGCGTATCTCACGAAGTTCATATGATTGGCGCCCCGTTGCCGTTTCGTTTGTGCGAAGTGCTCGGTTAGCGTTTTTTCCAGCCCATCGAGGGCCAGATTAGCAATCACGGGTGAGATGATTCCTCCTTGGGGTGTTCCTTCTTCGGTGGGATAGAGAACGTTTTTCTCAAGGTATCCAGCTTTCAGCCATTTTTGGAGTATGGTTCTCTCTATAGTGATATGAGCCTGTAACCAATTATGGCTGATTTTGTCAAAGCACGACTTGATGTCACCCTCTAGCACCCACTGAGCAGACCATTTCTTACTGAGTGCTAGGAAGCATTGTCCAATGGCGTCTGCCGTAGAGCGTTCCGGCCTGAAGCCATAGGAGTTGGGGTCTGCCGCGGTTTCCGCGATTGGGTCGAGCGCCAACAAATAGAGTGCTTGCATGGCCCGATCTCGCATCGTTGGAATGCCGAGGGGTCTTTTCTTGCCGTTCTTTTTTGGGATGTAGACTCGCCGTAGTGGTTGTGCCTGATACCCTCGTTGGCGAAGGTTCAGCACCGCCTGCGTTTTCTTCTGTGGAGTGTCCCAGGTTTCCCCGTCCACTCCTGTGGTCCGTTTGCCTTGGTTTTCCGTCACTCTCCTTACGGCGATTACTTTGCCGCTGTACGAGTGGGTCAGAAGACGTTGCAAGGCTTTCACCTTGCCCCATTTTCCTTCCTGCGTTGCCTTCACGATACGCGCTTGGAGCCGACGCACATTTTCGTGGGCTGCTTGCCAATCGATGGCTTGCCATTCCACGTTCTTATGGGAAACCGCACCAGCATTGTCTGCCGTCATCTGCTCTGTATCCTTTGTCAGTTTGCCAAACTCTTTCGTGATGAAAGACCCAGCGGAAGTCTGCCCGCTTTCGCGTGGGATGATGTCGCAATCCCTATCCGTCCGATTACCGAACGGCATTCGCTTTCTCCGCTATCCTTTACCTGCACCTCATTGGCTTGCCTTACGGCTTGCTTACCCTTGCGGGAGAGGTACAGGCTTTCCATGTTCCGTTTGGATGACAGGACAAGTTAGGTTCTCTCTTTTCGCCGGTAGCGTTTGTTGTGCCCACGATCGGGTAGGAGTGACCCCGATACCCACTACGTTGCCTTTTTGGCTCAAGCCTGTCAGCGATCTTTGGCTTGTTCTGTTTGACGACGTTTATTGAGAGTTCGCATTTGCTAACCATATTATCCATCCTGGTCCCTCTCCATCTGATGCTGATAGATACACCTCTGCCTTACGGTTTCGATGCCAGCCTTATGGCTGTGGGATTCGTTGTCCGAGGGCTATTCAACGGTTCGTTACCGCACCGCTTTACCTCGTAGGGTACTGCTGGTGGAACAGCAGGTCTTGTCAAGCAAGACAATCATCCAAGCGACTTCATGTCGCACCACTCCCCAACAGCTAAAGCTGTGGGGCTTCTTGGGGCAGCCCTAACCCAATGGTTGTACTTTGGCCCCAACGGGCGTGTCCCGCCCGAAGAAGAATATTACGGGCTGCGTTGACATCCCGGTCTATCGATAAACCACACTGACATTCGATCCAACGATCTTTCAGTGAGAGATCTGGAAACACCATACCACACGAACAGCACGTCCTGGATGTAAAGGTCGGGTTGACAAGATAGACCTGACGACCAGCTTCTACCGCTTTGTCGATCAGGCGCTTTTTCAAGTAACCCCAGCCTGCGTCCAGGATGCTTTTCGAGAGATGATGATTGCGAACCATCCCACTGATCTGCAAATCTTCGAGCGCAATATGGTCGTAAATGGATATAAAGCGATATACCAACTTGTCGAGGTAATCCTTGCGGCTGTTGGCGATGTGGGCGTGAAAGCGCTGCAGCGCCAAAACGGACTTGCGCCGGTTGGCACCGCCCGGCTTGCGCCTCGAGACCTGGCGTTGGATCACCCTCAGTTTCTTTTGTTCTTCCCGGTACCAGGCAGGATTCTCGACCACTTCGTTCTCACTGGTGGCCAGTAGGTGGTGCAGCCCAACATCAATGCCAACTTCCCGGCCGGTTGGCTCGAGCGGTTTCTCCTGCACCTCGCAGGCAAAACAGGCATACCATTTGCCAGCCTGCCGGCAGATGCGAACGGTCTTGATCACGCCCTCGAGCGGGCGGTGCCAGCGCACCCTCAAGCGCCCAATCCCCGTCAGGCGCAGTCTTCTGCCATCCAGCTTGAACCCATTTCCGTATTCCTTCAGCCCGAAGCTGTCGAAGCGGTTTTTGCCTTTGAAGCGCGGATATCCCGCCTTCTCACCAGCCTTCACCCGGCGAAAAAACGCCTGGAATGCCTTGTCCACATCTGCGGCAACAACCTGTAAGATGTGGCTGTGCAGCAGGCCTGCGAAGGGATTCTCCTTGCGGTACGTTTTGACTTTCGCCAGCTGGTCGTACTTGCTGACACTGCGCTGCTCATTCTCCCAGGCTGTCTTGCGCTCCTCCAGGCAGAGGTTGTACCACCGGCGGCAGGTTTCGACCGTCTGCTCCAGCAGTTTCACTTGCGCTTTGGACGGATAAAGCCTGTATTTGAAGGTCTTAACGAGCGTCACAACCCCTTTTGAGCGACGATTAGCGCTAGATCGCCAGATGAACAAGGTCGGACTGAACAGCCAGTTCCAGGATCGTCCAGTCCATTTCTTTGCATTTGTGTTTGATCAAGGTTTTGGTTTCGGCTGCAATACCATCCAGCAGAACAGGTTTGCGCCGCTTGGGTGTCCACCCGAGGTGGAAGATAATGAGATGGCTATGGTGTTCGTCACGTTGATATCCATAGAACACATATTCTAATATATATCGGCACTTTCGTGGGGACGAATTTTTACCGCCTTATCCACAGCCGTTGAAACGGCGTGGCTTGCGGCGGATTTCTGCTTGCTTTGGGTTTTGTCAGCAAATTGTCTGGCGGAATGGCCGCAGAGCGCCGAGGCCTGGGGCCTGCACGACCCAGCCATTTTACACGATGCCTACTTTGTGACCATGCGCGGGGAGGAATACATCGGTCTGCGCGAGTTGGGCGCCGACCCCGGCAGCCGGGTGCTTCAGGGCGGGCTGCTGGGCGTCCGGCGGGATTGGGCTTGCCATGCAGTTACGCGGGATTGCCTACGCCCGCCAGCACGGCTATCCGGTTCTCAAAACCTGTACGGCCATTCAAAACGCCCCCATGCAGGCCCTGTTCAACAAGCTGCGTTACGCCCACGATCCAGAATGGCAGCAGTGCCAGAAGAACACCAGTAGGGAAAAACTGTTATCGTCCTGAACCAGCCGGGGTTCGAACTCGCTCGAATGGAGAAAATCGGTTCACACCGGCCTCATTTCACACTCACCGGGCAAATAAAGATTCGCTCCAAAACATCAGATTTCACAGAGCCTGTGATTGTCAATTCGCCCTCAAGGCGGATATCTTCGGACGATGAACCAATCATGAGCTTGAATTTTCCCGGCTCTACAACCAACTGTAGATCCTGATCATAAAAAGCCAATAAATCTATTGGTAATTGAAAAGAAACTCTCCGACTTTCTCCTGGATCGAGTTTCAAACGTGTGAAACCTTTCAGTTCTTTTACTGGCCGTGGGGAACTGGCGAAAAGATCCCAGATATACAACTGGGGGACCTCATCACCCACGTATTCCCCCACGTTCGCGATTTCGAACTGTATTTCAACCATTTCCCCAGGCGCAGCCTGGGCAGGCTGGATGGAAAGATCAGAATATTTATATTGAGTATAAGAGAGCCCATGGCCAAAAGGAAAAAGTGGCGTTGCCGGCAGGCCTACATATTCCCCGTACCAAACCTTCGGGCTCCCAAGCGCCTTGCGATTATAGTGTATTGGAACCTGGCCAACACTGCGCGGGAATGTCATGGGGAGGCGGCCGCCTGGGTTCGTTTCGCCAAAGATGGCCTCAACCACAGCCGTCGCCCCCTCTTCGCCGGGAATCCAGGCTTCCAAAATGGCTTCGACATGCTCTGCCAGCCAGGGAATCGCCAGAGGCCGACCGTTAATTAAGATTAATACGACTGGCTTACCGAGCGCCACCACTGCCTGAGCCAGCTCAGACTGAACGCCTGGTAATTGCAAATCCGCTGAGTCGCGCGTTTCTCCACTGGTGCAGTCGGGCATCATCCCACATTTATCGCCTAATACCAAAATAACTACATCTGCTTCTTGTGCAGCCGCTATTGCTGCGCCAAAACCTGACCGATCCGGAGTGTTTACCTCACAGCCCTGAGCATAGCGGATTTCAGTTTGGGGGGAAACTTTCAATCGCAATATTTCTAATAAGCTGGGATTTTTTGGTGACAGGCGGTTAATCCTCTCATGATCCACATCCCTAAACGTGCCGCTTTCCATAGGTTGTCTTTCCATTAATTCGAGCGAGGCGGCGTAACTATAATCTCCCATCAGGTTTCGTGGGGCATCTGCATTCGGTCCAATAACAGCCAGTGTGCGGATTGTTTTTGGCAGCGGCAGAAGGTTGTTTTCATTTTTAATTAAAACCAGACTCTTGCGGGCAATTTCAAGTGCAAGTTTGCGCTGCTCATTTGTTTCAACAACGTCAGCAATGCGCCCCGAATCCACAAAAGGATTCTCAAACAGACCCAATTCAAACTTGACCTGCAATATCCTCCGTACA
>Ga0268298_10001592_pt1 | contig 26383 bp, 17 predicted proteins | sample WWTPWeurt_MetaG_FD_194462 | JGI IMG/M metagenome (GOLD analysis project Ga0268298, IMG submission 194462) | Activated sludge microbial communities from WWTP in Nijmegen, Gelderland, Netherland - WWTP Weurt | ecosystem: Engineered > WWTP > Aerobic digester > Activated sludge | place...
GTCATCCAGCACCATAGAATCCACTATGGCTTGTCAAAAGCCCACCCACCATCTTACGATGTTCATTCACTTAATGAACTGCCGTTCATTACTTTGATGGTAATCAAAGATCGTTCATTCATGGTAGTGCTTGTCTTTATTGGTCTTTTGCCTTTCATTACGAAACCCTAATGCATTATATGGGTTAGATCAGTTTTAGCTAAAATGAAAAAGGCCGATCTGAATTTCTAAATCGATAACTATATGATGAAGTATCGGAATCTATTTAATCCAGCTTAATTTCTAATTAATCCCCATAAAATTTATCTGACCCGATATTTCAATTTGGAAAGTTAAAACTTCTCTTCTGGTTTTGTATTACATTTGAAAAGAATATAAAGCCATTTTATGCAGGAAATTTTTGGATTTGATGCTTTTTCACCAAAGGAAATTGCAGAACGGGTAGAAAATGTCGGTGTTGTTAAAGCGAGACTTCCTTTGCTACCCATGTTTATGTTGGGCATTCTTGCTGGGGCATTTATTGGATTGGGTGCGATGTGTTTTGTTTTGGTTCAATCAGAATCAGGATTAGGTTTTGTTGCAGGAAGGTTTATTGGAGGGTTAGTATTTTCATTGGGATTGATTTTAGTGGTCATAGCCGGTGCTGAACTTTTTACCGGAAACAATTTACTGGTGATGGCCTGGGCAGATGGTAAGTTGAAGTTTTCAGAAGTATTGCGCAACTGGATTGTGGTAGCTAACGCAAATTTTATAGGTGCTGCAGGCATTGCATTATTGGTTTACTTTTCCGGACATCCAGACATGAATGGTGGTGCGGTTGGAATGACTTATGTTAAGATTGCTGCAATGAAATGTAATTTATCCTTTCAGCAGTGTTTTTTCAGTGGCATGTTGTGCAATGTGTTGGTTTGTTTGGCGGTTTGGATGGCGCAGGCAGGCAGGAGTGTGGTGGATAAGGTGGTGGTGATTATTTTCCCTATCACTGCATTTGTTGCATGTGGATTTGAGCACAGCATCGCAAACATGTATCTGATTCCGATGGGTTTTTTGTTGAAGGAAGCAAATCTTTTAGTTCCTGATGCAGAGTCGATCAACCTTGCAGGATTTATAAAAAACCTGGTTCCTGTAATTTTAGGAAATCTTGCTGGTGGTAGTTTGTTTGTTTCTTTTTTTTATTACATGATCTATGGAAGAACGCCTAAAATTGAGTAGTCATCAAGCAAATTTATAGGTAAACGCATTGATGTTCATTCCTGCGCCTACAGATGCAAAAACAGCGTAGTCGTCTTTATTCAGATCGTGGTCCTTCATTTTATTTTTAAGAATCAGGTCAAGTAAAGTAGGAAGAGTAGCCGTCGAGCTATTGCCTAATTTATCAATGGTCATGGGCATCAGTTTAGCAGGATCGGATTTTTTTCCAAACAGCTGACAGATTCTATGGAGTATGGCCTCATCCATTTTGCCATTTGCCTGGTGAATGAGGACTTTACTGATTTGATCGAATTCAAGATTGGATTTTGTGATGCAATCTTTTACCAATTGAGGGACCTGGTTAAGTGCGTATTCATACAATTTGCGTCCCTGCATTTTAAGATACAGTTCGGAGCCGGAATAATCGGGACTGTTGGATTCCTTCATTTCGAGGTAATGCGCTTCGTTAAAGGCATCTGTACGGACAGCATGTGCGATCATACCCAATGGGACTTCACTGTGGACTGCCTGGAGGATGGTAGCGCCAGCGCCATCAGAATAGATCATGCTGTCTCTGTCGTGCGGATCAGAGACTCTGGAGAGCATTTCTGCGCCAATAACCATAATTCGTTGAGCATTGCCTGATTTTATCTGATAATCGGCCTGAATCATACCTTGTAGCCATCCGGGACAGCCAAAAATGAGATCAAAAGCCACTGTATTGGGATTTTTTATGCCAAGGTGATATTTTACTCTGGCAGCAAGACTGGGAACAAGATCAGACTTGCGGTTATTCTTTTTAACATTGCCAAAATTATGGGCTACAATGATTAGATCGAGACTTTCCGGATCGATGTCGGAGGATTCGAGGGCATCCTTTGCAGCGAGAAATGCCATATCCGAAGTGACCATGTGATCGTCCGCATAGCGTCTTTCACTGATGGTGGTTATTTTTTGAAACTTGCTGATTAAATCTTCATTGGGTGTATCAATATTCTTTTTATCCTGATCGTAAAAAGTGCTTTGCATGAAATCACTGTTGAGTATTACATTCTCAGGAATAAAACTTCCCGTGCCTGCGATAACGGAGTAAATATTTTCTTTCATAAATGCAGAATCTGATAAGTTGACATAAGACAAAACGGAACTGCCGCATCGACATGGGAAAATCCATTCGTATTAAAAAGACTGAATCACATGCCAAATTTAAGATAAAACTTGGTTATGGGAAAGGATAAATCAAGCAATGCGCTATGGGGAATTCCTGACTTTAAAATTGGTGAGACGCGAACACCTGAATTTGGGGCATCAAAGAATGTGTTGCTTTAAAAAATACAAAACCAATGGCTACAAATGGCAATGTAGGCAAAAAAGAAATCAAGGAGTACTTTGTACCCCTTGATTTAGTTAAGACTTCTATTGATTTTGGATGAATTTCATCGATTCTGCTGTCCACCTTGACCGAGGCCAGGTGTCTGATGCTTAAAAAATTCTGACAGGAAAACCATCTTTATTTCTGAAGAATCAGGAGGCAAATCTATAGGACGTCTGTTGGAATGGAAGAACTTAAATTAAGCTAACTTTACGTTAACCGCGTTAAGACCTTTCTTTCCATCCTGAACGTCAAAGGTAACCTTATCGTTTTCGCGAATCTCTTCTTTTAATCCAGAAGCATGAACAAAAATTTCTTGTCCATTATCTTCTTTAATAAATCCAAATCCTTTGGCTTCGTTGTAAAATTTTACTACACCGTTTTTCATGCTTTTAATTTAATGATTGTTTAATATAATTATTCTTGTAATAGATCTTGAAGAAAAATTCCTACAGGTAGGGGTGCTTTTTGATGACTTCAATATCTTTTTTTATTAATTTTTGTATGCCTCTAAAGTAAGCCAATTCTTCTGTACTGCAAAGAGATACTGCTTCTCCAGTTTCTCCTGCTCTGCCGGTACGACCGATCCGGTGTACATAATTCTCAGCTTGTTCAGGAATTTCATAATTGATAACATGTGTGAGTTTGTCGACGTCAATTCCTCGGGATGCAATGTCCGTGGCTACCAACACACTAACCGTTCTGTCTTTAAATCCTTTCAAAGCTTTTTCTCGGGCGGTCTGGGATTTATTTCCGTGGATGGCCTCTGCTTTTATATTGATTCCTTTAAGGTCCTTGGCTACTTTATCTGCACCTCTTTTGGTTCTGGTAAAAATCAATACGTGATCGATTTTATCCGTTTTCAGAATATGTTTCAACAATGCACTTTTTTGTGGTCGTTGCACAAAATAAACACTTTGTTTGATCGCAGGAGCAGTAGAAGAAACAGGGTTAACAGAAACGCTCACCGGATTTTTTAAAATCGTATTGGCAAGTTGCATAATATTCGGTGCAGCAGTTGCTGAAAAAAACATGGTTTGTTTTTTTGCAGGTAACTTGGTAATAACCTTTCTCATGTCATTAATGAAACCCATATCCAGCATACGGTCTGCTTCATCCAAAACAAAATATTCCACATAATTCAGATTGACAAACCCCTGTTGCATCAAATCCAGCAATCTGCCGGGCGTAGCAATCAAGATATCAATTCCTCTTCTTAGTGCATTGACTTGTTGGGTCTGAGACACACCGCCAAAAACAGTGGCATGTGTAAAAGAAAGGTTAGCTCCGTAATCTCTGACATTTTCGCTGATCTGGGTTGCCAGTTCGCGTGTAGGTGCAAGGATCAGGGCTTTTATGGTTCTTCTGGGTTGATCGGTTTTTTTGGCTTCCATCATTTGTAAAATCGGAAGCGTGAAGGCAGCAGTTTTTCCTGTCCCTGTCTGGGCACAACCAAAGATGTCCTTTCCTTCGAGCAGGTGCGGGATACTTTTAGCCTGGATGGGGGATGGTTTTAGGTAATTTTTTTTATCTAAAGCCGAAAGTAGCGGCTTAATTAATTTCAAATCAGTAAACGTCATTAAAAGTTTTTAATGTTAGGCACTTTAAAGAAAAATGTAAGATGAAACCGACGGTAATTGATGTTTACCAGTAGATTGAGATACAATCTTCAGACAAAGTGTTGCAAAGATACGCATAATATTCCATAAATGACAGGTAATTTTATAATTGCCTGATTTTGACTGAGTTTTGGACTGAAATTAAGAATAAATTTACTTATTTAACATGTCATTGGCGTGCCAGACAAGTCTGGTCAATGCAAACCGACCCCGAATAAAGGACATTGCAACATCCGGAAACTTACATTTCAAACATTAAGAGAGAGTATAAAAGCAAAATTACTCAAAAGTGAGCCTCTTAGGTCTTGGACAGTTATAAGGTTCCACGGCGAGCCTGTTCTGCTTCAATACTTTCAAACAAAGCCTGAAAGTTACCTTTTCCGAATGACTTTGCTCCCTTGCGTTGAATGATTTCAAAGAACAGGGTAGGACGATCTTCTACCGGTTTGGTAAATATCTGCAGGAGGTAACCGTCTTCATCTCGATCCACCATGATGCCGAGTTTTCTCAACTCATCCATGTCTTCTTCTATGATGCCCACCCTTGATTTGACTGTATCATAGTAATCACCGGGGACATGAAGAAATTCAACACCCCTCTTTCTCATTTCGCTGATGGTGAAGATGATGTTATCTGTTGCAACCGCGATGTGCTGACATCCAGGGCCTTTATAAAAATCCAGATATTCCTCTATCTGAGACTTCTTCAGACCTTGTGCGGGTTCGTTGATAGGAAACTTAATTCTACCATTGCCATTGGTCATCACTTTGCTCATCAAAGCGGTGTATTTGGTAGAAATGTCTTTGTCGTCGAAGGTAATCAGATTGGCAAAACCCATCACTTCTGCATAGAATCTTGCCCACTTGTCCATTCCACCAAGTTCGACATTACCCACCATGTGATCGATGTATTTGAGTCCTGTTTCAGAAGGTTGATAATCTGAATGCCAGGCTATGTATCCAGGCATAAAAGGGCCGTGATAATTTTTTCTTTCTATGAACAGGTGAACGGTATCACCGTAGGTATGTATTCCCGATTTAACAATTTCGCCAAATTCGTCTGAAACACTTACCGGTTCGAGGAATGATTTTGCGCCTCGCGACACAGTTTCCTCAAATGCTTTTCTAGCATCATCTACCCAAAGTGCAATGTACTTAACGCCATCGCCGTGCAGTCTAATGTGTTGTGAAATTTCACTGTCCGGATTGAATGGAGAGGTTAATACCAGGCGTATTTTGCCTTGTTGGATGACATAGGAGCATTTTTCCTTATTGCCTGTTTCTAATCCGGAATAGGCCAAGGACTGAAAGCCAAAGGCAGTCTTATAAAAATGGGCTGCCTGCTTGGCATTCCCTACGTATAGTTCAACAAAATCAGTACCGTTGATGGGTAGAAAATCCTGTGCTTTTTCAAAAATCTTTTCTCCGCTGTAGCTGTAATTTTGTACGGTGGTAAGATCTTTCATAATCGGGTAAAATTTTAATAATTTAAATAAAAATTGAATCAATTAGCGCCTATTGGTTCCTCTAGCCAGGATTTATAATAATCCTTTACCTCAATCTCCATAGCATCTTTTGTGATGCTTACCGGACTAAACGGATCAATCATGACTGCGAGTTCTTTTGTATCTTTTTGTCCAATGCTTCTTTCAATTGCACCGGGATGAGGCCCATGTGGAATGCCTGCGGGATGTAAGGTCAGCTGACCTTTTTGGATATTGTTCCTGCTCATAAAATCTCCATCCACATAGTAAAGAATTTCGTCAGAATCAATATTGCTGTGGTGATAAGGAGCAGGGATGGCGTCCGGATGATAATCATACATTCTCGGGACAAAAGAGCAAATGACAAAACCCCTACCTTCGAATTGCTGATGTATGGGTGGAGGCATGTGTACTCGTCCGGTAATTGGTTCGAAATCAAATATGGAAATACCGTATGGATAATTGTAGCCATCCCAACCAACGACATCAAAAGGATGGTTGGTGTAGACAAAAGGGTAGATCATCCCACGTTTTTTAATGCGAAGGTGAAACTCTCCCTCCTGATCAAAAGTCTCCAGATTCTGGGGTAGTTTAAAATCGCGCTCACAAAAAGGGGAATGTTCCAAATATTGTCCCATGTTGTTGCGGTAACGACCAGGCGTTCGGATAGGTCCATGAGACTCCACAATCAGGTGACGGTTAAGGCCTGAATCAAATTCAATTTGGTAAACAGTTCCCCGTGGTATGACCAGATAATCGCCATACTCAAAACGTACATTGCCATAACTGGTACGCAACACACCAGCGCCCTCATGGATGAAAATCATCTCATCAGCATCGGCATTTTTGAAAAAATAATCTCGAAGGGATTCGGTCGGAGCAGCAAGACTTACAGACATGTCTGCATTGAGAAACAAAGTCCTTCGACTCTCGATGTAATCGGCTTTTGGAGTGGCCTTGAATCCAGAAAAACTCAGTGCCTGTAAATTATCCTCAATGGCCAACTCCGGCTTGATGGACCACGGTTTACCAATCTGACGTACACGAGTCGGCGGTCTTAGATGATAGACCAAAGAAGATGTAGAAGAAAAACCCTCCGTGCCGAAAAGTTCTTCGTGATACAACTCACCCGTTTTTTGCCGATAGACTACATGTCTTTTGTGCGGAATCTTTCCCTGAGAATGATATACAGACATACTTGTTCCAATTCTTTGCACGAAGGAAAGAAATTATTAAAAGTGAGTACTTGATGGGAATCAATGTCAGTCATGATTATTATCATGTAAGTGGGTTGGTTATACAATCCCCATTAACTGTCTGAACCATGATTTTTGGGATGCATGGGATTAATGAGATCGAGAGGATGGAATTTTATTAAATGATTTTAATGGTTCATCTATAATCTTTTCAAAAAAAAAATCATATTCCATCCCAAAACTCCCAACAATCCCATAAATCCCAGTTCAGACAATATTCCCACCATTCCCAATATTCCCATCAATCCCAGTTCAGACAAAATCCCCATCAACTGTCTGTACCATGATTTTTGGGGTGTATGGGATGGATGAGATTCAAGAGGGTGGAATTTTATTAGTTGGGTTAGGAACATGGTAATATATCACTATTGCCAATGATAAATGTCAATTAAAATGAATGCTTTAAGTTTAAATTGAAGTGTTGATTATTAATAAATTTAAATGGCAATCATGAGAAATTTTAAAATTTTAATTTTCGTATTGAGTCTTTTTCTAGTTCAGTGGGTTTCTGCCCAGGATGGAGGTTTTGATAAGAGTTTTAATGGGAATTCTTACCATTCTCTTTCTATAGGGAAGTCCTTTGAAAGGACTCAGCACATGACCAGACAAGCAGATGGAAAAATAATTGTGGTGGGTTATTTATCGGTTGGTCAAACCAGAAATGCTTTCGTTGCAAGATATATGAGCGATGGAGCAGAAGACTTAAGTTTTGGAGATGGAGGGAAGTTCATATTTTATAATTTCCCTTCTACGTTTTATTCTGTGGTTGTGCAAAAAGATGGGAAGTTAGTAATCTCTGGTGTGGCCACGCAGGGTAATCAAAATAATTTTCTAGTAGCAAGATTGGAATCTAATGGAAACTTGGATAAAAGTTTTGCCGGAAAGGGGTATTTGACACAGCCGGTTGGTGATCTGGGCGCTGCCTTGGCATATAGGGTTGTTGTTGCCTCCGATGGAAAGATAGTTGTCGGAGGGTACGCTTGGGTGAATGGCCAACACTATAATTTCGCCATGATCCGTTTAAAGCCTGAAGGAACTTTAGATGCAGATTTTGGTACAGGTGGGATTTCTTTGACAGACATTGGAAGTGGCACGGCGGATTTTGCAAATGACATGATTTTACTTACCAATGGTGGCATATTGATGGTGGGTTCAACCCGACAAGTGACTCCTGCAGTTTTAAACTATGATTTTGCGATGGCCAGGTTTAATTCGTATGGTCGATTGGATAATACATTTAGTAGTGATGGAAAAGTGACAACAGATTTTGCGGGACAGGACGATGCTGCATATTCGGTTTTGGTATTAAGCAATGGAGGAATAATAGTAGGTGGGTATGCAACAGAGGCAGGTATATCCAAGTTTGCCCTTGCGAAATATTCAAACAGTGGTATTTTGGATATTTCATTTGATAAAGATGGCAAAGTGATGACAACGGTTAATGGTGAGTCATCTTCTCCATATGATATGAATATTCAAAGTGATGATAAAATTGTGTTGGCAGGTAACACATTAAGTGGTAAATTTTGTACAGTAAGATACAGTGCATATGGGGTCCCGGATAATTCTTATGGTAAGGCCGGTATTAATATACAGGATCTTGGTGGAGGGACAGGAGGTCTCAGAGGTGTTGTTATTTTATCAGATAGAAAGGCTCTTGTTTGTGGATATTCAAGTTTGCACCAAAATACAGATGGCGTAATCGCGCGATTAAATACTGACGGAAGTCCGGATATAAGCTTTGGGAATAAAGGTCTGGTTTATGTCGCATACAATTTAACCAGGACGGAGGCTACAAGTTTATCCATACAGATGGATGGAAAGATTCTGGCAGGAGCAATTGCAAATGACGCCCTGTTCAGTAGATTCGCATTGGCAAGATTTAATGAGAATGGTACATTGGATGATGATTTTGCCGAAGGGGGAAAATTTCTCAATCAAACATGTCCAGCATGCGGGGATGAATTGACAACGGATATGACCGTTCAACAGGATGGTAAAATTCTATTGTTCGGCATCACTTATTCCACCATCAATGAGAGGGACAATTACCAGCTCATACGGCTACATTCAGATGGCAGGATTGACAGTAGTTTTGGTAAAAATGGCATAGTGCAAACAGATTTTGATTCCACATTTGATAGAGGAATTTCGGTTTCTGTTCAGACTGATTTTAAGATTGTGTGTTCGGGCTTTGTCTTTAATGGTCAGGATTGGGATTTTGGATTGGTGAGATATTTGCCTGATGGTAATCTGGATTCCGGGTTTGGAGTTGGTGGAAAATTAACCACAGCCATTGGAAGTGGGAATGATGTTGCTTATGCGATGGCCATACAAGCAGATGGGAAAATAGTTGTAGGAGGATTGAGTGTAGTCGACACACCGAATATATATCATTATGCCTTGGTGCGATATGATAACAATGGTTCGCTTGACCAAAGTTTCAATGGCACTGGAAAGGTAATTGTTGATTTTGGAAATGATTTTAGACAGGGCACTGTATATACCATCAGGGTTCAAAAGGATGGAAAGCTTTTACTGTCGGGCGAAATAAATAATATCACCACCGGTGGAAAATACGGCGGTTTGGTGAGATTAAATGCAGATGGAAGTTTAGATAAAAATTTTGGAAACAGTGGTATGTTAATCATTTCAGTAGATAGTTTTTTCAATATTTTAAATGACATGGTAGTGCAGGAAGACGGAAAAATTATTTGTGGCGGAAGATTCGGGGCAGGAAATTCAGGATCTTTCCTTGTAAGGTATAATTCTGATGGTAGTATAGATAAGAATTTTGCATTCATGGGCATTTTAAGAATCGGATTGCAAGGTCCTAGTTTGGTAAATGCTTTGGCACTGCAGGTAGATGGAAAAATTGTTTTAGCAGGGAATGTCTATACTGCAAACAAAACAGAATTGTATGTAATGAGGTTGCTGAATAAATTAAATGTTGGTGTGCTTGGTGAAAGGAAGTTAGCTAACAAATTAATGGTCTACCCAAATCCAGTATCAGATGAAGTAAGTTTAGAATACAAATTAATTAATTCTGGAATTGTCCACCTAAAATTGTTGGATTTAAAAGGAAATGTACTCCAGGAAATAAGTACTACAGATATTGAAAAAACAGGAGATCATGCGCTTAAATTCAAGCTGCATCCTTCAATTCAAACCGGGGTTTATTTTCTTCAATTACAGAGTGGAAAAGAACAAGCTTCTGTACAAATTTTTGTGCATAAAAGCTAGACTTGTTTCTGTAATTCAGTCTTTTGATCAGAAATTTAATTCAGATCAAATCCAAGGTGACTAAATGTGTAATCACTATAAATAGGATTGAATTGTATAAATTGATATGGGTCAATTGATGAGATTATTTTATAGCTTTCATCCCTTTTAAATATATAAGTTTTATTTTGAAATTATTTATAAAACAAGGAATGATGGAAAGAAAATCATCCAGATGTATTTAAAGGAAATTTTAAGTCTTATATTGGCATGATTACCATTCAAATAGCAAAGGATATGAAGTGGAAAGAATGTATTAAGATTTGACTATTGATTTTGAAATTATTTCTTGACAAAAAATCATTTGTATGCATGATTTCCATCATTTCTGAGGTAAGAATATATACAGAACATTGTTAAAAATTATTAAGTATGATCAAAGAAGTGAAAGGGGATATCTTGTTGTCTGATGCTGCATTGTTGGTACACAGCGTGGCGCCTATGGATCATTTTGATACGGGACTTGCATTGAGTTTGCGGGATCAGTATCCGGAGATGGTTAAGGAGTTCAGGCATCATTGCCGGGTTCATCATCCATCACCTGGAGAAATATTTAACTGGATAGGAACCGATGGCAAGCATATTGTGAGTCTTATGGCTCAGGAACCTCCACCTTCTGCGCACGGACATGCAAATCCAGGCAAGGCTTCCATCAGTAATCTCGAGCATGCTTTGAAAAAGTTGGCTAAACTTATCGAGCACGATGAGGTCAAGAGTGTCGCGTTACCCAAACTTGCAACCGGGGTAGGAGGATTGAAGTGGGAAGAAGTGCTGAGTAGTATACATAAATATCTTGGCCAACTTGAGGTGCCGGTGTATCTCTATACGACCTATGTAAAAGGAGTCAAGGCGAGTGAAGGATAAGTCTTAATAAGACTGGTTTAATTGTGCCGTTTAGGCTATGGTGTGAAGACTGGTATGATTTCTTTTTTAAGGATAGATTGCATTTCATCGGGGATGGAGAGCAGTATTTCTTTTTTGATGGCTTCGATTAGTTTCTCTTTAACAAAATAGCGGTAGGTCACCAAGCCAATTTCCCTCACCGGGGCGGGGGTCTTGAAATGGCGTGTATTGTTTTTTTGCTTTGCGTTCATGTCTCTGAGTGCCAGTTTAGGGAGGATGGTGATGCCTTCATTGGTTTCAACGATTCTTTTGAGTGTCTCTATGCTGCCGGATGCAAAGTTGAACTGCTGAGTGGCATCGTCTTTCTTTTTGAGTTCACACAGGTTGATGATCTGGGATCGCAGGCAATGACCTTCCTGCAAGAGCCAAAGCCTGTTGACATCAATATCCTGAGCGAGCAGGTATTTTTTCTTCAGCAATTTTTCTTTTGAAGATGCATGTACTATAAATTCTTCATAGAAAAGCAGTTCTTCTTTGAGTGATGAATCGTTTAGCGGAGTAGCTAGAATCCCCGCATCCAGATCATTTTGTTTGAGTTTGTGTATGATTTCATCTGTACTTAATTCGCTGATGTTTAGTTTAATTAAAGGGTGCTTTTTTAGAAAGGAATTTAGAAAGAGTGGTAGCAGATATGGTGCAAGCGTTGGAATAATTCCGATGTGCAATTCTCCGCTCAGTGAATCATGTTCAGCGGACACAATTTCTTTTAGTTTTTGGCTTTCCTGGACGATTATTTTTGCTTGCGCAATGATCTTTTTTCCCAATTGAGTGGGTACTACGGGTTTTTTACTCCGGTCAAAAATAACCAGGTCCAACTCCTCTTCCAATTTCTTAATCATCATGCTTAGGGTGGCCTGGGTGATGTAGCATTTTTCCGCAGCCTTTACAAAGTGGCGGTGGGTATCGACGGCAATGATGTATTCAAGTTGATTTAAATTCATAATATAGATAAAATCTATGCGAATATATAAAATATCAGTTTGATTGATAGTGCCTGACCCATTAAATTTGTGTTTAGTTGCAGGGAAGTTCTGCGACACGATGTTCAAAAGTATGCAATGGGGCTAAATTGGAACAGAATACATCTGGATTCATTAATTGCTGAAAGAGTCAATAGAACCCCATTTTGGAGAGCGTTTGGATAGAAGTTATTTTCTAAGCCTTTTGGAAATTAAATAATTACCGAGGATTTATTATTGTTGAATTTATATGTATTTTTTTATACGCAGGTCGGTCAGGGCCTGCGTTTTTTATTTATAGAAAAATTAATGCAACTTTATTTTTTTAGAAATATTTACTTCATGTTTCAATGAGGAATTCGACGTATCATTTGTACTGTTCGAAGAGTTAAAATAAGTTACTAAGCAGTAGTTTTTATTTTCAGCATTTTAAATAAATCAGCATTCACTTTATTTAATCAGCACAATTTTTCTGACCGTATGGAAATTGGCACTTGAAATTTTGATAAAGTAGGTTCCGCTGTACAGCGTACTTGTTTCAAAATAGACTATGGTGCTTCCCTGGTGCATTGTTGTAGTCTTGATGGTTACGCCGGATTCATTCAGCAGTTCTACTTTTATATCTTCCCTGTTCAGATCATTACATTGAATGGCGATCAGATCATTGGCAGGATTCGGAAATACAAGTACATCTTGAAAAGTTGATGGACCATTTTGGGTAGCTGTTGATGTAGGTACATAAGTAGTGACCGGTTCGTTGATTCCCTGAACTTTCATGGCATTTCTCACGCCATAGAAGGTTGGTCCAACCACATATGGATAGGCGGAATTCCATTGTTTGTCGACAGTTGCAAAATAGCAGTAGATACCTATGGGATATTCCGGGGTAATGCAAAATCTTCCATTGTGTTCGTCTAAATAATCAGGGGTGGCAGAAGATGTTGGCTGGTACATATAATCCTCTCTGAAATAACCTAAAGGGTAATTGGCATTTACAGGTGGACCCGGGGTAACTGTTGAGCCATCTGCATAAGTGGTGCGTATAGAAATGTCTCTTAGTTTGTAGCTGGAATTCATCCGGACAATTCCACCTGTACCATCTGTATTTCTAAATGCATAAGCGCCATAAATGGGGAAACCGTCATAAGCAAATCCCAACAAAGGTGAATGTTTAGTACTGTCTATTACATACAGTCCGTCAGAATCGTACAGATTGCAAATTGTTGAAATAACATTCAGGTCTAATTTAAAAGCACTTGGATTTTGATGGTGATGATAGTTGCCCATGGCAGGGTGTGCTTTGGAACAATCGAAACCAACCCTTTCGGCAACTACGGCATCTCTGTTCCATTTCATGTCACCCATACCACCCAAGGGTCCTCCCTTGAGGGAATTGGAAGCATTTGACCAGGATACTCCATCCCGATAGTCAAACAGGGCCACTCCATTGATAAAGAGTCCAATGTTTCCTCCGGTCGTACTGGTTGGTGTTCCGGTATTCTTTGTTGGATGGAGGGAAAATCGGAACAGTGCGTTTTGATTGGTGGCGATGGAAGGATTTCCATCCAGAAAAGGGCCTGTGATGTATGCGGGAATTCCGGTCGCATTGATGTATACCCAATCATTGGAATATTTTACACTTTGGACATTGGCGGGAACGGCATCCATTATGGGTGTAGGATTTCCTTTTACATAATGCCTTCCCATGATGTTTGTTGTATTTTGTAACCAGGAAGTTATAGAAGGATTTAATTGTGCCTGCAAGTTTAGGTGACAGGTAATGAGTAGTAAACAATAAATAATTAATTTCATGTGACCGGATATTGATTTGTACATAAAGGTGCGAAGATTTATTCTTTGGTGATTCTAATTATTTGTACAGGTTTAACTAAAATTTTAAGTACGTAGGTGCCGGAAGGTAAGAAAGAGAAATCCATGTTTTCGATTTGGGATCCTGCGTAAATTCTTTCGCCCATTATGTTGTAGAGTTCTGCAATGGTTGAATTGGAAAATTGCTTGATTTTTATTTTTGAATTAAATGGATTTGGGTAAACTATCGAAGTCGAATACGATCCAGCGTGATCTTTGGAATCAACAGTTGTAAGACAAATATTTCCAACACCCAGAAGATTTTCCATTTCATTACACAAATAGTAGTATTGGGTGATCTCTTCTGTTGTCATGTTGGACTCGAGTAAATTTACTTTTTCTTCAGGGTCTGTTTTAAGATTATAGAATTCTTCTTTTCCGGAATTGAATTTAATCAGTTTAAAATCCGGATTACGAATTGATTTGGCTTCGCTGGCATCCGGGGTTAATTTAAATATTTCACTAAATGACCAGGGTCTGATCTGATTACTTTCTTCCCTGATAAAAGGCAAAATACTTTTGCTGTCCACCGGTTTTTTCGGATCAATCAGAGATGACCAATTGGTAAATCCAAATAATTCAAAAACGCTGGCAAAGATATCTGTTGTATTCACTAATGCGTCCGTTATTTGGCCCGGGTTTTTGACAGAGGGTCCTGCAATCATAAACGGTACATGAATTCCATTTTGGTAAACAGTGCCTTTTGCTCTCGCGGTATCGGTGCTCTGATCAGTCTTTTGAGTATTTCCGTTGTCTCCAATAAAAATAATGTCTGTATTGTCTAATTTGCCCATTACTTGCAGAGAATCAAACAGTCGACCCATTTCATGATCTAAGGCCTGGATCATCGCTTTAAAATAGCTTTTTGGATTAGCCCTAATATCCTGTGCGGTGCCGCTTAAGTTTTTGTAATGATGTAAATCGGCAGGTGGCAAATGCAGTGGTTCATGAGGAGCATTAAATGCGAGCCACAAAAAGAATGGTTTTTTATTTTGATTTTTAAGCCAGGCTACCGCATTGTTGACATTTTCAGAAGTGGCATAGTTGGTTACGTTGGTGGCTACACCATTGATGTATTTTGTCCAATTGGTAAAACTTGACAATTGTCCGATAAAGGGCCCTTCAAAATGATCATAACCCATGATGTTTGGGAATTTCAAATTGCTGACAGGCATGGCTTGTTGAAGATGCCATTTACCAATGTTGGCTGTTGCAATTTCGGGATTCAAAATTTTTAGTATTCTCGGTATGGTATTTTCAGCAGTATCCAGAGGCATGGATCCACCTGCTCCACCCACAATGCCGCCTACTCCTGTTCTGAAACTGTATCTTCCTGTTAAAATACCTGATCTGGTGGAGGAGCATACCGGATTAGAAGCTGCATTCTGAAAAAGCACACCACGGCTTACCAGTTTTCGGAGATTGGGAACTTCTACTGTGTCTTTGTGATCTTTGTAAAAACCAAGATAATCAGTGCCTAAATCATCTGCAATAATAACCAGCACATTCCTTTGTGCCTGGCATAGGTGGATGGTCCAAATGGACAGAAGCGCAGTGAGTAATATTTTAAAATGAGGCATTATGAATGACAATAATAGAATTTTTAAATTTTGACCTGATTTGTTATCATCTTCTCTTATCCGGCGATTAATATTTTTAACTATTTAATACATGAATGAGGAAAAGAAAAATTTAATGGTTAAAAAAATATTTACTAAGTTGAGGTAAATAAATCAATCAAAGTTAATCAATCTAATGCCATTGTTTTAAGGAATGCCCTTTAAATTGAGTACCATCTGAAAAAAAACGACCAAGTCCACGTGTAGAAGGGAGAAAAACTAACTCTGTACTGTAGTCTAAGAAAAATTATGGATGGCTTAATGCTTGTGTCGTTTATGTAGGTTGTCATTTGAGTGGATTCTTTAACCGGGCAATGTGATCTCTCATAACCTAATGTTCAGGTAGTCTGTGCGGGACCATTCCTAAGATTTAATTTGATTAAGGATGCATGGTTTATATCTACTTCTGATCAAACCAAAGTCAATAAATAAAATTCCTTATTTTTTGAAAAATATAAATTTTGGAAATGAATTTTTGGGATCAAATAAAAAGGATTTATCGGAGAGGGTCAAAAGAAATGCAATCAGATCAACTTTTTCATTTGATTTTAGTGCAATTGAATTTTTCAATTTTTCGGACAATGTTTTACTTTGGTGAATCCCGGTGGTATAGTGTTTTAGAACTTCACTTAGATTTTTGAAGCGACCATCGTGCATGTATGGAGCGGTAAATTCAATATTTCTTAAAGTAGGTACTTTGAATTTTAGTGAATCGGATGTAAGCCCTGTGATTTTCATCCTTCCAATGTCATTTAGCGTAGAATCCTGTAGTAAACCATTATTTTCAAAAGCTTGGTTGGTGAACAATGGTTCAGTATGACATTGTACGCAATGTTTTCTGAATAGTTTCAGGCCGTTTTTTTCCTGATCTGTAAATGTAGACTGTTTGCGATACACGCTGTCGTATTTTGTATTGTCACTTACCAGAGTTAACAAAAAAGCAGAAAAAGCTTTCAAGGTGTTTGCTCCGGTAATCAAACTATCACCAAATGCAGTGTAAAATAATCCAGGGTATAAATGTTTTTTTTGGAGTTTCCCAATGACGTGAGCGAAGTCCTCATTCATTTCTATTGGATTGGTAATGGGGGAAAGTGCCTGCATGTCCAAATGATGGATGGCGCCATCCCACATAAATGATTTTTGCCAAGCTAAGTTTAATAATGCAGGTGCGTTCCGATTGCCAATCGAATCATGGATTCCATGGCTAAGTGCGTGATCTGTATGGGCAAAGGAAGTGTAGGGATTGTGGCAGCTTGCACAAGAGATTGTACTGTCTTTGGATAAAATGGGATCGTAAAACAAAGCTCTTCCTAAATCAATTTTTGTTTGCGAGAGTTGGTTTTGAGTAAATGAATAATTGGGTTTTGGCCATCCTTTGGGGACCTTAAAGAAAGGTTCCGGAATGCCGCCAGAGGTTAACAGCATTAGCAAAAGGAGGCAATATGAAATGATGATATATTTCATTTGGGAATTACAGAAAAAATTTCACTAAAGTATTGACTCAAAGTATAAGCATTTTTACCCGGTGACATGATCTGATTCAGTTTGGCGAGATCAATTTTATCAAATAAATTCTGGAAATTGATTAAGATGTTGTGCGCATCATTCTTTTGCAAATCCAGACAAATATTCTGACACGCATTGAAGGGTGATTGGTACCCACCCAAATGAAATTGAAATTCGTGATTGCGTGTTGTACAACGTTGAGATTTACCCTCCATTTTGATGTTGATGTATCCACTTTGCCAGGTCCAATACATTCCGGTGGTGGGGTCTAAATCTCCACCAAAGACTCCCGAAATATTGGTCATGCTGTCAATACCCAAATTAAAGCATAGGGTTTTGTAGTTTGTTTCTTGAGGGATGTTTATGGAAAGAGATAATGTGTTTTCTTTAGCTAAATCCAATAAATGGAAGCTGTTACTTTCTTCCCAAGCAAGCGTGTTACCATCCCACAATTTAAATGAAGAAAGATAGAATTTGATGGTTTCAAAAATCAAGGTATCTGCAGATTTTTCACCGTATACATTTTTATGAAGAGAGATTTTATGATTGTCAAAAACCGGAATAAAATTGAGTGAAATTGATTTATAATCCTGAGCATTCAAAAAAGAAAATGCACAAAGCATAAATGGGTTAAAATAACTTAATTTATTTTTAAGCCCGTTCATTTATTTGATTTTGTTAGAAATAAAATTGAGTTCTGATTCATAGAAAAGTTAGCAAGGTCATAAATAAAAATCGTGAAGTTGAGGTCCGCGGGTTAAGAATTATTTATGTTGAATGGGGGCTTAAAATATTAATAATTATTAAATTGACTTTAGTTATGAATACTCCCGATAAAACGAAGAATGGTTGTGTTCGAAAAAGTTTATTCAGATAAATGAAATGCATAACCTATAGAAAGTCCAATTCCTCTGGTATGTACTTTTTTCGTACTTTCTTCTGCAAAACCATCGATGTCCAATAAGCCAAAAATGTAGCGGGCGTCGAGTATAAATTCTCCATTACCAGCCGGTATGCCAAGGTTGCCTCCTAAGTGTAGACAAACGTCCCATTTTTTTAACTGCATATCTTCAAAATCGATGCTTTCTTTTATGGTGTATTTTACTTTTTGTTCGGTGAAATCCTGATTGATCTTCCCACCAAATGCATAGGCTACAGAAGGACCAGCATATAAACACAATTTAGTAGACCAATCCACGAAATTCTTTTTGGCAAGCAAGGGTATTTCCAATGCATTCAAACGCATTCTAAAGTCACTGTAATCTATGGCATCCTGTGAATATAGACGTACCGCTTTTTGAAGATAGATCAGTTCAGTTTGCAAGGAAAAAGATTCCGTAATAAATACCTCTCCAGACAAAGAAACATAGGGTGTGCTTAAATATTTAACTGCATCCTCCTCCTCACTGTTAAAACTGAATCGGGAGATGTGAATTCCTGATCGAATGCCTGCAGAAACTTGACTGAATAGGTTAGGTGTAAAATGGAGGAGAGATAACAAACCTATACAAATAGTGTGCTTTAATTTTTTCATGGGTTGAATGTAATTCATTTTTGATTTTCCTGATCCTAATATGAGCAAATAGTGCATTCTACAAGTGAAAAGTATGGGTCCATGTGGGTATGGATTATACAAAAAGCCAGGTATAAAAGTGTTTTATGGAATAAAAAAGGATTAGAAATAATCCAAAATTGTCTATCAAATTAATTTAAATAATTGATATACATTTTATTAAATATGTGATATTATTCTAAATTAAAATATATATAATGATTATAAAATATATATATTTGCATTAAAATCAATCTTTAATATCTTAAAAAAAGATTTAATTTAAAAGCCAAAACCGAATTCATGCTCTCCAAATGCCTAAATTTTGGACATAAGTTATTGTTGTGCAGTGTATTTACAACAGTACTGACCTCCTTATTCCTTCCACTTACCGCACAAAACCCCGGACTTCCAAAAGCATGCCCGGTGAAAAATGGACACCAAACCACTACCGGCAGTATTGTTCTTCGACCGCAGGTTGTAGAATCCAATCCTTTCACAGGCCAGGTGGGTTTCAGTCAAGCATCAAATGTGGCTTATAATGACCAGGAATATTGTCAACTGATATTAAAGAGTGGTGAGCTGTCTTCTAGTTTATGGTTTAGGGATTTTAATCTTAACCTGCCGGAAGGATCAAAAATTTATGGAATAGCAATTGAGTTTGAAGGAAATGTAACAGGAGGAAAATTGAATCTTGTACAACTTCAACTTACTGACCGCAATGGTAAAAACTATGGAGAAAACAAGGCTGCTATTTTACCGGCCCTGCAATGGAATGCTACAAGGCCAAATGCAGATTCCTTATGGAAACATGGTGGAGTGAATGATGTGTGGAATCTTAAACCATCACTTCAGGATGTAAATTCCTCTAATTTTGGTTTTAAGTTGCAGGTAAAAAACGTTGGGAACACAGAGGTCAAACTTAATCTGGATCGTGTGCGTCTGGTCATTTATTATCAGGCCATGCCAGCCATGTGTATGAAAGATTGTAGTTTTTTTTATGTAGATCCGGTTAAGAATGCTACCCAATATCACTGGAAAATTCCTACAGGTGCAGAGGTGATTTCGAATGAAGTCAATCAGTCTTTTATAGGATTGAACATCGGAAGGTTACCATACGGAATACACGAAGTGTGTGTGCAAACAGAATCCGCTGCAGGGCTTTCTGAACTTTGTTGTCTTAGTTTTTTAAACAGCGACTGTTCAACAGCATCTGTTGGCGACAGGGTGTGGCGAGATGATAATGCAAATGGAATTCAGGATCCTAATGAACCCGGAATTTCATCCACTCAAGTTCTACTTTATGACGGACAGACAAAAAAGTATATTAGATCGGTGCTGACAGATATTTCCGGATATTTTAAATTTGATAGTTTAGTCTCCGGATATTATTATTTAAAATTTATTACGCCTGGAAATTTAATTTCCACTTCGTCTTTCAAAGGAAACAATTCCTCTCTTGACAGTGATTTGGAAAATGTTTTTGGAACAGGCAGTACGCCCATGTTTTTTCTGGCACCCGGGCAACGAAAAACGGATGTAGATGCAGGTTTTTTTCAATATTCATCCATAGGAGATTTTGTTTGGGAAGATGTGGATGCTGATGGCATTCAGGATGCTCATGAGCGTGGCATATCAGGAATTAAATTTTATTTGCTTAATACTTCAGGAGTCCTATTGGATTCGGTAGTGAGTGATTTGAATGGTAGGTATTCTTTCAGCAAGGTTTTGCCGGGGGATTATTACATACGGGTTTATTCATCAGATCCGTATGCAGTCACTCAATTTCGTGCGGGAAATAATGCTGCCAAAGACAATGATTTTTTGGGAAATTTTACATCTGAAATTTTTAGTGTAGGATTCCAACAAATGCGAAGCGATGTTGATTTAGGTTTGACCAAATCCTCCTCAGTGTGTGGTAAGATTTGGTATGACCGCAATCAGGATGGTCAACGTGATGTGAAGGAAACTTTGGTAAAAGATGCGTTGATTTATTTACTTGATTCTGTTTCACAGATTTTAGATTCTACCAGGAGTGCTGATAATGGAAATTATTGTTTGAATATTTCACAATCTTCAGGAAAATATCGCTTGAGAATATTTTTATCAGATGAATTCATACTGAGTAAAAAGGATTCAGGTCCGGATAGTACGGACAATGATTTTAACTTAGATCATTTTACAGATTATTTTACATTAGCACAAGGGCAAAGTACCAAATTGGATGCCGGATTTTTAATTGATTGCAAGGATCAGGCTCCAGAATTAATTTTTATTCAATCCAGTCCAGAATGTTTGGATCAAGAACCCATTCAAATTTTGTTTGCCCCCGCCTCTACTCCTCCGCTCAATCCCGGATTTGAGAAAACATATTTTCTTGTTCGAGCTTCGGATGGTGTAATTGTTTCCATCAATTCATTTCCATTTTTTCAGGTGGATCAGCCGGGCAATTATTATTGCAGATCTATGATTTATGATGGAACAAAGGGGTCGTTTAATTATTTTGATGTTAACACTATACAGGTAGGGATCACCTATGTGCTGAGGCTTATCAATGACTTGGATTCACTGCAATTATGTTACAATATATCAGCAGCTTCCACAGTGGTGACGATCAGGGAGTGCAGTAGTATAAGTGGAAGGGCATGGTATGATTACGGGCAAGATGGTATTCAGGATCAGAAGGACAGAAGTATTCCGGATGTATTGGTTTGTTTAAAGGATGAATTTGGAATTGCAATAGATTCTGTGAGAACAGATTCTATGGGTAAATATGCATTTGTAAAATTGAATCCTACCCATAAGTATAGTGTTGCATTCAAATATTTACAGGATTATAGTTATACTCTGAAAGATGCTTCCGGTTTTGAGCAAACCGACTCCGATGTAAATAAAACCGGAGAGACAGATATATTTACACCCGCGATGGGAAATAATATGCATGTAGATGCAGGATTGTTTTTGAATTGCAATATTTCTTTAGCAAGTTTAAAAACCTTGCCAATGGAATTTGAATGTTATTCAGGAGGAGTTCAGAGCATCCGTGCAACGACCATTGGCACGCATCAGTATCCGGTCGACTATGTTGTGAAATATTTATTGGTTACAGGTGTAACACAAAAAATTTCAGAAATTTCCGACAGTCCTGAATTCAAGATTGATAAGCCGGGTGTGTACAGTATTTATATTTTGTGTTTTGAAGAAAAGCAAGATGGGTTTAATTTTTTAGATCTGACTATACTGATTCCGGGAACTACCACTTTAGTGGATCTAGGGAATTTGATTTTGCGGGAGCAAAAATGTGCTTCTATTTCTGCAAAAGGCGTATCTTTTGTCGTGGATGAATGTATCGGCATGCGTGGTTTGGTTTGGCGGGATGCCAATAAAAATGGCATTCAGGATTTGGGAGAACAAGGATTTAAGGATTATTTGATTTACCTCACAGATAAATCAAGAAAAATAATTGATTCGATAAAGACAGATTTTAACGGACATTATTTTTTTGAAAAGAAAACGCCTGCATTGGAGTACAGGATATTTTTGTCGCCAATGGCAGGATATGTTTTTTCAAAAAAGGGAAGTGGGAATATGCCGGATGTTGACAGTGATGTTGATTCTTCCGGTTGGAGTGAATTGTTGAGTTTGCCGGGAGGAGGGCAGGCAAAAATTGATGCAGGAATTTATGAAGAGTGTTTGGCAAAAGCTCCTGATTTATATGATTTATCTATGTCTTCTCCGTGTTACACAGGAAATCCGGTTCGCGTCAGATATGCCTTGAATGGTATTGAGTTTCTACCTCCAGGCTTTAGCAGAAAGTTTATTTTAATATCAGATTCCGGACAAGAAATTTTGAAGACAAGTGACAGTCTTTATACTGACATAATGAGATCCGGAAGATTTTATGTTTATGAGTTGGTCTATCAAAATGATCCACTGAGTCCGGATTATTTTGATGCAACCAGCTTTCTTACTTTGGGTACCCACTTAAATGAAGTATTGCAATATTTAAAATCAACGGCTAAATGTCATGCTCTTAGTGAGCGTCCTGCATTCTTTGAATTATACAACTGTAGAAAAATCGAGGGAATTGTTTGGGAAGATTTTGATAAAAACGGAATTCGCAATTCCGGTGAGACGGAAATAGAAAGGGTCAAAGTGTTTTTGTATGATGATCAGAACAACCTTTTGGACAGTGTGATGACAGATACAATTGGTCAATATGAATTTCTTCAATTTGCTCCGGGAGACTATCAGATTAAATTTGTGAACGAAGACAAGAATTTTAGTTTTAGTCCCCAAGATCAGGGAGTTGATGAAGATCTGGACAGCGATGTAAATCAAATGGGTGAATTATATTTTAGTGTATTTCCCGGAAAAATGATCACTGTTGTAGATGCCGGAATGATAAGACCTTATGGTATGATTGGGGATTATGTATGGGAGGACAGTAATGGTGATGGAATCCAGCAAGGCAATGAGATAGGAGTTAACGGAATTGCTATAGATTTGATTGAGGCCAGTACAGGCAGGTTAATTAGAAGTACTATCAGTAAGTTGGATTCACTGGGTAATCCAGGTTATTATAGATTTGATCATGCTCCGGAAGGAATGCATTATTTGAGTGTAGGCTTTCCGGATTCCGTTTCCATTACTGCATATAGATCCGGTATTGATAGCTTGCTTGATTCAGATTTTGACAAGGTAGGTAGTCAATTTAGGACCGTTGATTTTGAGGTAAAATCAAATGCTCAAAGAGACGATCTGGATTTGGGGATCTTGAAGAAATCGACTGTGGGTAATTTTATTTGGCTGGACGTAGATAGGGATGGAATTCAGGATGCCGGAGAAGGGGGCATACCTGAGGTCAAGGTGAAATTATACAATGAGCAAGATGTAATGGTGGATGAGGTATATAGTGATGAAGAAGGACATTTTAATCTGCGTGCACATACCGGTTCATATTATCTAAAATTTGAAGCACCTCCATTTTATGGGTATACGAGTATGAATGGATTTGTAGCCCAAGATGTAAACAGTGATGTGAATCACAGTCATGGCTACGGTACTACCGATGTGGTGCAGCTCTTCGAAGGTGATGTATTGTCAGATCTGGATGCAGGATTGGTGTTGAGTTCAGTATTGTCCATACAGGAAATTAAATTGGAATCAGAAATTGAGCATGGCGGTGTGTGCAAATTGCATTGGAAGATAAATGGCGATTTTAACAAGGGTCTGATGAAATTATTGAAATATGATGGTAATTGGTCAGCAATCCATCACCCAGTAATTGATGAAAATAAAAATGAATTTTGGTTTGAGGATGTAGAAGTAAACAAGTCAGATTTGATTTATTATAAAGTTGTTTATTTGAATGAAACTGAATTGATAGAAAGCAATGTAGTTGCATTTCAGAACAAGAAAAGTGCTGAACTCATGTTAAGCCCAAATCCTGCGAGCGAGTTTGTGGAGGTAAAATTTAATTCAATAGACAGGGAGGGTAATTATGAAATCTTAAATATTCAAGGAAACATCATAGCGTCAGGCTATATTAAAAATGGAGTTCAGAAAATAAATGTTGCAGGGCTTCTTCCGGGAGCGTATTTTGTCAAGGTAACTACCTCCAAAGGTGCTGAGATCAAAGAATTTTTAAAATTGTAAATGGTTCTAATCACTACATTTATAAAGAGGAAATCATATTGATATTTCCAATGCCTAAAAAGTTACGATGATTTTTAGCCCAACTGTCTGAACCATGATTTTTGGGATGCATGGGATGGGTGAGATCGAAAGGTGAAAAAATTATTAATCCGGATGAGATTTTTCCAATAACTCAATTAGATGTCTACAATGGTTCTGAATGTCAGGCTGATTCTGGCCTGTGTACATTTTTTAGTTTTGGGAAGAGCATGCAGCCAGTGTGTCTGGGTATTATTTTTCATGACCAGCAGGCTTCCGGGGTGAAGGATGCAATGTACTTCTTCTTTAGTCTGTTTGTGTCTGAATGAAAATTTTCTGGAAGCACCTAGACTCAGGGAGGCAATGGCTCCATTTTTTTTTAAGGCAGTCTCGTCATCACTGTGCCAGGAAACTCCTTCGTTCCCATCATGGTATAAATTGAGCAAACAGGAATTAAAAGTCTCGCCTGAATTTTTTTCTACCAGATTTTTTAATTCCAGCAAAGTTTCGTTCCACAGTAATGCGGACTTAGTGATTTTTGAATACGTGTAGCTGAAATTTTTATCTCCATACCACGCCACTTTTCTTTTGGTGAGGATGTGTTTACCAAAAATAATGGCTTCATCGTGTTTCCATTCGACTGTATTCAACAGGCTATTGAAATAGTGTTGACTTTCCTCTTCATTGAATAAGATGCCCAGGTTGTGGACCGTTCCGTCAAAAGGCAATAAATTCTCTTTAGGTTCATGAAGCTTTTCAAACAATTCCATTATTAAGTCATGGTTGTTATCAATCGAGTTTTAGTTAGAAGTATATCAAAACTATTTGAAGTAATTTGCTTTAAAGAAAGCCTGGTATTCTTTTACTGATTTTAGTTCGAGAATTTTTCGATAATTGTTTGGTGTAAGTGGATAGGTCTCATAATTCTGAAATCCTGGAATGTATTCGCTGATGTTGCGTTGTACGCCTTCATAATATTTCATGGCTCTGTTTCGGTCATCAAATTTACGGATGAGAATGATCGAGATGTTTTTATCGATGTCCAGAACCACGCTGGACATTTTTAAGTTTTCAGTGCGGTGATATTTTGCATGATAATCCGAGATGGCAATTTTTGCTTTGTCCAATTGTTTTTCCGGAGGATCAAAGAATACGACAATGGCATAATGGTTTTTATCGTCTTCCAGTTTAAATTGAAATTCTTCGATTTGTTGGGTAGTGATTTCTATGAAGGCTTCATTATCGCCTTTTAGGAAGCGTAAAATTTCTTTAGCCTTACTTTCTTCAGGTGTTCCGGGAAAGTTAGCTATAAGGTCTCTGAGCGCGTTCATGTACATTTCTTTTCCACCTGTCTGTCCGGAACACATGGCACTTAGCATGGCAATTTTGGCCTGCAGTGGGTGTTTGTTGATGGCTTTTGTTTTGGTGGCTTGCAAAACTTCATTGGCCATGGTGAAGTTTTTAGCTGTGAAAAGATCGTAGGCCTTAGTATAAGCCACTGTGACTTCGTCCTGTTTTATTACCAGGGTTTTTGCATATTCGGGATCATTTATGACTTTTGAATATTTTGAATCCGGAAAACGATCTTTGAGTTGATCGCTGTAGCTGGCCGCGCAACCCTGATCGTTTAGATCCAGACAATTTAGATAGAGATAGTACAAGGCATCTGCCCTGCGTTCAAAATCCGGATAGCGGTCCAGCAAAGCTACGTGTGCATCTTTGGATTTACGGTATTGTTCTATTTTTTCACGGTAGTAGACACCCAGAAAAAACATAGCATCCTGAATCTTTAAATGTGCTTCCTGAATTTCTTTGTCGTTGCTGGGGATTCCTTTCAGAATAGCTGCAAGGTCCTCTTCTAAATTGTCTGTTTCATTTTCTTTTTGGTCAGCCGTTTTTTCTTCCTGAAAAGTGAATGAAGTTTTGTTGGATCTTCTCCAGTTGTCTTCTAAAATCCGGTTACCCCAAATTTGTTCATAACCACTTTTTCCGCGATTCATATTTTTCTGATCGTAAGCAAAAAAACCACTTGGTTTACCACCAGAAGATTTATCTCCCCCAACACTTGGCAGGTTATCTTGATTCTGCACCATGCT
>Ga0268298_10001593_pt1 | contig 26359 bp, 26 predicted proteins | sample WWTPWeurt_MetaG_FD_194462 | JGI IMG/M metagenome (GOLD analysis project Ga0268298, IMG submission 194462) | Activated sludge microbial communities from WWTP in Nijmegen, Gelderland, Netherland - WWTP Weurt | ecosystem: Engineered > WWTP > Aerobic digester > Activated sludge | place...
TCCGGCTGCGGCTCGGGCACGGCTTCGGCTGGCGCCTGCGCAGCGGGCTCCGGCTCGGCAAGGGCCGCCGCCTCGGCGGCCGGCTGCGCAGGGGATTCGGGCAGCGCAGCGGGCTCGACGGGCTCTGCGGTCGCGTCGATCTCCGCCGCGTCGCGACGCGCAGCCTCGGCCACCGAGGCCTCCGCGGGCGCTTGCGGCGCCGGCGCGCCGGCGAGGTCTTCGGCGCGGACCTCGGAGGCAGTCTGCTCCTCGGCAGCCTGCTCGGCGGGCCTGGCCTCGTCGACAGACTTGCCGAACTTCTTCTTCAGGAAACCAAACATGAAACGCTCGGGTCAGAGGGGACGTTTTGCGTCGGCGCACGCGGCCCGGCAAGCATGGGCGCGCACCGCCGATCACGCTAAGATGCGGCTCCCCGGCACTGGCTGCGCCATGCGCAGCGGGCCTCGCGGAGTGCCGCGGATTCTAACAGATGCAGGACAACTCCATGTTTCGCCTCCCCCCCGCCCTCCGCCTCGCCCGCCTGCCCGGAAGCCGCTTCGCACGCGGGCTCCTCCTCGGCGCGACGCTCTCCGCCGCGCTCGCCCCGCCCGTCCTCGCCAACCCCTTCGAGACCACGCTCGCCAACGGCATGAAGCTGATCGTCAAGGAGGACCGCCGCGCCCCCTCGGTGGTGCACATGGTGTGGTACCGCACGGGTGCGATGGACGAGCCGGACGGCGTCTCGGGCGTGGCCCATGTGCTCGAGCACATGATGTTCAAGGGCACGAGGGAGGTCGGCCCGGGCGAGTTCAACCGCCGCGTGGCCGCCGTCGGCGGGCGCGACAACGCCTTCACCGGCAAGGACTACACGGCCTACTTCCAGCAGGTGCCGCCCGCCCACCTGCCGGCGATGATGGCGCTCGAGGCCGACCGCATGAAAAACCTCGTGCTCACCGACGAGGAGTTCGCGCGCGAGATCGAGGTGGTCAAGGAGGAGCGCCGCCTGCGCACCGACGACCAGCCGCGCGCGCTCGTGTTCGAGCAGCTGATGGCCACCGCCTACCAGGCCCACCCCTACCGCCGCCCGGTGATCGGCTGGATGCCCGACCTCGAGGCCATGCGGCCGGAAGACGCGCGCACCTGGTACCGGCGCTGGTACGCGCCCAACAACGCGTACCTGGTGGTCGTGGGCGACGTCGACCACCGCGAGGTGTTCCGCCACGCCGAGCAGACCTACGGCGCCCTCCCCGCCGGCGAGCTGCCCGCCCGCCGCATCTCCCCCGAACCGGCGCAACGCGGCCCGCGCGCCTCGACGGTGAAGGCCCCCGCCGAGCTGCCCTATCTCGCCATGGCCTGGCACGTGCCCGCGCTGCGCGATCCCGCCAACGACCGCGAGGCCTTCGCGCTCGACGTGCTCGCCGCCGTGCTCGACGGCTACGACGGCGCCCGCCTCACCCGCGGCCTGGTGCGCGACCAGCGCATCGCGGTCAGCGTCGGTGCCAGCTACGACACCGGCAACCGCGGCCCGGCGCTGTTCTACCTGCACGGCGTGCCCGCCGCCGGCACCAGCCCGGAGGCGCTCGCCGAGGCCTTGCGCGCCGAGCTGCGCCGTATCGCCGACGAAGGCATCAGCGCCGCGGAGCTCGCGCGCGTGAAGACGCAGGCGATCGCCGCCCAGGTATATAAGCGCGACTCGCTGATGGGCCAGGCGATGGAGATCGGCCACCTCGAATCCGCGGGCCTGTCCTGGCGCGACGAGGACAGGCTGCTCGATGGCCTGCGCGCGGTCACCGCCGAGGAGGTGCAGGCGGTAGCAAAGCGTTACTTCGACGACGCCAGCCTCAACACCGCCCGCCTCGATCCGCAGCCGCTCGGCGACAAGCGCCCGCGCTCGTCCTTCGCCGCCCCGCGCCACTGAAGCGCAACGCCCACGAAATGCCCGCCATGACCGCAGAAACCCCCAGCCTCGAGCGCTCCCCCACCCGCCCCCGCCGCCTCCATCTCCTGCGCACCGCCGCGTTCGTACTTGGTGCCGGCGCGGCGGCCGGCGCGCTCGCCGCCCCCGAGATCGTCGAATGGACCGCGCCCACCGGCGCGCGGGTGCACTTCGTCGAGAGCCGCGCGCTGCCGCTGGTCGACATCCAGATCTCCTTCGCTGCCGGCGGCGCGCTCGACCCCGAGGGCAAGGCCGGGCTGGCGAGCATGACCCAGGCCCTGCTCGACGCCGGCGCCGGCGGGCTCGACGAGCAGACCATCGCCGACCGCAAGGCCGATCTCGGCATCGAGCTCTCCGGCGGCACCGACAACGACCGCGCCAGCATGGCGCTGCGCAGCCTGTCCTCGCCCGCCGAGCTCGACGCCGCAGTCGAGCTCGCCGCCACCCTGCTCGCCCGCCCCGACTTTCCCGCCGCGGTGCTCGAGCGCGAGCGCAGCCGCGCGATCGCCGGCCTGCGCGAGGCGCTGACCAAGCCCGCCACGCTCGCCGCGCGCCAGTTCAACGCCGCGCTCTACGCCGGCCACCCTTATGGCCACGACAGCACGCCGGAGTCGCTCGCCGCGATCGGGCGCGACGACCTGGTCGACTTCCATCGCCGCCACTACGGCGCCAACCGCGCCACGGTGGCGATCGTCGGCGACGTGGACCGCGCCGCCGCCGAGCGCATCGCGGTCCGCCTCACCGCGGGCCTGCCCGCGACGCAGGCCGCCATGCCGCTGCCGGCGCCCGCGCCCACCACGGCCCGGACCTTGCGCATCCCGCACCCCTCGGCGCAGGCCCACATCCTCGTCGGCCAGCCCGGCATGGCGCGCGAGGACGCCGACTACTTCCCCTTGCTGGTGGGCAACTACGTGCTCGGCGGTGGCGGCTTCGTGTCGCGGCTGACCGCCGAGGTACGCGAGAAGCGCGGTTTTGCCTACAGCGTGTACAGCGCGCTGTCGCCACAGCAGGTCGCCGGCCCCTTCCAGATCGGCCTGCAGACGCGCGGCAGCCAGGCCGAGGAAGCGCTCGCGGTGGTGCGGGCGACGCTCGCGGGCTTCCTCGCCGAGGGCCCCAGCGCCGAGGAGTTGCAGGCCGCCAAGGACAACCTGATCAATGGCTTCGGCCTGCGCCTCGACTCCAACGCCAAGCTGCTCGACTACGTGTCGATGATCGGCTTCTACCGCCTGCCGCTCGACTGGCTGGAGCGCTACCCGCAGCAGGTCGCCGCGGTCGACGTCGCCGCGGTGCGCGCGGCCTGGCAACGCCGCATCCGCCCGGAACAGCTCGTCACCGTGATCGCCGGCGGCGACGGCGACCGTCCCGCCGCGGCGGGTACGTCCGCCACGCCCCCCGCGGAAGCCCCGCAGTGAGCCGGGTCCGCATCGTCGGCGGACAGTGGCGCTCGCGCCTGCTCGACGTGGCCTCGGTGCCAGGCCTGCGCCCGACGCCCGACCGCGTGCGCGAGACCCTGTTCAACTGGCTGGGCCAGGACCTCGACGGCCACGCCTGCCTGGACCTCTTCGCCGGCACCGGCATCCTCGGCTTCGAGGCCGCCTCACGCGGCGCCGCCCGCGTCGTCCTGGTCGAGCACGACGCGCGCGCGCTCGACGCACTGCACAAGGCGGCAAAGACCCTACAGGCGGCGCAAGTAGAGATCGTGCGCGGCGATGCGGTAAGATTCGCGCAATCCACGCCGCAGCGTTTCGACGGCGTGTTCCTCGATCCGCCCTACAAGCAGGGCTGGATCGAGCGGGTGTCGCCTTGGCTGGACCGGCTGGTCCGTCCCGAGGGATGGCTCTATGTCGAATCCGAAGTCGCCGTGGACAGCCTCGGCGCATGGCGCGCGGTCAAGCAGGGCCGCGCCGGGCAGGTCCATTTCCATCTCATGCGCAGGAGCGAGGAATGAAGGAAGCGATCGCGGTCTATCCGGGCACCTTCGACCCGTTCACCCGCGGCCACGAGGATCTCGTGCGGCGCGCCTCGATCCTGTTCGAGAAGGTCGTCGTCGCGGTCGCGCGCAGCAACAGCAAGAACCCGATCTTCGGACTGGAGGACCGGGTCGACATCGCACGCGATGCCGTCTCAGCCTTTCCCAACGTCGAAGTGGTCGGCTTCGACTGCCTGCTGATGGAATTCCTCCAGCAGCAGGATGCGCGCGTGATCATCCGCGGGCTGCGTGCGGTATCCGACTTCGAATACGAATTCCAGATGGCAGGGATGAACCGCAAGCTTTATCCGGACGTCGAGACGGTGTTCCTGACGCCCGGTGAAGAATTCATGTTCATCTCCGCCACGATGGTGCGGGAGATCGCCCGCCTCGGCGGCGACGTGAGCAAGTTCGTGCAGCCCAGGGTGCTCGCACGGCTGCAGGAAAGACTCAAATCAAAGTAAACGCAAGGAAGCGAAGACCATGGCTCTGATGATTACCGACGAATGCATCAACTGCGACGTCTGCGAACCGGAGTGCCCCAACGGCGCCATCTACCAGGGCGAAGAGATCTATGAGATCGACCCCAACAAGTGCACCGAGTGCGTCGGCCACTTCGACGAGCCGCAGTGCCAGCAGGTGTGCCCGGTGGACTGTATCCCGCTCGACCCCAAGCGCGAGGAGACCAAGGACCAGCTGATGGCCAAGTTCCTCAAGCTGACCGGCAAGGCCTGATCACACCCGGCGGGAGCCCATCCCGCCGCACGAGACGACGGGGGCGGCCATCGGCGCGCCCCCGTCCGCTTTATTGCATGCGCGCGCCGCTCAGGCGGCCGCACGCACGCCCGTCACAGGCGTGTTGGCGGGCACGTCGAGCGCGTCGGCGACCGCGGCCTCGAGGTTGTCGAGCTCGTCCAGCAGCGCGCGCAGCGCCTCCTCGCCCTGCATCAACTCCTCCACGCGGCTCTCCAGCGTGTCGGTGGCCTCGTGGATGCGCTTGACGCTCTCGAGCCGGCGCTTGAGCTGGATCTGGTACTCGCGCACCTGGGTCTCCAGCGGCGACATCACCGCGCGCAGCCACTGCTCGACGTCGCGGTTGGCGAGCTCGAAGGTCTGGCGCGCCTGCACCGCGACGGTCTCGAAGAACTTCTGCGTGAGCGCGTGCTTCTCGGTGGTGACCAGGGTCAGCGCGGTGTTGATCTGGCGGTTGAAGGCCGTCTCCAGGCGCTCGAGCTCCTTCTCGTAGCGCAGCGTCGAGAAGCCTTCGGGTGCGGTGAGCTTGAGGCCGTGCTCGACGCTGAAGCGCTTGTACATGGCGTCGAGCATGCGGGTGATCTCGCCGATCTCCTCGGTAGAGCGCTGCAGGTTGCCACGCAGGCTGCGGAAATAGCCCTGCATGGCGTTGCGCAGCCCGCGCGTGAAGCTGGATTCGAGCATCGCCTCGCGCGTGCGCCGCGTCTCGTCGCGCACCGCGTCCAGGCCCATGTGCGCGAACAGGTTGTTGGCGAGGTCGGTGAACACCGTACGCACCGCGTAGTACTTCTGCAGACCCTGCTCGAACTCCTCCTTCTCGCTGCGGATCTTGCGCATCATGTATTCGATGACGCTCTGGTTCTTGCCGCGCAGGTCGGTAAGTTCCTGGAGCTGTTCGCGCAAGCCGGCCAGGCGCGCCTCGAGCAGGCTGCGCGTGGCGGCGGCGACCTCGGCGGACTCGGCGAGGATGTCCTCGCGCACGATCTCCTGCTTGGCGGGCAGCAGCCCCTCGGCGAGCGCACGCTCGAGCTGTGGCACACGGCTGCGCGCGAGCAGGGCCTCGTCGCCCTGGATGCGCGCCACCAGGCCCTTCTGCGCCGACACCGGGAACACTGCGGCGGGCTCGACGCCGAGGGTCGCGGCGACCGAGTCGACCTGGCGGCCGATCTCGGCTTCGATGCGCGCTTCGTCGCGCAGCCCGTCCCACAGCCCGTCGATCTTGTTGAGCACGACCAGGCGCCCGCGCTGGCGCTCGCTGCCAGCCTGCACGTAGTTGCGCCACACCGCGAGATCGCTCTGGGTGACGCCGGTGTCGGCGGCGAGGATGAACAGCACCGCGTGCGCATTCGGCAGCATCGACAGGGTGAGCTCGGGCTCGGCGCCGATCGCATTGAGGCCCGGCGTGTCGAGCACCACCAGGCCCTGCTCGAGCAGGGGATGCGGGAACTGGATCACGGCATGGCGCCAGCGCGGGATCTCGATGCGACCCTCGGCATCGGGACGGATGCCGTCGTCCCCTGCGGCATCGACGCGGAAGCCGAGCGCCTGCGCTTCGGCGACCTCGACCCGCTCGGTCTCGCCCACGCGCGCGAGCGCGGCCTGCAGGCCGGGGGCGTCGACCGCGTCGAGCGCGATCACGGTCCATTCTTCCGGATAGCGCTTGAGCTCGCTCACCGGCGTCTGGCGCGCGCGGCTGCGGATCGGCAGCAGACGCAGCTCGGGCTGCGCCCCCTTCTGCCACTGCAGCTCGGTCGGGCACATCGTGGTGCGGCCCGCGCTGGAGGGCAGGATGCGGTCGCCGTGGTCGGCGAAGAAAATCGCGTTGATGAGCTCGGATTTGCCACGCGAGAACTCGGCGACGAAGGCCACCGTGAGCTTGTCGTCGCGCAGGCGGTCGAGCAGGTATTGCAGGCGCATGTCCGCCTGGGCGTTGCCCACGTCGTTGCGCGCCAGCCACGCGCGCAGGCGGGCCACCGCGTCGCTGGCGTGGCCGCGCCAGCGGCTGTAGGCGGAAAACTGTTCGGTGAGATCGGTCATCGGCGTGCTCGTCCGGCAGGCGGGGGGGCGTCGGGCGCGCGCGAGGGCAAGGCCTCGCCGGCCCGCAGCGCAGAACATTATTCACCATAACCCGCTTCGCGGTTCGCGAGCGTGCCAAATTGCACGCCGCCTGCATGCCCCCCACCGGGGCATCGCCGTCCTTTCAGCTGCGGCGCTGGCAGCGCGGACAGAAGAAGCTCGCGCGTTGGGCGCTGACGATGCGCCGCACCGGCGTGCCGCACACCCGGCAGGACTCGCCGTCGCGACCATAGACGAAGTACTGCTGCTGGAAATAGCCTGGCCGGCCGTCGCCGCCGACAAAGTCGCGCAGCGTGCTGCCGCCGGCCGCGATCGCGGCGGCGAGCGTCTCGCGCACACAATCGACCAGGCGCGCGCAGCGTCGCGGCCCGAGCCGGCCGGCGGGCTCGAGCGGATGGATGCGGGCGCGGAAGAGGCTCTCGGAGGCGTAGATGTTGCCCACGCCGACGAGCTTGCGGCTGTCCATCAGCACATGCTTGATCGGCGCGCGCAGACCGCGCGTGATGCGCAGCAGCCAGTCGGCGTCGAAGCCGTCGCCGAGCGGTTCCGGCCCCAGGCCGGCGAGCAGCGGATGCGCCGCCACGTCGCCGGGCTGCCACACCACCATGCCGAAGCGGCGTGGGTCGCGCAGACGCAGCGCGCACTCGCCGAAGACAAAATCGACGTGGTCGTGCGCGCCCGCCGGCTCGGCCGCCGCGACCACGCGCAGGCTGCCCGACATCCCGAGATGCACGATCACCGTGCCCGCGGGAAAACGCAGCAGCAGGTACTTGGCACGCCGGTCGACCGCCTCGAGCCTGGCGCCCTCGATGTGCGCGGGCAGGTCGGCGGGCACCGCCACGCGCAGGCGCGGATTGCGCACCACCAGCCGGCTCAGGCTGCGGCCCTGGACGTGCGGCCGGATTCCACGGCAGGTGGTCTCGACTTCGGGCAGTTCGGGCATCGGGAAAGGAATCCGTGGGCTGCCCGCGCGCGGGCGCACACGGGGAACGGGTTGCGGCAGGGGCGGCGATCTGCCTACCATGGCATGAACCGAATTGTAGCCGAGCACTCGAAGCTTTCGCGGCACCCCCCGGCGGGTGCCAGGCGTTTCTTGCGCCGCGGCTCTGGCGCAACCCATCGAAGGTCCCGGAATTCCTCCCATGAAAACCCAGCTCGCCCGCATCGCCCGCTCCCTCTGCCTGGCCTTCGCGCTCGGCGCCGGCGGGGTCGCGACGGCGGCCAGCGGCGAGGCCGGCGAGGGCAACCTGCCCGCGCAGGAACTCACTCCGCGCACGCTGTACCACTTCCTGCTCGCCGAGATCGCCGGCGCGCGCGGCCAGATCGGCCTGTCGGCACAGCTCTATCTCGACCTCGCGCGCAGCACGCGCGACCCGCGCATCGCCCGCCGCGCCACCGAGATCGCGATGTACTCGCGCAACCTCGTGATGGCGCGCGGCGCCGCGGAGATCTGGACCGAGGTCGCCCCCGACTCGGACGAGGCGCGCCGGGTACTCGCCGGGCTGAGCGGCGCCGGCCGCGGCGAGGACATCAACCTCGAGGCCATCCAGTTCCAGCTCGCGCGCGTGCTCGCGCAATCGAACGGCCGCCTCGCGCAGAACCTGCTGAGCCTCGGCCATACCCTCGCCCGCGTACCCGACAAACAGGCGGTGCGCGGCATCGTGATGCGCCTGACCGAACCCTACGTCGAGATGCCCGAGGCGCACATCGCCCGCGCGCAGGCGGCACAGGCGGTCGAGGACAGGATGGGCGCGCTCGCTGCGGTGGATCGCGCCCTCGAGCTGCGCAGCGGCTGGGAACCCGCGGTGCTGCTGAAGGTGCAGATCCTCCAGCAGGCAGGCGCGCACACGGAGGCCCTGCGCGTGCTCGAGGCCGAGGCCGCGCGCGCGCCGGCGAGCCGGTCGCTGCGCCTGGCGAAGGCGCGTGCGCTGGTGAGCGCGCAGCGCTTCGGCGAGGCACGCGCGGCCTTCAACCAGTTGCTCGAAGCCTCGCCGCAGGATCCCGAACTGCTCTATGCGGTGGGCCTGCTGTCGATGCAGCTCGAGGACTTCGCCGCGGCCGAGCTGCACTTCGCACGCGCGCTCGCCGCGGAGCACCCGCAACCCGACCTCATCCGCCTTCACCTGGGCCAGATCGCCGCCGACCGCGGCGAGGGCGAGCGCGCACGCAAGTGGTTCGGCGAGATCGAGAGCGAGGACCTCCGTCCCGAGGCGGACATCCGCAGCGCCCTGAGCCTCGCGCACGAAGGACGCATCGAAGAGGCGCGCGCCCTGTTACGCAACGACGTCGAGGATCCCGACCTCGCCCGCCGCTACCTGCTCGCCGAGGCGCAGATCCTGCGCGACGCCGAGCGTCCGACCGAGGCCCTCGCGCTGCTCGATGCCGCCCTGCGCGAGAACCCCGAAGACACCGGCCTGCTCTACGAGGCCGCCATGCTCGCCGAGCGCATCGGTCGCATGGACCTGCTCGAAGCGCGCCTGCGCCGCGTGCTCGAGCTGCAGCCCGATCATGCGCATGCGCTCAACGCGCTCGGTTATTCGCTCGCCGACCGCGGCCTGCGCCTGGACGAAGCCGAGGCGCTGATCGCACGCGCGCATGCGCTCATGCCGCAAGACCCCTTCATTCTCGACAGCCTCGGCTGGGTGCGCTTCCGCCGCGGCGACCAGGTCGGCGCGCTCGTCCACCTGGAGCGCGCCTATGGCATGCGCAAGGACGCCGAGATCGCCGCCCACCTCGGCGAGGTGCTATGGACACTCGGCCGTCGGGACGAGGCCCGACGGATCTTCGCCGAGGCGCTCGCAGCCCACCCCGACAACCGTCTGCTGACGGACACCGGCCGCCGACTGGGCATCCAGTGAGCCGACGCCCCCCGCATCGCTCGCAAGGCCTGCGCCGGACCCTGCTGGGCGGCGCCTGCGCACTGCTGCTTGCGGCATGCACGCCGACGCTGGTGCGCGACGGCGCTCAGCCCGCCTCGCGTCCCTTCCTGCCCGCGTTCGCGGTCGAGGGGCGGCTGTCGGCAACCGACGGCCGTAACGCGGCGAGCGGGCGCTTCGAATGGGTGCATGACGACGAGCAGGACCGCCTCACCTTGTTCAGCCCCCTCGGCCAGGTCGTCGCCCTGCTCGAGGGCGATCCTGCGGGCGCCAGCCTGGAGGCTGCCGACGGCAGCCGGCGCGAGGCCGCCGACGTGGACGCGCTGCTGCCCGAGGCGCTCGGCGTCGACCTGCCCGCCGCGCGCCTGCCGCGCTGGATCCAGGCCGCCCCGGCGGCCGACGCCGAGGTGCGCATCCTCGACGCCGCCGGTCGTCCGCAGCTCGTCTTCGACCAGGGCTGGCGCATCGACTACGCCGGCTATGCCGACGACACCGCCGCGGCCGCACCGCAACGCCTCGAAATCTCGCGCGGCGATGCCCGCGTGCGTCTGATCATCGATTCATGGACCGCCCTGCCCTGAACACCCTGCACACCCCCGACTGCAGCGATCCCGCGCGACTGGCCGCCTGCCCCGCGCCGGCCAAGCTCAACCTCTTCCTCCACGTCGTCGGCCGCCGCGCCGACGGCTACCACCTGCTGCAGACCGCATTCCGCCTGCTCGACTGGGGCGACACGATCGACTTCGCCGTACGCACGGACGGCGCGATCCACCGCCGCAACGAGGTGCCCGGCGTACCCGAGGCCGCGGACCTGGTGGTGCGCGCCGCCCGCCTGCTGCAGGCGCACACCGGCTGCGCGCTCGGCGCCGACATCACGGTGCACAAGGTGCTGCCGATGGGCGGCGGGATCGGGGGCGGCAGTTCGGACGCGGCGACCACGCTGATCGCGCTTAACCGCCTTTGGGGCACCGGGCTGTCACGCGCGCAACTCCAGGCGCTCGGGCTGCAGCTCGGCGCCGACGTGCCGGTGTTCGTGTACGGCCGCGACGCCTTCGCCGAAGGCGTGGGCGAGGCGCTGCAGGCGCTCGAACTGGCGCCGGCCTGGTACGTGGTGATCTCGCCCGGGGTCCAGGTGCCGACCGCTGAAATTTTTTCGGCGAGGGACTTGACGAGAAATACGCCCCCCATCAGAATGGCGGACTTCGCAGCAAGCACTACGCGAAACGACCTGCAGCCGGTTGCGTGCAGTCGCTACCCCGAAGTCTTGCGTGTGATCGAGTGGCTGGATGTGCATGCACCAGCCCGCATGACAGGCTCGGGCGCCTGCGTGTTCGCGGAAGTCTCCTCGGAAGAAGAGGCCGACCGCATCACGAAAGATTGTCCGCCACGCTGGAAGGCTTGGAAGGCGCGCAGCATCGCTCGCCATCCGCTTTACGAGTGGTTACAATAGCGCCCGCGCAGCACTCGACGCGCAGCGAAAAAGGTTTCTTGGGGAGTCGCCAAGTCGGTTAAGGCACCGGATTTTGATTCCGGCATTCGAGGGTTCGAATCCTTCCTCCCCAGCCATACAACGACGGGCAGACCATGGGTCTGCCCGAGTCGTTTTTACGCGCCGAATATTCGCTCGTCGTTCCTTACGGCACTCGGAGTAGCAGAAATGCCCCACGGCAGCCTGATGGTCTTCACCGGCAACGCCAACCCCAAGCTTGGCGCCGACGTGACGCGACGCCTGGGGATCTCCCTCGGCTCGGCCACCGTCGGCCGCTTCTCGGACGGCGAGGTCAATGTCGAACTGCTCGAGAACGTGCGCGGCAAGGACGTCTTCGTCCTGCAGCCCACCTGCTCCCCGACCAACGACAATCTGATGGAACTGCTGGTGCTGGTCGACGCCCTCAAGCGCGCCTCCGCCGGCCGCATCACCGCCGCCATCCCCTATTTCGGCTACGCCCGCCAGGATCGCCGCCCGCGCTCGGCGCGCGTGCCGATCACCGCCAAGGTGGTCGCCAACATGCTGCAGGCGGTGGGCGTCCAGCGCCTGCTGACCATGGACCTGCACGCCGACCAGATCCAGGGCTTCTTCGACATCGCGGTCGACAACGTGTACGCCGCGCCGGTGCTGCTCGCCGACCTCGACAAGCAGAAGTACGACGACCTGCTCGTCGTCTCGCCCGACGTCGGCGGCGTGGTGCGCGCGCGCGCCTTCGCCAAGCGCATGGAGTGCGACCTGGCGATCATCGACAAGCGCCGCCCCAAGGCCAACGTCTCCGAGGTGATGAACATCATCGGCGAGGTCGAGGGCCGCACCTGCGTGATCATGGACGACATCGTCGACACCGCCGGCACCCTGTGCAAGGCTGCCGCCGCGCTCAAGAAGCACGGCGCCAAGCGTGTGCTGTCCTACTGCACCCACGCGGTGCTGTCGGGCGCGGCGGTCTCGCGCATCAACGAGTCCGAGCTCGACGAGCTGGTCGTCACCGACACCATCCCGCTGCGCGACGACGCCAAGGCGTGCCCGCGCATCCGCCAGATCTCGGTGGCCTCGCTGCTCGCCGACACCATCCTGCGCATCAGCAACGAGGAGTCGGTCTCCTCGCTGTTCATGGAATAAGGCTTTCGCCCTTCCGGCCCCGCGTCGGACGGGCATCCACCGTCTCCGCCTGGTCGCGGGCGGGGACAACCCACTCAGGAGCATCACATGCAAATCGAATTCAAGGCCACCAAGCGTGACGCGCAGGGTACGGGTGCGAGCCGCCGCCTGCGTCGCGCCGGCCGGATCCCGGGCATCCTCTACGGCGGTGCGGGCGAAACCCAGCCGGTGTCGATGGACCACAACGAGCTCTACCACCTGCTGCGCAAGGAAGCCTTCCACGCTTCCGTGCTCTCGATCGAGGTCGATGGCGCCAAGCAGAACGCCGTGCTGCGCGACGTGCAATGGCACCCGTTCAAGCAACAGGTGCTGCACCTCGACTTCCAGCGCATCGCCGCGGGCGAGAAGATGCACCTGAAGGTGCCGCTGCACTTCGTCGGCGCCGACGTCGCCCCCGCCGTCAAGCTCGGCGGCTGCATGATCTCGCACACCATCAACGAACTCGACGTGCAGTGCCTGCCCACGGACCTGCCCGAGTTCATCGAGGTCGACCTGTCGGCGCTGGAAGCCGGCCAGTCGGTGCACGTCTCGCAGATCAAGCTGCCGGCCGGCGTCGAGCTGGTGCAGCACGGCGAAGGCGACCCGGTGGTCGCGACCGCGCTGCAGGTGAAGGGTGCCGCCGAAGCCGAAGGCGAAGGCGAGCAGGCCTGATCGCCCGGCCCGGATGCAGGAGACCGACGACCGATGAGCAACGCCGCCGCGCGTCCGCCCCGTCTGATCGTCGGCCTCGGCAATCCGGGCGCCGAATACTCCGAAACCCGGCACAACGCCGGGTTTTGGTTTTGCGAGCGGCTCGCCGACCAGCTCGGCGCGCGCTACTCGTTCGAGTCGCGGTTCCATGGCCTGGTGGCCAACGCGCGTGAAGCGGGCATGTGGCTGCTGATGCCGCAGACCTTCATGAACCGCTCCGGCCAGGCGATCGGTGCGCTCGCGCGCTTCTACCGCATCGAACCGGCCGAGATCCTCGTCGTGCACGACGAGCTCGACATCCCCCCCGGCCAGCTGCGCCTCAAGTTCGGTGGCGGCCTCGGCGGCCACAACGGCCTCAAGGACACCTCCGCCCACCTCGGCACCAACGACTACTGGCGCCTGCGCATCGGCATCGGCCATCCGGGCGACCGCAACGAGGTGGTGAACTTCGTGCTCAAGCCCGCGCGGCGCGAAGAACAGCAGCAGATCGACGAAGCGCTCGACAAGGCGCTCGCGGTCTGGCCGCAGATCGTGCGCGGCGAGCTCAATGCCGCGGCGACCCGGCTCAACGTACGTCCCGCGCCGCCCAAGCCCCCGAAGCCTCCCAAGACCCCCAGGCCCGCGCAACCCGACGCCGGCACGGAACCGCCCGCGACGGACGGCTCCGCCGCCTGATCCCGCTCAGCAGCCCACCGCCGCCAGCGCGCGCAGCGGCCCGACCGCGCGGATCGCCTCGATCTGCTCGCGATGGCGTGTGTACAGCGTGCCACCGAAGCACACCGCGCTCATCGAGATCCCCTCGAAGTGCTCCCGGCTGCGCGGAATCGCCAGCAGCCAGCCATCGCCCGCGAGCAGGTTGAAGGGTGGCAGCAGCCCGTCCTCCCCCACTCCCAGGCCGAGCTCGGCACACGCACGCTCGAAGCCGGCCTGCAGGCTGTCGGCCGCCGTCTCCACCGCCTCGCCGCGACCGCAGCGCACGCGCACGAAGCAATGCCGCATCGGCAGCGCCGGATGCGTCGCCATCCCCTGCTCCGCCAGCCCTGCGGGCAGCCCGGGCGCGAACAGCCGCAGGCTGGCGTTGCCGGCATCGTCGGGCATCCACTGCACGTGCTTGTGGCGCTGGCTCGCCCCCGCAGCGGTGCCGCCGTTGTAGAGCCCGATCCCGCCCGCCTCGCCCATCAGCTCGGCGAGCGCGGCAAAGTCGCTGCGCGCGAGCGGCCGCAGCTGCTCCTCGAACTCCCGCCGCGCCAGCACCAGGTGGCGCGCGCACAGGGGGAACTTGTTCAGGATCGCCACATGGGCATCACCCACCCGTCCGACGGTGAGCGCCGGGTCGGGATTCAGGAAAGGATTGAAGTTCGGATCGCGCGGCCCGCCGGGGATCGCCACCGTCCTGTCGTCCTTGGTCACCTTGCCATTGACCACCCCACCTTGCACGCCTTCGGCCTTGCCCGCCCTGTCGCCAGCGGCGTCGGCCTGCGCCGGCGCGGCGCTCCTGCTCGCATCCTTGGCCGCGAGCGAGGACACCCAGCGCACGATGAAGCGCATGCCCGCGTCTTCCATTTCGACCTGCTCGGCCTGCACCGGCACCAGCGCCCCCGACGCCAGCGCCGCGTTGCTGCACGCATCGATCGCCTCGATCCAGTTGATGTTCATCCCTTCTCCTCCGGTGTGTTTTTGGGCAAATGCAGGATGGGCGATTGTAGGCCGGCAGCGAACCGAATGGCTCCTGGCCGCAAATGGCGAGGATGGCCGCAGGAGCCGCGACGACGCGGTCGGCCAGGCCACGGTGGATGCGGAGGTGGCGATCGCGACTCGCGTCGCTCCTACGGAAACCGGCACGGCTGCGGAAATGCACCAAGAGATCGTGCCCCGCCCCGGCCCCGCGGTCGGATCGAAGCCGCACCCAACCGCGGCACCCCACCGCCGCCCTACCCCGCAGTCCGCGCACGGACCGACCCCGCGCCCGCTTTGGAGCCCTACCCCGCGACACGGTACAATCTCCGGCTTTCCATACCGGATCAAGGCCGTAGCCCCCGATGCGGCGACGCAGCCCCCGGAACGATCAAGGATTCACATGAGCCTGAAATGCGGAATCGTCGGCCTGCCCAACGTCGGCAAGTCGACCCTCTTCAACGCGCTGACCAAGGCCGGCATCCAGGCCGAGAACTACCCCTTCTGCACCATCGAGCCCAACGTCGGCATCGTCGAGGTGCCGGACCCGCGCCTGGCCGCGCTGTCCGAGATCGTCAAGCCGCAGAAGATCCAGCCCGCCATCGTCGAGTTCGTCGACATCGCCGGCCTGGTTGCCGGCGCCTCCAAGGGCGAAGGCCTGGGCAACCAGTTCCTCGCCAACATCCGCGAGACCGACGCCATCGTGCACGTCGTGCGCTGCTTCGCGGACGACAACGTGATCCACGTCTCCGGCAGCGTCGACCCGATCCGCGACATCGAGGTCATCGACACCGAGCTCGCCCTCGCCGACATGGCCACCGTGGAGAAGGCGCTCAACCGCTACAAGCGCCCTGCCGCCTCGGGTGACAAGGAGGCCAAGATCCTCGTCGCCGTGCTCGAGAAGTGCTTCGCCCAGCTCGACCAGGGCAAGGCCGTGCGCGCGCTCGACCTGTCGAAGGAAGAATGGGCCAGCCTCAAGCCCTTCTGCCTGATCACCGCCAAGCCGGTGCTCTACGCCGCCAACGTCGCCGAGGACGGCTTCGACAACAACCCGCACCTCGACGCCGTGCGCGCCCACGCCGCCGCCGAGGGCGCCGAAGTGGTCGCGCTGTGCGCCGCGATCGAGGCCGAGATCGCCGACCTCGAGGACGCCGACAAGAAGGAATTCCTCGAGACCATGGGCCTGGAAGAACCCGGCCTCGACCGCCTGATCCGCGCCGGCTACACGCTGCTCGGCCTGCAGACCTACTTCACCGCCGGCGTCAAGGAAGTGCGCGCGTGGACCATCCACGTCGGCGACACCGCGCCGCAGGCCGCCGGCGTCATCCACACCGACTTCGAGCGCGGCTTCATCCGCGCCCAGACCATCGCCTACGACGACTTCATCCAGTACAAGGGTGAGGCCGGCGCCAAGGAAGCGGGCAAGATGCGCGCGGAAGGCAAGGAATACGTGGTCAAGGACGGCGACGTGCTGAACTTCCTGTTCAACGTCTGACCGGCGCCCCCTTCGGCGTCGAGGAAGTCGGCGGAGGCTGGCGGCTGTGCGCCCGCCGTCGGCGGCAGCGCAATGGTGACCGGCGCCACCATGCCGGCACGGATGAGCAAACTCGAACGCATGGGGGGCAGCGAAGGCGCCGCTCAGGGCAGCAGGTTCTTGTAGATGCGCCCGTTCTTCATGATGAGGACGAAGCTCGACTCGGGACGCTTGATGAGCGACAGGTCCGCCGTCGGGTCGCCATCGACAAGCAACAGGTCGGCGAGCGCGCCCTCGGCGACGACCCCGAGCGGCTTGCGATACGGGTTGCGCTCGCCGGTAAGCTCGAGCAGGGCGCCGTTGTGGCCGGTCGCGATCTGCAGGACCTCGCCGGGGGGATACCAGCGCTCGAGCGAGACCAGGCGTGCGTTCTGCACCTCTCCGTTGTCCCCCGAGAACAGGATGTCGGTGCCGAAGGCCACCTTCACCGCGTGCTTGCGCGCCAGCGCGTAGGCGCGATCGGTGCCGGCCGCCACCATCAGTTGCTTGACCCGGTTGGCCCCGGCCTGCGGGTTGGCGAGCTCGTTGTCGAGGAAGGGCTGGAGCGACCACCAGATCCCCTTCTGCGCCATCAGCCTGACCGTCTCCTCATCGACCAGCTGGCCGTGCTCCACCGCCTTGACCCCGGCCTCGATGGCGACCTGAACCGCACGGCTGGTGTAGGCGTGCACCGTAACGTAAGTGCCCCAGTTCTCTGCCGCAGCCACTGCGGCGCGGATCTCGTCCAGGGTGTATTGGGTGGCGTCGATCGGGTCGTAGATCGACGTCACCCCACCGCCAGCCATCAGCTTGATCTGCGTCGCGCCGAGCATCAGCTGTTCGCGGGTGCGCCGCAGCACCTCGTCGGCGCCATCGGCAATGGCGGCGGTGCGGGTAAGTTCGGTATGACTGAGACCCTGGCTGGCGGCGCGCGGCACCTCGTGCGGCAGACGGAAATCGCCATGGCCGCCGGTCTGCGAGATCATCGCGCCCGACGGGAAGATGCGCGGCCCGGGGAAACGCCCCTCCTCGATCGCACGCCGCAGGCCCTGCACCGGCCCGCCCATGTCGCGCACCGTGGTGAAGCCGCGCATGAGCGTCGCCTCGGCGACCTGCGCCGCACGCAGATTGGTATAGCCGACGTCGCTGGTCATGGCATCGACCAGCTTCTGGCCGATCAGCATCGAGTGCCAGTGCGCATCGATCAGGCCGGGCATCAGCGTGCGCCCCCCGCCGGCGACACGCGTCAGCTCGGCGTCCGCGGGCGGCGCGATCGGCGCCGCCGAGATGGTCTGGATGGTGTCGCCCACCACCAGCACGTTGACCGGCGAGCGGCCTCGCTCGCTGCTCCTGCCATCGAAGACGAAGACATTCTCGAACAGGACGGCCTTGTCCGCCGCATGCGCCAGCGACAGCCACAGCGATGCGAGCACGACGACCCCGCAACCGAGACAGGTTTTCAGCCTCATCGGACGACCCCTCTGGACGTGATCGAAACAATCATCAGGATAGCAGTCCGGGCCGCCACCCCCGTCCTGGGGATAAAGCCAGGCCTTGGCTATCCCTGCAGCTCCGGAAACAGCACGTCCGTAAACCCGAAGCGGCGGAAATCCCGCACCCGCATCGGATACAGCACGCCGGCGAGGTGGTCGCACTCGTGCTGCACCACGCGCGCATGGAAGCCCTCGGCGAAGCGCTCGATCGGCTCGCCCGCGGGCGTGTAGCCGGTGTAGCGGATGCGTGTGGCGCGCGGCACCATGCCGCGCAGGCCGGGCACCGACAGGCAGCCCTCCCAGCCCTCCTCGCGCTCTTCCGTGAGAGGAACGATCACCGGGTTCAGCAGGATGGTGCGCGGCACCGGCGCGGCGTCCGGGTAGCGCTCGCTGCGCTCGAAGCCGAAGATCACCACCTGCAGGCCGACGCCGATCTGCGGCGCGGCCAGGCCCACACCGCCGTGCGCGGCCATGGTGTCGAACAGGTCCTCGATGAGCGCGGCGAGCGCAGGCGTGCCGAATTCGCCGACCGGCGCGGCCGGCTGCAGAAGGCGCGCATCACCCATGCGCAGAAGGGTACGGACAGCCATGGAATCTCTCTCCCCGATCGTTCAGCCGCGCCCGCCGAAGAGGCCGCGGATCCACGCCCAGCGGCTCACCACGAGGGCAAGGAAGATCAGCCCGCAGCCGGCGAGTTGCAGCGTGCTCATGGTCTCGGCGAACCACCACGCCGCGGCGAGCGCGGTCCACACCGGCTCGAGCATCATGATCAGCGCCGCGTGGCTGGGCGTGGTCAGGCTCTGGCCGTGGAGCTGGAGCAGGAAGCGCAGCGTGGTGGCGAGCAGCGCGCTCGCGAGCAGCCAGCCGAGCACCGGCGCGCTCCAGGCCTGCGGCCAGGTCTCGATCAGCAAGGCCGGCGGCAGCACCAGCACGCCGACGGCGAGCATCTGCACCACGCTGAGCGCGCGTACCGGCACGTTGCGTACGATGTGCGAGTTGACGTTGAACATGAGCGCGAACACCAGCGCCGCGCCGAGGAAGAACCACTGCCCGAGCTCGACCTCGAAGCCGCCGTCGAGCGACAGGCAGGCGAAGCCGGCGAGTGCGAGCGGCAGCGCGAACCAGGTGCTCGCCGGCGGACGGTCGCCGAAGAACAGGCGCGCGAACACCGGCACCATGACGATGCCCATGCTGGAGATGAACGAGGCTTCGCCGAGGTGGCTGCTGTGCGACAGGCCGAGGATCCACAGCACCATGCCGCCGGCGAACAGCGCGCCGACGAGCAGGCTGTTGCGCAGTCCGCGCCGATCGAGCGCGCGCAGCTGCGGCAGCGAGAACAGTGCCAGCACCAGCCCGGCGATGGCGAAGCGCAGGCCGATGAAGATCAGCGGCGGCATGCCGGTGAGCGCCTCCTTGGAGAAGATCCAGCCCGCCGCGGCGATCAACGTGGTGAGCACGAGCAGGAGGTCGGCCTCGAGGCGATGCGGCGGCGTACCGGCGGGAGCCTGTGCGCTCATCGGCTCTCCGTGTCGCGCCGGCCGCGGCGGAAGGTCCACAGGGCGTTGCCGGCGTAGTGCCACAGCAGCAGCAGCGCTGTCGTCAGCACCTGGGCGAGCAGGTAGTGCAGGCCGAGCAGCTCCATGAAGAGACTCATCAGCAGCGTCGTCCACGCCAGCCCGGCCAGCGCCACGGCGAAGAAGCGCGGCAGGGCCTGGGCGTGGCTGCGCGTGGACGCGAACACCAGCCGGCGCGCGAGGGCGTAGTTGACCAGCGCGCCAAGCATGAATCCGGCGATGGCCCCCACCAGCGGCGGCGCATCCGCGCCCTCCACCAGCGCGAGCAACAGCGCGTAGTGGGCGAGCGTACCCACCGCCCCCACCGCGGCAAAGCGCAGGAAGCGCGCGCATCCGCCGGACGGGCTCATCGGGGCCGCCGCTCCTCGCCAACCAGCGCGCGCCGATCCTTGACCACCGCCAGCACCAGCCCCGCACGCTCGACCTGCGCCACCACGCGGCCCCGCATGGCCTCGTCGCAACCCATGTGGGTGGGGGAGAGGTAGAAGTCCGCCCCCCACCAGTCGCGCGTCGCGCGCAACCCGGGCGCGAGCCACACCTGGGCTTGCAGCGGCTCGGCGCACACGGCCACGGAATAGTGTCGCCCTGCCCCCCCCTCGCGCGCGACCAGGGCGTTGAGGGCGTGCACCGCCTCGCGCAGGCTGCTCGCCCAGTAGTCCTGCTCCCAGCGCCCGACCGCCCCCTGCACGCCGCCCGCGAGGCGGTTGTAGGCGAGGTACTCGTAGGGATGCAGGCGGGCGAGCTGGCCGAGTTGGCCGAGGACCGCCAGGGCGCACGCGCCCAGCACGGCGCGGCGCAGCAGCGGCGGACGGACGCTCAGGCCGTGCCACGCGCGCACGAGCCCCATGCCCGCCAGCACCGCCAGTGGCGGCAGCACGAAGCTGAAATGGCGCAGCCCGTTGTACAGCGGCGGCGCCGCAAGCAGGGTGTAGACGAGCGGGAACAGCGCTGCCAGCACCACCGGCAGCCACGGCAGGGCCGCGCGCAGGGCCTGCTCGCCAGCGAGCGCCGGCACGGCGCGCACGCCGAGCAGCAGCGCGAGCGCGAGCCCGGCGAGGAAAAGCTCCGGCAGGCGCACCAGCAGGTAGGCCGCGAGGTAATGCCCCGGGACCTCGCCGACGTTCATCACGCGCCCGGCCAGCACGGTGTCGAGCTCGAAGCTGAAATGCGAGAACGCGCGCATCGCCGTGAGCACGTTACCCGGCTCCATCGCCGCCCACGGCCAGAACAGCGCGCCCAGCGCCAGCGCGATCGCCGCCGCCGGCAGCAGCGCCAGCACGCCGCGAAGCAGGAAACGCACCCGCCCGCCCGGCTGCAAGGCCGTCGCCGCGAGCACGCCGACGCCAAGGTAGAACACCGCGAACACCGCACCGATGCGCAGGCCGAAGGCGCAGCCGAGCGCCACACCCAGCCCCGCGAGCACGCGCCACGGCGGCGCGGGAAGCGTGTCGAGCACGCGCACGCTGAAGTACAGCGCCCACAGCATCGTAGTGGCGAAGGGGATGTCCTTGGTGTGGGTGAACATCGCGCCCGACCACGAGCCGGTGATCGACAACAGCACGAGCGCCGCCAGCCCCGCCCACTCGCCCGCGAGCCGGCGCGCGAGCAGCCAGGTGCCGGCCAGCCCGAGGAGACCGAAGACGGCCGAGATCAGGTGGCGCAGGTCCCACAGCGCCGGCCCTTCGGCCACCCCGGCGCGGTCGAAGGCCGCCGCGAGGAGGTCGAAGAAGCCCCCGTAAAGATAGAGGTTCTTGTATTCGAAGGCCTGGCGGTCGGCGAAGCCGGAGGCGTAGAAGTCGAGCAGCAGGCGGCCGTAGACATGCTGGACCTCCTCGTCGTTGCTGATGCCGTGCTGGTCGAAGGTGAGCAGCACGAACACCCCGGCCAGCGCCAGCACGGCGAGGGCGAGCCCGCGCGCGATCGCGCCATGCGCCCCGACGGATGCCGCCGCGGCCGGCGCACCCGCCGTCCCGCCTGGCGGGATCATCGATCGCGCTCCGGCCTGCGTTCGAAGCCGAGCCGTTCCGACACCAGGAACAGCGGCCGGCCCTTGACCTCGGTGAAGATGCGCCCCACGTACTCGCCGAGCACCCCCAGGCTGATGAGCTGGATGCCGGACATGAACAGCCCCGACACCATCAGCGACACGTAGCCGGGCAGGTCGATGCCGAACAGCATCGTGCGCAGCACGAGGAAAAGTCCGTACAAGCCCGAGAGCCCCGCCATCATCAGGCCGATCACCGACCAGACCCGCAGCGGCAGGGTGCTGAAGGCGGACAGGCCGTCGATCGCATAGCGCAGCAGGCGCAGCATCGACCACCCGGAGACGCCGCCGGCGCGCTGCGCGGGCTCGAACTCGACCACCTCCTGGCGGAAGCCCACCCAGCTGGTGATCCCCTTCATGAAGCGGGTGCGCTCGGGCAGGCTGTTGATCGCGTCGACCACCGCGCGATCGAAGACGCGGAAGTCGCCCCCGCCCTCGGCGAGCTCGACCTCGGAGACCTTGCTGAAGAAGGCGTAGAAGCCGCGAGTCAGCTTGCGCCGCAGCCAGGGATCGGTGACGCGCGAGCGCCGCACTGCGGTGACCATCATCGCCCCGCCACGCCAGCGCGCGAGCATCTCGGGGATCAGCTCGGGCGGATGCTGCAGGTCGCCGTCCATCAGCACGATCACGTCGCCCCCAGCCGCCTGCAGCCCGGCGGCCATCGCCGCCTCCTTGCCGAAGTTGCGCGCGAAGCGGATCGCCTTGAGGTGGGGGTCACCCGCGCACAGGGCGGCCACGCGGGCATAGGTGTCGTCGCGGCTGCCGTCATCGACGCAGACGATCTCCCAGTCGGACAGCTCCAGCGCCGCAAGCACCTGCGACAGGCGCCGATGCAGCGCCTCCACCGTTTCGCCCTCGTTGTAGAGCGGGACCACGACCGAGAGTCGGGGGTGTGCCGAGGAGGCGGGCGGCACATGGGGGTGGGCATCGAGCGAGTCGGAGTGCGACACGATGGAACAACCGGCGAGTGGGCTCCGCAGCCGGAGCGAAGGCGTCCACGATAAACCATTCGCGCCCTGCCCGGCGCGCCCGGAGCACGGCTGGCTCGCAGGGACGGGCAACGCCGCACGGACTGCACCGCGGGAGGACCGGGTGCGGGATACTGCGGGCTTTCCGCCCGCAGCGCCGATCACATGCAAGCCCCCTCCCGCCCTGCCGCTCCAGGCACCCGTCCGATCGTGGTGTGCGCCGACGACTACGGCCTCGCCCCCGGTGTCAGCGAAGCCATCGCCGCGCTCGTCGAGACCGGCCGGCTGTCGGCCACGAGCTGCATGAGCGCGCTGCCCGACTGGCGCCGCGCCGCGCCGCCGTTGCGCGCACTGATGACACGCGCGCCGGCCGACGTCGGCCTGCACCTGACCCTGACCGACCAGCCTCCGCTCAGCGCCGCGGCACGGCGGGCCTGGGGCGAGCGCCTGCCGCCGCTCGGCCGCCTGCTCGCCGCCGCCCTCGCCCGCCGCCTGCCGGCGGACGCCGTGGCGGACGAGATCCGCGCCCAGTTCGACGCCTTCGAGGACGCCTGGGGCGACGCACCCGACCATGTGGACGGCCACCAGCACGTGCATGTGCTGCCTGGCGTGCGCGAAGCGCTGATCGCCGAGCTGCTGCGCCGCCACCCGCGCGGCCGCGTGTGGGTGCGCGACTGCGTCGAGCCGCCGCTGCGCTGCCTGCGACGCCGCGAGGCGGTGGGCAAGGCCTGGTTCATCTCCGCCCTCGGGCGCGGGCTCCACCGCCGCCTGCGCGAGGCCGGCCTGCCCTGCAACGCGGGCTTCAGCGGCCTGCATGATTTTTCCACGGAGCGCCCGTTCGCGCCGAAGATGCGCCGCTTCCTCGCCGCCACCGGCCCGCGCCCGCTGGTGCACGTACACCCCGGCCGGGTGGACGCCGCGCTGCGCGCCTGCGATCCGCTCACCACCCCGCGCGAGGCCGAGCTCGCCTACCTCGCCTCCACCGAGTACCTCGCCGACCTCGCCGCCGCCGGCCTGCATCCTGCGCGCTTCGCGGCGTTCGATGCACTCGATGGCGGGACGACCACTCCGCCCCCCTGACGCGATCCACCGCAGCCGGGGCTTAGGCTCCGGATACCGCGCCGCAGCCACCCTTGGCGCGAGACGCCGCCGAACGGGTCGGCGGCCTCGAATGTCGGTCCCGCGAATCTGGCCGCCGCGCGTTGCACAAGCGCCCGCCCGGTCGATACGATCCTCGCCATGCAGCAGCCCCTCCCTTCCCCCTGCCCCGGTACAGGCCACCCCGCCGCCCCCTGCGTCGGTCGCTACGTCGGCCGCTTCGCCCCCTCGCCCAGCGGCGCGCTGCACTTCGGCTCGCTGGTCGCCGCGGTCGGCAGCATCCTGGATGCGCGCGCCCACGGCGGACGCTGGCTGCTGCGGATCGAGGATGTCGATACCCCGCGCACGGTCCCCGGCGCTGCCGAGGGCATCCTCGCCACGCTGGAACGCTTCGGCTTCGAATGGGACGGCGCGGTCGTGCGCCAGAGCGAACGCGGCGACGCCTACGCGGCCGCGCTCGCGCGCCTGTGCGCCGCCGGCCTCGCCTATCCCTGCGCCTGCACCCGACGCGAACTCGCCGACCAGCCGCTCGCGCGCGACGGCTCGCGCCGCTACCCGGGCACCTGCCGCGGCGGCCTGCCGCCGGGGCGCGCGGGCCGCGCCTGGCGCGTGCGTGCGGAAGGGGTGGTGCGTTTTTGCGACGCGGTACAGGGCGAGCAGGAGATCGACCTCGCCGCCGACGCCGGCGACTACGTGGTCAAGCGCGCCGACGGGCTCTTCGCCTATCAGCTCGCCGTGGTGGTGGACGACGCCGAGGCGGGCGTGACCCACGTCGTGCGCGGCGCCGACCTGCTCGATTCGACCGCGCGTCAGATCCACCTGCTCGGCCTCCTCGGCCAGCCGGTGCCCGCCTACGCCCACCTGCCGCTGGCCACCAACGCCGCGGGCGAGAAGCTCTCCAAGCAGACCCTGGCGCGCGCGATCGACGCGCATCCGCCGCAGGTCGCCCTGATGGCCGCGCTGCGCTTTCTCGGCCACAATCCACCCGACATGCTCGCCACCGCGCCGCTCGCCGAAACGTGGGCGTGGGCGCGGGCCCACTGGTCGCTCGCTGCCGTGCCGCGCCGCCGCCAGGCGGTGGCCGACGGCTTCTCCTGAGGAAACCCCATGCATCCGAACGACATCAGCACGCAACCCGAGGCCATCCGCGGCCTGCTGCAGCAGGCGCGCACGATCGCCGTGGTCGGCATCTCGGCCAAGCCGGATCGCCCCAGTCACGAGGTCGCGCACTACCTGCAGCGCGCCGGTTACACCATCGTCCCGGTCAACCCGGCCTACGGGGAGGTGCTTGGTCAGAAGTGCTATCCCAGCCTGCACGAGGTGCCGGGCAAGATCGACATCGTCGACGTGTTCCGCAAGCCGGCAGACGTGATGGCGGTGGTGGACGAGGCCATCGCCGTGGGCGCCGGCAGCGTGTGGCTGCAGCTCGGGGTGATCGCGCCCGCAGCCGCGGAAAAGGCTGCCGCTGCCGGATTGAAAGTGGTGAGCGACCGCTGCACCAAGATCGAGCACCGCCGCCTGATCGGCTGAAGCCGAGCACGCCGCGCCCGACATTCGCGCCGGCGTCGTCGCGAACTCAGTGTGCGCCGCCGTAGCCGGCGATGCCGATCGCCAGGCGCACGAGCTGGTAGGCGAGCCAGCTCAGCCCGCGGCGCAGCAAGGGCAGGCGCCGCCAGTCCGAACGCCGGAGTTCACGCGCGCCGGCGCACAGCGCCGTCTCCAGGCTCGCGCGCAGTTCCGCCGCGAAACCGCGATCGTCCACGAAGACGTTGGCCTCGCGCGCAAGGAGCAGGCTGAAGGCGTCGATGTTGCTCGAACCGACGGTGGCCCACTGGTGGTCGATGACCGCCACCTTGGCGTGCAGATGGCTGCGGTGGTATTCGAACAGGCGGATGCCGGCGTCGAGGAAGATCGGATACAGCGCGCGCGTCGCATACACCTGCATCGGGTGATCGGACACGCCCTGCAGCAGCAGGGTCACCCGCACGCCGCGCCGCGCAGAGTCGATCAGCGCCTGGCGGAAGCGCCGCCCCGGGAAGAAGTACGCATTGGCGAGCACGATCTCCTCGCGCGCGCCGGCAATCGCATCGAGATAGGCCTCCTCGATCGCATGGCGGTGGCGCAGGTTGTCGCGCACTACGAAAGCGGCGCGGATCGAGCCCGCCGCGTCGGTCAGCGGCGGCGCCAGCAGCGGCTGGGCGGCGCGCCTGCGAAAGCTCGCCCACGCCACCAGCCGCCACAGGCGCTGCGCCGAGGCCACCACCGGCGCGAGCACCGGCCCCTCGACGCGCACCGCGTAGTCGTAGCGCGGGTGCGGCAGCGCGCCCGCATCGAAGTCGTCCACCACGTTGATGCCACCGACGAAGGCCACGCGGCCGTCGATCGCCACCACCTTGCGGTGCAGCCGGCGCAGGCGATGGCGGCGCAGCGACAGGGTACGCAGCTCGCGGCGGTAGATCAGCACCTGCACGCCGGCCTCGCGCAGGCGCGGCATCAGCCGCGAGACGAAGCTGCGCCCGCCGAAGCCGTCCACCATCACCCGCACCGCGACCCCGCGGCCCGCCGCGCGTGCGAGTGCAGCGGCGATGCGCGCGCCGGTACCGTCGTCCTCGAAGATGTAGCTCTGCAGGAAGATCTCGCGCTCGGCACGGTCGATCTCGGCTTCCAGCGCCGGGAAGTACTGCTCGCCGTTCTCCAGCAACGCGACCGCGTTGCCCGCGAGGAACTGCATCAGCCCACCGGCTCCAGGTCGGCGGTCAGTGCCGCATGGTCGGAGATGCGCGCCCACGGCGCGCCGTAATGCACCTGCGCCTGGCGCACGCGGAAGCCGCGCACGTAGATGCGGTCGAGGCGGAAGAAGGGCAGCGTGCTCGGGTAGCTGCGCGCCGGTCGCCCGCGTCCGCTGCCGAAGGCCTCGGCAAGCCCGAGCCGGCGCCCGAGCAGGTCGTCGGCGCGGTTGCGCCAGTCGTTGAAGTCGCCGGCGATGATCAGCGGCGCGTTGCCCGGGGCGAGCTCTTCCATGCGCTCGGCGAGCGCCTCCATCTGGCGCCGCCGGCTGCCCGCCATCAG
>Ga0268298_10001594_pt1 | contig 26349 bp, 24 predicted proteins | sample WWTPWeurt_MetaG_FD_194462 | JGI IMG/M metagenome (GOLD analysis project Ga0268298, IMG submission 194462) | Activated sludge microbial communities from WWTP in Nijmegen, Gelderland, Netherland - WWTP Weurt | ecosystem: Engineered > WWTP > Aerobic digester > Activated sludge | place...
AAAGATGATGACCAGAAGCACACCGATGACGATGAGGGCCGCGCCGGCAATCTTCAGTCGGAAGTCGCTTACCGCAGCTTCCACCGAGTCGAGGGAAACCTTCATGCTCACGATGCCGAGGACGGTGCCTTCGGGGACCTGGTGGCAGGCGATGCAGTCCTTGCCCAGATAGCTCTTGGAGGCCCGGGTGGGGTTGACGACCCGCAGGTAGGCATTGGCCCCCTCGCGCTGCAGCGAGACATGGGGCGTACCAGTGGCCATCACCTGGTTCTCGACGGCGTCGAGTTCCCGGCCGGCCTTGCTGTCCGGCCCGAAGGCCTTGATGACCGCCTCACCCCGGGCGACGTGCAATTCGCGAATGATCGAAAGCTGCTTGATCTGGTCGAGGAAGACCTCGCGTTGCCCCACCGTGCCGGTGATCATCATGCCGGTGAGTCCGGCCATGGTCATTTCGTGGATGGAGTGCGCAAAATCCTGGGCCTGCCTTATGGCCGTGTCGCGATTGACTTGGGTGGCCCAAAGAATGACCACGGTCCATACCACCACCAGGACAAACCAAATGGCGGCGGAGAGCCGCAGCCATATCTTCCAGTCCGCAATGCGCATTTCCCCCGCCCCTCGTAGAGTGCCGCCGGATTCTTTGTCAGGCGGTCAGATCAATGTGGCTGATTGTGCCAGCCTCGCCGGTTTCGCGCAAAGCGATTCCCGTGGCGCGCAGCGTTCCCAACTGGGCCGCGTCGCTTCCGTACAGATCGAAGGGGGTGGTGACCCTGCTGAGCGATAGCGCACCACGCCAGCCTCGGCCAAGGACAGGCCCTGGCGCCCGGGGTCGGCGAGGGGGTTCCAGGTGCGCAGCGTGGCGAACTGGGCGTCGTTTTCGTCGATCCATCCGTTGCCATCTCCGTCGAGGGTGGCGAGTTCCGAGAATCCGTCGCCGCTCGCGGGGCCAAAGAGTTCGCTGCCATCGTCAACGATTCCGTTACCGTTGCGGTCGATGGCGAGGAACCCGCTGCCGGCCATGGGCGCGGCCAGGTTTTCCGCCGTGCCGTCCCCGTCGAGGTCGAAGGAAAAACGAGTCGACGCCAGTTGCGGGGCCTTGCCGGAAAAATTGATCACCAACGGGTCTTTTTGCCGTGCCGCTTCGCCGAGCCGCAGACTGAGGCGGGTTTCGGAAAGACTTTCCCGATGCAGGGCAAAGCTGAGCTGGAAGTCGAAGGAGCGGCCATCGGCCGTGGTGACCGACCCGGCAGCATGGAAGCTGACGTCTTCGCTCTGGTAGCGGGTTTCCCGCAGCTCGTATGTGAGTCCGAACCCGGGGCCCTGTCCGGTCCCGGACTGAGGGGGAGGCGCCGAGACGTTCGGGGCATCGCCCGGGGAAGCGAGCTGGCCCGCATCGAAAACCTGGACAGCGCGGCCGGTAAGGGCCTCGAGGATGAGGCGGATGATCTGGAAGCGGGGTTCGCAGTCCGAACAGGATTCCTCCGTCTGGGCGGTACGTCCGGCTGCGGAAATGTCGCTTGCGGGACGCTCCCGGGGTGGTGCTTCGGGTAGGGTGGGACGCCGGTTCCAGGCGTTGAGGCGTTCTTCGCGGGACTGGAACTCCAGCCGGGAATGGGCCGAGGCAAGCTCGATCGAGGCAGCGGCGATACGCATGGTGGTCTCCCGAGTGGCGAGGGATACCTCCTTCTACGGCCGGGCGGCGGGGGGCTTTAGCGCAACGGAAGCCTCAACCCGGCGCGCCCAGATCGCGCGCCCGCCGCGCTGAATCGGCGAGGGCGGCCGGGTCTGCGCTGCGCCGGGTCGGCCAGCCGGTGAGGTGGCGCTCGACGAGGTCCGCCAGGGCCGCGATCCAGGCCGGCTGTTCGTTGAGGGCGGGAATGTAATGGAAGGTCTTGCCGCCGCTTGCCAGGAAGGTGGCCCGGGCTTCCAGGGCGATTTCCTCCAGGGTTTCCAGGCAGTCGCCGACGAATCCGGGACAGATGACGTCGACCCGGTCGATTCCTGAGCGGGCCAGTTGCTCCAGGGTGGGAGCGGTATAGGGCTGAAGCCACTCCGCCCGGCCGAAGCGCGACTGGAAGGTCACCAGGGCCCGGTCTGGCGCAAGACCGAGGCGTTCGGCGAGGAGGCGCCCGGTCTTCCTGCACTCGCAGTGGTAGGGGTCGCCCAGGTCGAGGCTGCGGCGGGGCAGGCCGTGAAAACTCATGACCAGGCGGTAGCGTTCGTCCGGCAGGCCGCTGTCTTGCCAATGGCGGCGGACCGAGGCCTCCAGGGCGGCGAGGTAGCCCTCGTCGTCCGCAAAACTGCGCAGGGTACGGATTTCGGGCTGGTTGCGGGTGACGGCGAGCCAGCCGGCCAGCCGGTCGACCACGGTGCCGGTGGTGCTGGCGGCGTATTGGGGATAAAGGGGGACGCCCAGAATGCGGTCGGCCCCCTCGGCCTTGAGACGATCGAGAACCGCGGGCAGGGCCGGTTCGCCGTAACGCATTCCCCACGCGACGGTGACGTGGTGGCCCCGTGCGCCGAGAAGGCCGGCGAGGAGCTTGGCCTGGCGTTCGGTATGGACCCGAAGAGGGGAGCCCTCGGGGGTCCATACGGCGGCGTACTTGGCCGCCGACCGGGCGGGGCGGACGTTGAGGATCACGCCGTTGAGGATGGGCCACCAGAGGAGGCGGGGAATCTCGACCACGCGGGGGTCGGACAGAAATTCCTTCAGATAGCGCCGCAGGGCCTGGGCGGTGGGGGCTTCCGGCGTCCCCAGGTTGACCAGGACGACGGCGGGACGGGTCGGCGTGCCATGGCGGTACGCCGGTTCGGGACGGAAACGGGACATCAGGTGCCTTGCTGGGTGGTGAGGGCGCTGGACAGGAGTCGTGCGGTGATGTCCACGATGGGGATGACTCGCTCGTAGGCCATGCGGGTGGGGCCGATGACGCCCACGGAGCCGACGATGCGCCCACCGACTTCGTAGGGGGCCGTCACGACGCTGCATTCGTCCAGGGGGGCGATGCCCGATTCCCCGCCGATGAAGATCTGGACGCCCTCGGCCCGCTGGGAAATATCCAGGAGCCGCATCAGGCTGGAGCGTTGCTCGAAGAGATCGAACAGTTCCCGTAGGCGCCGCATGTTGGACGACAACTCCTCCACGTCCAGCAGATTGCGTTCGCCAGAGATCACGCAGGGCATGGCCGTTTCCGCCAGGGCGTCGCCGCCCGCCTCCAGGACGGCGGTCATCAGGGGCTTGATATCGCTGCGCAACTGCTCGATTTCGGCATTCAGGCGCAGGCGGATTTGCTCGAAATCCATGCCGGCGAACTGCTGGCTGAGAAAATTGGCCGCGCTGACGAGTTCGGCGGGGGAATAGGATTTTTCCGAGACGAGAACCCGATTCTGCACGTCACCGTCGGTGGTGACGATGATGAGCAGGATGCGCTTTTCCGACAACGCGAGAAATTCGATCTGGCGGATACGGGGCGGACTGCGGCGCGGTGCCACGACGATGCCCGCGAAATGGGTGAGGCCAGAAAGCAGTTGTGAGGCGCTGGCGATGAGCTGCTGAGGCTGGGCAATTTGCAGGGCACCTTCCATTTCCCCCACCCGGGCAGGGTCCAGGGGCTCGACCGTGAGCAGACTGTCGACAAAGAGGCGGTATCCACGCGGCGTCGGAATCCGGCCGGCCGAAGTGTGCGGGCTGGCGACGAATCCGGCCTCCTCCAGATCGGCCATCACGTTGCGGATGGTGGCGGGTGAAAGGTCGAGGCCCGAGAAACGCGACAGGGCGCGGGATCCCACGGGTTGGCCGTCGGCGATGTAGTGTTCTACGAGCGCCTTGAGGAGGGTTCTGGAGCGTTGGTCGAGCATGGGGCGATTCTGGCAAAAAAATTCCTCTTGCGGGAGAAGATCGTGGTTTGTCACGCAAGAAGCGGGACCGGAGGGGCCGGGATGCCAGTCGACTGAAGGGAATTGTGCCAAAATTCGCCCCATGAGTTCTCCCTTCGGCTCCTACCGCTCGCCTCGCACCATCGCCCTGGTGGGGAAGTATCACAGCCCGGAGATTGCGGAGTCCCTGCGTCGCCTGGCCGAGTACCTGCACGAGCGGGGCATCAGCGTCTTCATCGAAAGAGAGACTTCCGAGCGCATCGGCAAGCTGGTCGACCTGTCGCGCTGGGTCACCTGCGGCTTCAACGATATCGGCGCCCACGCGGACCTGGCCATCGTTCTGGGCGGCGATGGGACCATGCTCAATGCGGCGCGCCGGCTGGCACGCTACGGTGTGCCCCTCGTCGGGGTCAACCAGGGGCGCCTCGGCTTCATGACCGATATCGCGCGCAGCGACATGCTGTCCTGCATGGACGACCTTCTCGATGGGCGCTTCACGGCTGAGAAGCGGATGTTGCTGGACGCCGAAGTGCTGCGCGACGGTCGGGAGGTGGCGGCCAACCTGGCTCTGAATGACCTGGTGGTGGATAAGGGCGCCATCGGGCGCATGATCGAGCTGGAGCTTTTCATCGACGGCGAGTTCATCTACAACCTCCGCTCGGACGGGCTCATCGTGTCGACGCCGACCGGGTCCACCGCCTATGCCCTTTCCGCGGGGGGGCCGATTCTGCACCCGACCCTGACCGGCATCGCCCTGGTTCCCCTGTGTCCCCACGCCCTCACCAACCGGCCGGTGCTGGTCAATGACACGGCGGAAATCGAGCTTCGCATCACCTACGCCGACGATCCGCGAGTGCACTTCGACGGTCAGGTCACCCTCGACCTGCGGGCCCAGGATTGCGTCCGCCTGCGGCGCTCCGAGTATTCGATCTGTTTTCTCCATCCGCCGGGCTACCGCTATTTCGCCATGCTGCGTCAGAAGCTCCAATGGAGCGAACGCCCCCGGGGGCACTGATGTTGCGTCGCCTCGACTTACGCAATTACGTCATCGTCGACCGGCTGGAACTGGAGTTTGCGGGGGGCTTCGGTGCTTTGACCGGAGAGACGGGGGCAGGAAAATCCATTCTGGTCGACGCCCTGGCTCTGGCCCTCGGAGAACGCGCCGAAGGGGGAGTCGTTCGGGCGGGCTGCGACAAGGCGGAACTCGCTGCGGTGTTCGACGTCGCCGGCCGGCCAGCGGTGCGCGACTGGCTGGCTGCCAACGACTTCGACGCCGACGAGGAGTTGCTGCTGCGGCGGGTCATCGACAGCGGTGGGCGTTCCCGGGCCTATATCAACGGTGCTCCCGCCACGGCCCAGCAGTTGCGCGAGGTGGCGGAAGACCTGGTCGATATCCACGGCCAGCACGCCCATCAGTCCCTGCTGCGGGCCGACGCCCAGCGGACCCTGCTCGACGCCCATGCCGGACAGGCTGCCCTGGCCGCGGAAACCGCCGCCGCGTTCCGCGCCTGGCGCGAGGCCGAACTGGCCTTAGCAACCGCCGCGGCCAGCGGTGAAGGCCTGGCGCGGGAGCGGGAGCAACTGGAGTGGCAGGTCGCCGAACTCGATGGCCTGGGGCTGGGGCCGGACGAGTGGGAGGCGCTGGAAGCGGAACACCGGAGGCTGGCCCACGCCGCCAGTCTGCTCGAAGGCGCCCAGTTCGCCCTGGCCGCCCTGTGCGAAGGTGAGGGCGCCTGCGAAGGACAACTGGATGCGGTACACCGGCGCCTCGACGACCTCGCCACCTACGATGCCGGTCTGGGCGACATTGCCGGCCTGCTCCAGTCGGCCCAGGCCGAGTTGGTCGAAGCCGTTTCCCTCCTGCGGCGCTACGCCGATCGGGTTGACCTCGATCCCCGCCGCCTGGCGCAGGTCGAGGGACGCATCGAGGCGATCCACGGGGCGGCACGCAAGTTTCGTGTCCGTCCTGAAGAACTCGGAGAACTGCTCGTCCAGGCGCGGGGACGTCTCGGAGAAATCGGGGCCGCTTTCAATACCGAGGCCTTGCGCTCCCGCGTCGAGGCCTGCCGCGGCGCCTATCTCGCCCTGGCGCAGCGCCTTTCCGCCGGCCGTCGGCAGGCCGCGGACGATCTGGCCACGGCCGTGACGGCGCTCATGGCCGATCTGGCCCTCGCTTCAGGGCGCTTCGAGGTGGCGCTGCTTTCCGGCGAGCCCGCCGCCTACGGGCTCGAACAGGTGGAATTTCGCATCGCCGGGCTCGCCGGCAGCGACGCGCGGCCCCTCGCCCGGGTGGCGTCGGGGGGCGAATTGTCGCGCATCAGCCTAGCCATCCAGGTGGTCGCGTCCCGCTCCTCCCGTGTGCCGACCCTGATCTTCGACGAAGTGGACGTGGGGATCGGCGGCGGCGTCGCGGAAATCATCGGTCGTCTCCTGCGGCAACTGGGCGAGGAACGGCAGATTCTCTGTGTGACCCATTTGCCCCAGGTCGCCGCACGCGCCCAGTGGCAGTGGCAGGTCAGGAAGGATGTCCGGGAAGGCGTCGTGCGCAGCGCCATCGCGCCCCTGGACGGTGAAGGCCGGGTGGGCGAGATCGCTCGCATGCTGGGCGGGGTGAATATTACCGATATCACCCGGCGTCACGCCCGGGAGCTTCTGGGAATCTGATTCTCGGAGCCTGTGTGTCTCTCGGCTGACGAGCGCGGCTGGCCTGGGTTTCCGGCCAGTATTCAGATCAGCCGGCTTGCGGCGAAGAGCGCCAGCAGTAGAAAGAACACGCCGCTGACGCGGTGAATCCACACCAGGGGAAGTCGCTGAAGCAGCCGCCGACCGGCGATCACACCCAGGATGGAGGTCGCCGCCAGGGCGAGGGTGGCTCCCGACCACACCGCACTGGGCGGGGCGGTGCTCCCCAGGCCGGCAACGGCAATCTGGGTCTTGTCGCCGAATTCGGCCAGAAAGATCAGGGCGAAGGTGGTGACCAGAACGCCCCGGCCGGTTTTTTCCTCCCGCACTTCGTCTTCCTCCTCCTCGCGGTAGCGCAGGGCCTGTATCCCGAATGCGGCGAAGAGCAGCGCCACGGCGGCCGTGACCAAGCCCTCGGGCAGCCAGGCGGCGACGGCGGAGCCGAACAGGACGGCCAGGCCATTGAGGAGAGCAAAGGCGGCGATGGCGCCGGCCGCAACCGGTAGGCCCCGATGGCGGGCCGCCAGTGACATGCAGACCAACTGGCTCTTGTCGCCTACCTCGGCCAGAGCGATGAGGGCGAAGGCGGTGCCGGCAGAAGTGAGCCAGGTGCCCCAGGCACCGGTTTCGGCGATCACGGCCGCTTAATTCTTGATCTTGGGCGTTCCCGCAGCGCGACTGGGGCAGTCTGCCTTGCTGCAATGGGCGTAGAGGTAGAGCGCGTGCTCCTGGATGGAAAAGCCTCTTTCGGTCGCGATCTGGTGCTGGCGTTGCTCGATTTCCGCATCGTAGAACTCTTCGACCTTGCCACAATCGATGCAGACCAGGTGGTCGTGATGCGTGCCGGCGTTGATTTCAAAAACGGCCTTGCCGGATTCGAAAAAGTGGCGCTCCAGGAGACCCGCCTGCTCGAACTGCGTCAACACCCGGTAAACCGTGGCGAGGCCGATGTCCATGCCTTCCGCGAGGAGGGCCCGATAGACGTCTTCCGCCGTCATGTGGCGGACGCTGCTCTTTTCGAACAATTCCAGAATTTTCAGCCGGGGGAAGGTGGCCTTCAGTCCCATGTTCTTGAGGCTTTGCGGGTCGCTCATCGTCGTTCTACCAGTGGGGGCAAGGCCTGGGGCCGGGTGGATTTCGGGTATGATAGTACGCTTTGGTCCCGTTGAAGAACTCCCTCCGCACGCCGCCATGACCTTTCAGCGCATCCTGATCGCCGCCCTCCTCGTCGGGCTCGCAGCCTGCTCGAACGTTCCGCGGATCGTCACCGAGTACCGCATCGACGTGCAGCAGGGCAATGTGCTTACCCAGGAAATGGTGTCCCAGCTCAAGCCTGGCCAGACCCGGGATCAGGTGCGCTTCCTGCTCGGGACGCCTCTCCTGGCCGATATTTTCCATGCCGAGCGCTGGGACTACGTCTATCGCCTCGAGAACGGCCGGACGAACGCTGTCGAGATGCGCAAATTTTCTGTATTCTTCAATGCAGATGGCCGCCTGGAGAAGGTTTCGGGGGATGTCGAAGTCGCTCAGGTGGCCGATCTGACCGCGCCGGTAGCCAGTACCCAGGTGATCGACCTGGGGTCGCTGCCGACAGACGCCGAAGGCAAGCCCTTGCCGCCGGCTGACGAAAAAGGCTTTTTCGGGCGCCTGCTGGAAAAAGTCGGCTTATAACAAGAGGGGCAGAAGATGAAGGGTTTGCGGATCGGCATCGTCGGTGCCGGGGGGCGCATGGGCCGTACGCTGATCGAGGCGGTCCTCAAGGATGGCGAAGCGGTCCTCGCGGCAGCGATCGACATCCCGGGCAGCCCCCACCTGGGGCGCCCCGCCGGAGAACTTGCCGGTTTTCCGGGCGGTGTCCCGGTGACGGCGGATTTGGTTGCCGCGCTGGAAGGCTGTGATTGCCTCATCGATTTCACCCGTCCGGAAGGCACGTTGCACCACTTGGCGCTGTGTGCCGATCGGGGGGTGGCCATGGTCATCGGCACGACGGGTTTCGATGCGGCGGGCAAGGCAGCCATCGCGGCGGCGGCAGAGCGCGTCCCGGTTGTTTTCGCGCCCAATATGGCGGTGGGGGTCAATGTGGTGTTTCGCCTGCTCGATCTCGCTGCCCGCATCCTGAATACGGGTTACGACGTCGAAATTGTCGAGGCCCACCATCGCATGAAGGTTGATGCCCCCTCAGGAACCGCCCTGCGCATGGGGGAGGTCGTCGCCGCGGCACTGGGGCGCGATTTGAAGGATTGCGCGGTATATGGCCGCGAGGGCGTGACCGGCGAGCGGGATCCTTCCACCATCGGCTTTGCAACGGTGCGGGGGGGCGATATCGTCGGTGACCACACGGTGATGTTCTGCGGCATCGGCGAGCGCGTCGAGGTCAGCCACAAGGCCGGGGGGCGGATGCCCTATGCCCTGGGAAGCCTGCGCGCCGCAAGGTACATGCTGGGCAAGGAACGGGGCCTCTTCGACATGCAGGACGTCCTGGGGCTGCGCTGATTCGAAGCGAAGGGTGCCACGTGAAATGTGAAGGGTGAGGGCATGTCAGCAAGGATGGGTGTTCCGCATTTCACCTTTCGTTTTTCACTTCTGACCGGGTTCCGGCCGTGAAATCCCAATTCCTCAACCGTCAACTCCAGGAGATTTTCCCCGGGGGCGGTGAGGAGCGTCTGCGGGCCTTGCTGTCAGCCATCGAGGGGGGGCACGGCGAGCTTGTCCGGGGGCTGGCGCGCTTTCTGGAGGCGGCCGATAGCACCTACAGCATGTACGCCAATCTCCAGCATTGGCAGAACGAGCTTTCGGGGGACGCGCTGTCCGACTGGAATCTCCGCTCCGGCAATATCGAATCCGGCCGCAAATGGAAGACCCTGCTGGGCTACGATGGGGCGGACGGCGACGATAGCGTGGCTGGATGGCAAAGACTGGTCAATCCGGACGATCTGCGCACCCTGCAGGCGCGCATCGCTGCCCATGCCCAGGACAGGACCCCGCTGTTTACCGCCGATGTCCGCATGCGGACCAAGGCTGGCGATTGGCGGTGGTTCCAGGTACGCGGGCTGATCACCGCGAGGGATCCGGGTGGGGAGCCCCTGCGCATGTTGGTCCTGCATCGGGACGTGAGCGCAGATCGGGAGTCGGAAGCGCGTCTGGTGGCAGCCAAGGAAGCGGCGGAGACGGCGAACCGCGCGCGGGGTGCCTTCCTGGCCAATATGAGCCACGAGATCCGGACGCCCATGAACGGCATCATCGGCATGACCGAGCTTGCCCTCGATACGAATCTTGACGCCGAGCAGCGCCATTACCTCAAGACGGTCAAGTCTTCGGCCGAGGCTTTGCTGACCATCGTGAATGACATCCTAGATTTTTCCAAGATCGAGGCCGGCAAGATGCAGGTCGAGGCCATCAGCTTCAACCTTACCGATCTGGTCCTGGAAGCCGCCCGCGTCATGGCGGTGAGCGCCCACAAGAAGGGCCTGGAACTGCTGGTCACCCTGGCTGCCGAGGTGCCCGGCCGGGTGATCGGCGATCCGATCCGTATTCGCCAGCTGTTGACCAACCTGCTGGGCAACGCCATCAAATTTACCGAGAAGGGTGAGGTTCAGGTCGAGGTTGCCGTGGAACGCATGTCGCCCCACTCCCTCTGGCTGCGTTTCCAGGTCCGCGATTCCGGAATCGGCATCCCGCCGGACAAGCAGGGGGCGATATTCGACGCTTTTTCCCAGGCCGACATTTCGACGACCCGCCGTTTCGGCGGCACGGGGCTGGGGCTCGCCATCTGTTCCCGGCTGGTTCAACTCCTCGATGGCCGCATCTGGCTGGAAAGCGCCGAGGGCAAGGGGGCGACCTTTTACTTCACGGCGCGCTTTGGCATCGATCGCGACGCGGCCGATGTGGCTCCACGCAAGTTTACGGGCCGTCGCGCGCTGGTGATCGATGACAATCCGCAGACTGCCCGCCACCTGGTGGCTTTGCTCGAACGACTGGGGATTCAGGCTTCCGGCGCGACGGAAGCGGGCCCGGCACTGGAGGCGGTGGAACGGTCCCGGTCGGTGGATTTTCCCTACGACCTCATTCTCGCCGACGCGACCATGGACGCGCCCGGGGGATTTGCCCTCGCCGAGCATTGGAGCAGCGGGCGTCAGCGCGAAAAGCTGGTCATGTTGTTGAGCACCGAAAATCAGCGGCACGATCTGGCCCGTTTGCGCGAGCTTCGGGTTTCCGCCCATTTGGTCAAGCCGGTGGGCCTGGCCGACTTGGGAGACGCCCTGGCTCTCGCCCTGGGAGAATCCGGCGGGACGGCCGAGGGCGGCGCCCTGCTCGACGCCTTCGAGGTCGATGCCGCACTTGCCGCGGGTGACGAGCCGATTCTGGATATCCTCCTGGTGGAAGACAACCCGGTGAATCAGGAACTCGCGGTTCGGCTGCTCCAGCGCCGCTCGCACCGGGTGGTGGTGGCCAACAACGGAGCGGAAGCGCTGGAGTGGTTCGAGAAACAGCGTTTCGATGTGATTCTGATGGACATGCAGATGCCCGTCATGGGGGGCGTCGAGGCGGCCGAGGCCATCCGCGCGCGGGAAATGCGCCGCAGTTGGGTTGTTTCCGACGCGTTCAAGCCCGTCTGGATCGTGGCCATGACAGCCAACGTCATGGAGAGCGATCGGGAGCGATGTCTGCAGGCCGGCATGAACGACTATCTCGCCAAGCCCTTGCGCCCGGAACTGCTCTACGAGGCGCTGGACCGGGCTGTGGATGAGGATTCGGTGGGCAGCACCAGCCTGTGGGAAACGGGCGCCAATGCCGAACCCCTGCGTCTGGATATGGAGTCGGCCCTGAAGGAAATCGGCGATGCCGACCTGCTGGCCAATATGGCAGGCATGATGCTCGCGGAGTGGGACAGCCACGTGGAGCATCTGCGGCAGTCGCTGGCTGCCCGTAGCGCTTCCGAGCTGCGCATGCATGCCCATACGCTGAAAAGTCTCCTGGCCATGTTCCACGCCGATACCGCGCGGCAGCTTGCGCTGGACCTGGAGCAGGCAGCCATCGTCCCCGGGGGAATTTCCTGGGACGACTGTGGGCGCCGTTTTTCTCTCCTCGAAGAGGAAATGGCAGGACTCAAACCGGAACTCAAGCGCTTCGTGGACCATCGCGGCCGCGGCTGATTCACGCGGCAAGCTTGTCCGGAAAGGCGCATTTCGGCTATAATTTCAAGGTTTTGGACTTGCGAGCGGGGAGGCGTTTGCCTTCCCGCTCGGCACATCATAAGCAGAAATTAGGAGAGCCGGTCGTGCCGTTGCTGCCCACATCATCCCCCGCCATTCTCGCCCTCGCCGACGGAACGGTTTTCAAAGGGCAATCCATCGGCGCCGATGGCGTCACCAGTGGCGAAGTGGTTTTCAACACCGCCATGTCGGGCTACCAGGAAATCCTCACCGATCCCTCCTATTGCCGCCAGATCGTTACCCTGACCTATCCCCACATCGGCAACACCGGCTGCAATGCCGAGGATTTCGAGTCCGCCGCCAACTACGCCGCCGGCCTGGTCATCCGTGACCTGCCCCTGCGCGCATCCAGTTGGCGGTCGGAGGACGATCTCTCGTCCTACCTCAAGAAGCACGGTATCGTCGCCATCGCCGGCATCGACACCCGCAAGCTCACCCGCATCCTGCGCGAAAAGGGCGCCCAGTCCGGCTGCATCCTGGCCGGTGAGGTCGAAGAGTCCAAGGCCCTGGCCTTGGCCCGCGCTTTCCCCGGCCTGGCCGGCATGGACCTGGCCAAGGTGGTATCGGTCAAGGAGGGCTACCCCTGGAGCGAGGGGGAATGGAACCTGCAGGGCTATCAGCCCGGCGCCGCCACGCGCTTCAAGGTCGTCGCCTATGATTTCGGTGTCAAGCGCAACATCCTGCGCATGCTCGCCGCCCGCGGCTGTGAACTGACCGTGGTGCCGGCCCAGACGCCGGCTGCCGAGGTGCTGGCCATGAAGCCGGACGGCGTTTTCCTCTCCAACGGCCCTGGCGACCCGGAGCCTTGCGATTACGCCATCGCCGCCATCCGCGAGTTTCTCGACCGCGGCGTGCCGACCTTCGGCATCTGCCTCGGCCACCAGTTGCTGGCCCTGGCGTCCGGCGCCAAGACCCTGAAGATGAAGTTCGGCCACCACGGCGCCAACCATCCGGTGAAGGACATGGATACCGGCCAGGTGCTGATCACCAGCCAGAACCATGGTTTCGCGGTGGATGGCGATACCCTGCCGGCCAACCTGCGGGCCACCCACGTTTCCCTATTCGACGGCTCCCTGCAGGGTATCGCCCGCACCGACGTGCCGGCCTTCTCCTTCCAGGGCCACCCGGAAGCGAGCCCCGGTCCCCATGATGTGGCCTACCTGTTCGACCGCTTCCTCGACCTCATGACCCGCGGCGTGGCCGCGCTGCAGCCGGCCCAGTAAGGCAAGGCAGGATTCACTATGCCCAAGCGTACAGACATTCAAAGCATCCTCATCATCGGCGCCGGCCCGATCATCATCGGCCAGGCCTGCGAATTCGACTACTCCGGCGCCCAGGCCTGCAAGGCCCTGCGCGAAGAGGGTTACAAGGTCATCCTGGTGAATTCCAACCCGGCCACCATCATGACCGACCCGGAGATGGCCGACATCACCTACATCGAGCCCATTACCTGGCAGGTGGTCGCCAAGATCATCGAGAAGGAGCGGCCTGACGCCCTGCTGCCTACCATGGGTGGCCAGACGGCTCTCAACTGCGCCCTCGACCTCGACCGCGAGGGCGTGCTGGCCAAGTTCGGCGTCGAACTGATCGGCGCTTCCAAGGAAGCCATCGACAAAGCCGAGGACCGCGAGAAATTCAAGGACGCCATGACCAAGATCGGTCTCGGCTCCGCCCGTTCCGCCGTGGCTCACAGCATGGAAGAGGCCTATCAGGTGCAGGCCATGGTCGGTTTTCCGACCATCATCCGCCCGTCCTTCACTCTCGGCGGTAGCGGTGGCGGCATCGCCTACAACACCGAGGAATTCGAAACCATCTGCAAGCGCGGTCTGGAAGCCTCGCCTACCCATGAGCTGCTGATCGAGGAGAGCCTCCTCGGCTGGAAGGAATACGAGATGGAAGTGGTCCGCGACAAGGCGGACAACTGCATCATCGTCTGCTCCATCGAAAACCTGGACCCCATGGGCGTGCATACCGGCGACTCAATCACCGTCGCCCCGGCCCAGACCCTGACCGACAAGGAATACCAGATCCTGCGCAACGCCTCCATCGCGGTGCTGCGCGAGATCGGCGTCGATACCGGCGGCTCCAATGTGCAGTTCTCGATCAATCCCAAGGACGGTCGCATGATCGTCATCGAGATGAACCCGCGGGTGTCGCGCTCGTCCGCTCTGGCCTCCAAGGCCACCGGTTTCCCCATCGCCAAGATCGCCGCCAAGCTGGCCGTCGGCTACACCCTGGACGAGCTGGCCAACGACATCACCGGCGGCAAGACCCCGGCCTCCTTCGAGCCTTCCATCGACTACGTGGTCACCAAGGTGCCCCGTTTCGCCTTCGAGAAATTCCCTCAGGCCGATTCCACCCTGACCACCCAGATGAAGTCCGTGGGCGAGGTGATGGCCATCGGCCGTACCTTCCAGGAGTCCCTGCAGAAGGCCCTGCGCGGCCTCGAAGTGGGCGTGGATGGCTTCAACCTGAAGTCCGTCGATCCGGAAGCCATCGACGAGCAGCTGGCGCGCCCGTCGCCGGACCGCCTGTGGTACGTGGCGGATGCCTTCGGCGTCGGCATGTCCGTCGAAAAGGTCTTCGACCTGACCAAGATCGACCCCTGGTTCCTGGTCCAGATCAAGGAGATCGTCGATCTGGAGCTGGCCATCGAGAAGCGCGCCCTGGATTCCATCACCGCCGAGGAGCTGCGTTACCTGAAGCGCAAGGGTTTCGCCGACCGCCGTCTGGCCTATCTCACCAAGACCAGCGAGTCCGTCGTCCGCGAACGCCGTCACGCCCTCGGCGTACGCCCGGTTTACAAGCGGGTCGATACCTGCGCCGCCGAATTCGCCACCGGCACCGCCTACCTGTACTCCACCTACGAGGACGAGTGCGAGGCCAAGCCCACCGACAAGAGGAAGATCATGGTGCTGGGCGGCGGCCCCAACCGCATCGGCCAGGGCATCGAGTTCGACTACTGCTGCGTCCATGCCGCCATGGCCATGCGCGAAGACGGTTACGAGACCATCATGGTCAACTGCAACCCGGAGACCGTATCCACCGACTACGACACCTCCGACCGCCTGTACTTCGAGCCCCTGACCCTGGAAGACGTGCTGGAGATCGTCGCCATCGAAAAGCCGGTGGGCGTCATCGTTCAGTATGGCGGCCAGACGCCCCTCAAGCTGGCCCTGGCCCTGGAAGCCAACGGCGTGCCCATCATCGGCACGACGCCTGAATCCATCGACATCGCCGAGGACCGCGAGCGCTTCCAGAAGCTCCTGCACGAATTGGGGCTGAAGCAGCCCCCCAACCGCACCGCCCGCACCGAGGAGGACGCCTTGCGCCTGGCGACCGAAATCGGTTATCCGCTGGTGGTCCGCCCCTCCTACGTGCTGGGCGGCCGGGCCATGGAAATCGTCCATGAGCAGAAGGACCTCGAGCGCTACATGCGGGAAGCGGTCAAGGTATCCAACGACTCGCCGGTGCTCCTCGACCGCTTCCTCAACGACGCCTGCGAAGTGGACGTGGACGCCCTCTCCGATGGCGGCGAAGTGATCATCGGCGGCGTCATGGAGCACATCGAACAGGCCGGCGTGCATTCCGGCGATTCGGCCTGCTCGCTGCCCCCGTATTCCCTCTCCAAGGCCCTCCAGGACGAGCTGCGCCGCCAGACCAAGCTGATGGCCAAGGCCCTGAACGTCTGCGGCCTGATGAACGTCCAGTTCGCCATCAAGGACGAGGACGTCTATGTGCTGGAGGTGAATCCGCGGGCTTCCCGCACCGTGCCCTTCGTCTCCAAGGCCACCGGCCTGCAACTGGCCAAGATTGCCGCCCGCTGCATGGCGGGCAAGAGCCTCAAGGCCCAGGGCGTCACCGCCGAGGTCATCCCGCCTTACTTCTCGGTCAAGGAAGCCGTCTTCCCCTTCGTCAAGTTCCCCGGTGTGGACACCATCCTCGGCCCCGAGATGAAGTCCACCGGCGAGGTCATGGGCGTCGGCACCAGCTTCGCCGAAGCCTTCGTCAAGTCGCAACTGGCAGCGGGCGTGCGCCTGCCCCACAGCGGCAAGGCCTTCCTCTCGGTCAAGGACAGCGACAAGGCCAAGGCCGTGGAAGTGGCCCGCCATCTGGCTGAAGCCGGTTTCCACCTGGTGGCCACCCGCGGCACGGCCCATGCCATCGAGGCCGCCGGCCTTCCGGTGCAGCCGGTGAACAAGGTGACCGAGGGTCGTCCCCACATCGTGGACATGATCAAGAATAACGAGATCGCCCTCATCATCAACACCGTCGAAGAAAAGCGCGGCGCCATCAACGATTCCCGTTCCATCCGCACCTCCGGTCTGCAGGCTCGGGTGACGATGTATACGACGATCTGGGGGGCCGAGGCGGCGGCGGAGGGCATACGCAACCGGAGCGATCTGGTGGTGTATCCTATCCAGACGCTGCACGCGCAGCTTCACTGAACAACCCACCGGACCGCCGGGGACGCCATTGAGGCGCCGGCGGTCTTGCTTTTGCTGGAAGAACCATGAGCAAGATTCCGCTGACTGTTAACGGCGCCGAGAAACTGCGTGCCGAATTGCATCGCCTCAAGACTGTGGACCGCCCCAACGTGGTGGCTGCGATTGCCGAAGCCCGCTCCCACGGCGACCTCTCGGAAAACGCCGAATACGATGCCGCCAAGGAGCGCCAGGGCTTTATCGAGGGGCGCATCCAGGAGGTGGAGGGCAAGCTCTCCAACGCCCAGATCATCGATCCCAAGCTGCTGGATGCCGACGGCCGTTGCGTCTTTGGCGCCACCGTGGAAATGGAAGATCAGGATTCCGGCGATGCGGTCACTTACCAGATCGTTGGTGAGGACGAGGCTGACATCAAGATCGGCAAGATTTCAGTCAATTCGCCGGTGGCCCGCGCCCTCATCGGCAAGTACGCCGGCGACATCGCCCAGGTGCAGGCGCCGGGTGGCATGCGCGAATACGAAATCATCGACGTCCGCTACGTGTAAGCGTTTCCCGATCTGATGCGCACCCTTTCCGAAGTCCTCTACCGCTGGGTGCTGGCGCTTTGGGTTGGCGGGCTGTGCGCCATCGGTTACCTGGCAGCGCCTACGCTGTTCTCCAGCGTAGGGGATCCGCAATTGGCCGGAATGGTCGCCGGGAAGCTCTTCGCCCTGGTGGGCTGGATAGGACTCGGTGGAGGTGCCTATCTTCTTGTATTTCTGATTGGCCGCTGGGGTGTTGCGGTGATCAAACGCGGCGTCTTCTGGCTGGTGATTCTGCTGCTTCTACTGACCGCCGCGGGCCTGTTTGGCATTCAACCTATCATGGCGCAGTTGAAGGCCGAGGCACTTCCCGGGTATGTCATGGATAGCGCCTTCCGGGACCGTTTTGCGGCCTGGCATGGCATTTCCAGTGTCGTCTATCTCGTGGAAACCTTGCTGGGTCTCTGGTTGGTGGCCTGGGGCGAACGGGGGCTGCGCTGAAGCGCCGTGGGAGTCCGTTTCACCCTTGCTCATCGTGCCCGGTTGCGCCCGCTTGGACTTGAAGATGTCCAGTTCGGTCGGAATTCAGAATGTGCCGCATGCCTTGCCGATCCCCCGAGCACGACGCTCGGCTGCACCGGCTAAGTCCATGGGTTTCCAGGGCTTAGTTCTGGTACGAGCGCTTGGTTCTGGAGGCGGGCTTGCGACCGCGCCGGACGGGCGTCGCATCGGCCGGTGTGGGGCGCCAGAGCACCAGGAGTTTGCCGATATGCTGTACCGGCGCGGCACCAAGGCGCTCGCAGAGGGTGGTCAGATACGCCTCCCGCACGCTGCGATCGTCGCCATAGACGCGCACTTTGATGAGCTCGTGCGCCTTGAGGCACACGTCGACCTCCTTGAGTACGGCATCGGAAAGGCCGTTTTCGGCAATGGAGACGACGGGATCGAGGCCGTGAGCCCGGGCGCGCAGACTGCGGCGTTCTTCGGCGGATAATTGCAGCATGAAAAACCTTTCAAAACCGGCATTTTAGCCAATGGCCAGAACCAGAACCAGCAAAGCGTGGATGCGTGAGCATGTTAACGACCCCTTCGTTCAGCGGGCCAGGAAGGAAGGTTGGCGTTCCCGCGCCGCGTTCAAGCTGATGGAAATCGACGATAAGGACAAATTGCTGAAACGAGGCGAAGTGGTCGTTGACCTGGGAGCCGCTCCGGGCGGCTGGTCCCAGGTGGCCGCCAAGCGTGTCGGCGACGAAGGCCGGGTGTTGGCCCTCGATCTCCTGGAAATGGATCCCATTCACGGCGTTTGCTTCCTGCAGGGCGATTTTCGGGACGATCCGGTCCTTGAACAACTTGAGGAAGCGCTGGCCGGTCGTCCGGTCGGGCTTGTAATGTCGGACATGGCCCCCAATATGTCCGGTGTAAGCCTGGTCGATCAGGCACGGGTGATGCATTTGGCGGAACTGGGCCTGGAATTCGCACGAGAGCACCTGAAACCGCAGGGAGCCTTCCTGGTCAAAGTGTTTCAGGGCAGTGACTACGATACCTTCCTGAAGGCCATGCGCGCGACTTTTGCAACGGTGGCGGTGAGGAAGCCCGAGGCCTCCCGGGATCGCAGTGCCGAGCTTTATCTTCTGGGGCGCACATTGCGCTGAGGGTTTTGTTTAGAATGACGTTTTTACTGCTCTGTGCAGCCTAAAGGAGTGCAAGCTTGAACAACATGTTCAAAAACCTGGCGATCTGGCTCATCATCGGCCTCGTGCTGATGACGGTGTTCAATCAGATGAGCAATCGTCAGGTGGCCCAGGCCTCGATGGAATATTCGCAATTCATCGAGGAGGTGAAGCAGGGGCGCATCGCGAAGGTGGTCATGGAGGGGCGTACTCTCAAGGCCACCACCACCGAGGGCAAGAAGGTGGTGTCATACTCGCCGGGCGATATCTGGCTCGTTTCCGACCTGCTCAAGTATGGGGTCAAGGTCGAGGCCAAGCCCGAAGAAGAGCAATCTTTCCTGATGACCATCTTTGTCAGCTGGTTCCCCATGCTTCTGCTCATCGGCGTGTGGGTCTTCTTCATGCGCCAGATGCAGGGGGGCGGAAAAGGCGGCGCCTTCTCCTTTGGCAAGTCAAGGGCGCGGATGACGGACGAAGCTCAGAACACCATTACCTTTGCCGACGTAGCGGGCTGTGACGAGGCCAAGGAGGAGGTACAGGAACTGGTAGACTTCCTGCGCGATCCCTCCAAGTTTCAGAAGCTGGGGGGGCGTATTCCCAAGGGCGTGTTGATGGTCGGCAATCCCGGCACCGGCAAGACTCTTCTGGCCAAGGCCATCGCCGGGGAGGCCAAGGTGCCCTTCTTCAGCATCTCCGGTTCCGACTTCGTCGAAATGTTCGTCGGCGTTGGTGCCGCCCGTGTTCGCGACATGTTCGAGAATGCCAAGAAACATGCGCCGTGCATCATCTTCATCGATGAAATCGACGCCGTCGGTCGTCACCGTGGTGCCGGCCTCGGCGGTGGCAACGACGAGCGTGAACAGACTTTGAATCAGTTGCTGGTGGAGATGGATGGCTTCGAGGGCCACGCAGGTATCATCGTCATAGCTGCCACCAACCGCCCTGACATTCTTGATCCCGCCCTGTTGCGTCCAGGCCGCTTCGACCGCCAGGTCGTAGTGCCCCTCCCGGACATTCGCGGTCGGGAAGAGATCCTCAAGGTGCATATGCGCAAGGTTCCCATTGCCGGCGACGTCAAGGCGGACATCATAGCCCGTGGCACCCCAGGCTTCTCCGGCGCCGATCTGGCCAATCTGGTCAACGAGGCGGCCCTGTTTGCCGCCCGAGGCAACAAGCGCTTGGTGGATATGGAAGATTTCGAGAAGGCCAAAGACAAGATCATGATGGGCGCCGAGCGTCGCAGCATGGTTATGAGCGAGGAAGAAAAGCTCAACACGGCCTACCATGAGTCGGGCCACGCGGTGGTCGCCAAGTTGGTGCCCAAGTCCGATCCGGTGCACAAGGTCACCATCATTCCGCGCGGACGGGCTCTTGGATTGACCATGCAACTCCCCGAGCAGGACCGCTATGCCTACGACCGGACCTACCTGATGAGCCGTATTGCCGTGCTGTTTGGTGGACGCATTGCCGAGGAGTTGTTCATGAACCAGATGACCACCGGTGCATCCAACGACTTCGAGCGGGCGACCGCCATGGCCCGCGATATGGTCACGCGTTACGGCATGTCGGACCTTGGGGTCATGGTTTACGGTGAGAATGAAGGCGAAGTTTTTCTCGGGCGCTCCGTCACACAGCACAAGAACGTTTCCGAGGCCACCATGCAGAAGGTGGATTCCGAGATACGCCGCATCATCGACGAGCAATACGCGCTTGCCAAGCAACTGCTGGAAGAGAATCGCGATAAGGTCGAAGCCATGACCAAGGCTCTTCTGGAGTGGGAAACCATAGACGCCGAGCAGATCGACGACATCATGGCCGGCCAAGCGCCACGACCGCCAAAGCCAAGCCAGGGAAGTCCCAGGCCTTCGTCTTCAGGCGGCAGCCCTGGTGCTGAACCCAGCGCCCCTGCGACGGCCTGACCCTACGGCCAAATGACTCGACCGGGAGCCCGCTCCCGGTTTTTGTTTGCCCGCCATGAAAAGCTTCCGCTGCGGATCCTATCGATTTTCCCTGGATCGCCCCCTGATCGTCGGCGTCGTCAATCTCACACCGGATTCTTTTTCGGGCGATGGCTTGGCGGGCAAGCATGCGGCGGCGGTGGCCCACGCTCGGCGGCAGTGGGAAGAGGGCGCCGACATCCTCGATCTGGGGGCGGAGTCCTCGAGACCCGGAGCCATGCCTGCGACGGTTGGCGAGGAACTGGATCGCTTGCTCCCTGTCCTTGAGACCGTCTGCTCGTGGGGGGTTCCGGTTTCGGTCGATACCTGCAAGCCCGAAGTCATGGCCAGAGCCCTCTCTGCCGGAGCTTCGCTCATCAACGACATCACGGCCCTGGGTCATCCCGATGCCCTTGGGATCGTTTCCGATTCGGATTGCGCAATTTGCCTCATGCACATGCAGGGCGAACCGCGTACGATGCAGGCCCATCCGTGCTACGGCGACGTGCTTTCAGAGGTGTCTAGCTTTCTCGGCCGGCGGGTCGAGGCTTGCGTTGCGGCTGGTGTAGACGAGGATCGCCTGCTTGTCGATCCTGGGTTCGGGTTCGGGAAGACTCTGCAACACAATCTCGCCCTGCTGCGTTCGCTGGGGCGCGTAGCCCCGCGGGGATTGCCCATTCTCGCCGGACTTTCGCGCAAGTCCATGCTGGGCGCGCTGACCGGCGGACGCCCGGTAGCTGAGCGGCAGGCGGCCAGTGTTGCTGCGGCCCTGCTGGCGGTACAACGAGGAGCCCATCTGCTGCGCGTGCACGATGTGGCGGCGACCAAGGATGCTTTGGCCGTGCTTGCGGCCTTGAACGAGGGAGAAACACAATGAGCAGAAAATATTTCGGCACCGACGGCGTGCGCGGGCGGGTCGGTCAGTCCCCCATCACCCCGGATTTCGTCATGCGGCTCGGCTACGCGGCCGGTAAGGTTCTCGTGGCCCGCGAGCACCGCCCCCACGGGACCCGCCCGGCCGTGCTCATCGGCAAGGACACCCGAATCTCCGGTTACATGCTGGAAGCGTCGCTGGAAGCGGGATTTTCGGCCGCCGGGGTCGATGTTTCCCTGGTCGGGCCGCTGCCGACACCGGCCATTGCTTATTTGACACGGGCACTGCGGCTCCAGGCGGGGATCGTCATATCCGCCTCCCACAATCCGTACTACGATAACGGAATCAAGTTTTTCTCGTCCCAGGGAACCAAGCTGCCGGACGACGTCGAACTGGCCGTCGAGAACGCCCTGGATTCCGCCATGGAATGTGTTCCGAGCGGCGACCTCGGACGGGTGCGTCGTCTGGAGGATGCCCGCGGGCGGTACATCGAATTCTGCAAGAGCACCTTTCCCAACGACCTCGATCTGCGTGGCCTGCGCGTCGTCGTCGACTGCGCCCATGGCGCCGCCTACCATGTGGCGCCGGACGTGTTTCACGAACTGGGGGCCGAGGTCATTCCCATCGGCGTCGCACCCAATGGATTCAACATCAACGATGCCGTGGGTGCGACGGCACCGCGCGCCCTGTGCGAGGCGGTCCTGACGCATCGTGCCGACCTGGGCATTGCCCTGGACGGTGATGGCGACCGGGTGCAGATGGCAGACGCCGAGGGCAATCTCTATGATGGCGACCAACTCCTCTACGCCATGGTAAGGGGCCGCGCCCGCCACGGAAAAGTCGCCGGGGTGGTCGGAACGCTGATGACCAACCTCGCCCTCGAACATGCGCTTGCCAAGATGGACATTCCCTTTGCCCGGGCGGCGGTGGGGGATCGTTACGTCGTGGAAATGCTCCTGGAAAAAGGCTGGCTCTACGGAGGCGAGAATTCGGGCCATCTGCTGGCCCTCGATCGTCACACGACCGGGGACGGCATCATTGCAGCACTGCAGGTCTTGGCGGCTCTGCGCGAAAGTGGCGGCGACCTGCGGCAACTGCTTTCCGGCCTTGCGCTCTACCCGCAAAAACTGATCAACGTCCAGACTACGCGTGGTTTTCCTTGGAAGGACGACCCCGGAATCCGGGCCGCCCAGAGCGCGGTTGAGGCCGAATTGGCCGGGCGCGGCCGGGTTCTCCTGCGGGCGTCGGGAACCGAGCCTCTGCTGCGCGTCATGGTCGAGGGCGAAGATTCCCTCCACGTTGCTCAGCTTGCCGAAAGGCTCGCCCAAGCGGTGCGGGACGCCGTCCAATAGGGGCTTTCTCCTTGACCGAGAGGGCCGTCCCGGGCTAGAATTCGAAAGTTTTGCAACCCCGGAATCCCTCAGTAATGCGCAAAAAATTCGTCGCCGGTAACTGGAAAATGCACGGCAATCTTCAGGCCAACGCCGAGTTGTTGGGCGGCGTTCTGGCAGGGTTGTCCGGGGTGACTGCCGAGGTGGGTGTCTGCGTTCCGTTCCCCTATCTTGCCCAGTGTGGCGGCCTTCTGCGCGGGACTTCCGTCGCTCTTGGTGGTCAGACGCTCAGCGAGTTCGACAAGGGGGCCTATACCGGCGAAGTCTCGGGATCAATGCTTCACGAACTGGGCTGTCGTGTCGTGATCGTCGGTCACTCCGAGCGGCGCACCCTTTATGGCGAGACCGACGCGGTCGTCGCGGCCAAGTTTGTTGCGGCTCAGGCAGCCGGCCTGGTGCCTATCCTTTGCGTCGGTGAGACGCTTGCCGAGCGCGAGGCCGGAGAGACGGGGGCGGTCGTGTTGCGCCAACTCGATGCCGTTCTCGCCGCGGCCGGTGTGGCAGCCTTTTCTCGCGCGGTCGTGGCATACGAACCTGTTTGGGCCATTGGCACCGGTCGCACGGCTACGGCAGCGCAGGCTCAAGAGGTCCACGCGATGATCCGCGGGCGTGTCGGCCAGGCCGACCCTGCGGTTGCGTCCGGTCTTCGGGTTCTTTATGGCGGGAGCGTCAAGCCCCAGAACGCGGTCGAGTTGTTCGGGCAGTCCGACATCGACGGTGGGCTGATTGGTGGCGCGGCCCTGGTGGCGGAAGATTTTCTGGCAATCTGCCGGGCGGCGGGTTGAGGTTGAGATGATGAATTGGGTATTTTCCATAGTTCTGACGGTGCATATTCTGGCGGCGCTGGCCATTATCGGTCTGGTGCTGATGCAGCACGGCAAGGGTGCGGACATGGGGGCTGCTTTCGGGAGCGGAGCCTCCGGCAGTCTTTTTGGTGCGTCGGGTTCGGCGAACTTCCTGAGTCGTTCCACGGGCATCCTGGCGGCAGTTTTTTTTGCCACCAGTCTGACCCTGGCCTACGTCGCTTCGAGCAAGCCAAAAACGACTGGCAGCCTCATGCAGGAGTCGGTACAATCGCAGCCTTCTCCGGCGCCTGCTGCGGCTTCGCCAGAGGCTCCAGCGGTGCCGGCCGATCAGGGTTCTAAGGCCAAGGAAATACCGAAGTAATGCAAGGGGGTCGTGACGCGCACAAGTCCTCGTGCGTCGCGGCTTAAAACATGTGCCGACGTGGTGAAATTGGTAGACACGCTATCTTGAGGGGGTAGTGGCGCAAGCTGTGCGAGTTCGAGTCTCGCCGTCGGCACCAAGAATACGGGAGTCCCTTTCCGGTTTTTCCGGTCGGGATATCGCGACAACAAACTGAATATAGACGGCGGATCATGGATGCCTATTTCCCAATCCTGATGTTCGTCCTGGTGGGGGTCGCCATTGGCGTTCTGCCCGTCGCCATGGGTTTCATTCTGGCTCCCCACAGGCCGGACCCGGAAAAGCTCTCTCCCTACGAGTGCGGCTTTGAGGCCTTCGAGGACGCGCGCATGAAGTTCGATGTGCGCTATTACCTGATCGCCATCCTTTTCATTCTCTTCGATCTGGAAATCGCCTTCCTCTTCCCCTGGGCGACGATTTTCAAGGACATCGTTGCGGCCGAGAGCATCAAACTCTTTGGTTTCATCGAAATGCTGGTCTTCGTCACCATCCTGGTCATTGGCTATGTGTATGCCTGGGCCAAGGGTGCGCTGGAATGGGAATAGGGCTGAACCATGAGCATTGAGGGTATCCTCCAGGAAGGTTTTGTCACCACCACGGCCGACAAGCTGATCAACTACATGCGCACCGGTTCGCTTTGGCCGATGACCTTCGGTCTGGCCTGTTGTGCGGTGGAGATGATTCATGCGGGCTGTTCCCGCTACGATCTGGACCGCTTCGGCGTCGTGTTCCGGCCGAGCCCGCGGCAGTCCGACGTGATGATCGTCGCTGGCACTCTGACCAACAAGATGGCGCCAGCGTTGCGCAAAGTGTATGACCAGATGGCCGAGCCCCGTTGGGTGATATCCATGGGGTCCTGTGCCAACGGTGGCGGTTACTACCACTATTCCTATTCGGTCGTGCGCGGCTGTGACCGCATCGTGCCGGTGGATATCTACGTCCCCGGGTGTCCGCCCACGGCGGAAGCCTTGCTCTACGGCATCATCCAGTTGCAGAACAAGATACGCCGTACCAATACCATCGCCCGTTAATTGCCGAGGCCGATCAATCATGTCAGCCAAGCTGGAAACGCTTAGCCAGAATTTGCAAAATGCCTTCGGCAACAAGCTGAAGTCCCTGAAAGTCGCCTTGGGCGAAGTGACCATCGAAGTTGCGGCCACAGACTACCTTGACGTCATGAGGGCGCTGCGCAGCGATGCCACGCTCAAGTTCGAGGAGCTTATCGACCTGTGCGGTGTCGATTACTCCACCTACGGCGACAGCGTCTGGCAAGGCAAGCGCTTTGCCGCCGTGACTCATCTCCTGTCCATCGCCAACAACTGGCGACTGCGGGTTCGTGTCTTTGCCGAGGATGACCAGTTCCCCGCCGTGGATTCCGTGACCGGTGTGTGGACTTCCGCCAACTGGTTCGAGCGCGAGGCCTTCGACCTCTACGGCATCGCCTTCATCGGCCATGACGACCTGCGCCGCATCCTCACCGACTACGGCTTCATCGGCCATCCCTTCCGCAAGGACTTCCCGATCTCCGGCAACGTGGAAATGCGTTACGACCCGGATCAGGCACGCGTCATCTATCAACCGGTCACCATCGAGCCGCGTGAAAACACTCCGCGCATCGTGCGCGAAGACACCTACGGGGATGCCGCCCATGGCTGATATCCGCAATTTCACCCTGAACTTCGGCCCGCAGCACCCGGCGGCCCACGGCGTCTTGCGTCTCGTGCTCGAACTGGACGGCGAAGTCGTCCAACGGGCCGACCCGCACATCGGCCTCCTGCACCGCGCCACCGAAAAACTGGCCGAGACCCGCACCTGGGTCCAGTCCGTGCCGTACATGGATCGTCTCGACTACGTTTCCATGATGTGCAATGAGCACGCCTACTGTCTGGCCAGCGAGAGGCTCCTCGGTATCGAAGTACCCGAGCGCGGCAAGTACATCCGCACTATGTTCGACGAGGTGACCCGTATCCTCAATCACCTCCTGTGGATCGGTTGTCACGCGCTGGACGTGGGGGCCATGACCATGGCCCTCTATACCTTCCGCGAACGCGAGGACCTCATGGACGCCTACGAGGCCGTCTCCGGAGCCCGCCTGCATGCCGCCTACTATCGGCCGGGGGGCGTCTATCGCGACCTGCCGGACCGCATGCCGCAATACGAGCCTTCCACCTGGACCAGCGCCAAGAAGGCCAGGGAACTCAACGAGAACCGTAGCGGATCGCTCCTGGATTTTCTCGAAGATTTCACCAACCGCTTCCCGACCTATCACGGCGAGTACCACACACTGCTGACCGACAACCGGATCTGGAAGCAGCGCCTGGTGAATGTCGGTGTGGTGACGCCGGAGCGGGCCATGCAGATGGGCTTCACCGGCGCCATGCTGCGCGGCTCGGGCATCGCCTGGGATCTGCGCAAGAAGCAACCCTACGCCGCCTACGACAAGGTCGATTTCGACGTCCCGGTCGGCGTCAATGGCGACTGCTACGACCGCTATCTGGTGCGCATGGAAGAAATGCTCCAGTCCAACCGCATCA
>Ga0268298_10001595_pt1 | contig 26330 bp, 21 predicted proteins | sample WWTPWeurt_MetaG_FD_194462 | JGI IMG/M metagenome (GOLD analysis project Ga0268298, IMG submission 194462) | Activated sludge microbial communities from WWTP in Nijmegen, Gelderland, Netherland - WWTP Weurt | ecosystem: Engineered > WWTP > Aerobic digester > Activated sludge | place...
GCCCCGCGTCGATGCAGCGGGCAATCCCGAACCGGGAGTTCCACCACGCTCGCGCCCATGGGCACGACCGCAAGGCCTGCCGCGGGTGCGGCCATGGCCCTCGCATCGGCCGGGCCGGCCACTTGAAGGCCACCGCGCAGCGACAGCCACCCCGCGTAGAATCAGCCACCGGGCCCAAATTCTGGCGCCCGGTTTTTTTTGCCCGTCGCGCCCCGCACCCGGGGGCCGCGCGGCCAGCCGGGTCTCCAGGTCAAGCGCTCGCAGCCCATGCCTCGGCACTGCACCAACGCCGCGGCCATTTCGCTACGGAGCACTTCCATGGAAATCTTCGACTACGACAACGTCCTGCTGCTGCCGCGCAAGTGCCGCGTGGAAAGCCGCGGCGAGTGCGACCCCTCGGTCGAGTTCGGCCCGCACCGCTTCGCGCTGCCGGTGGTGCCGGCCAACATGAAGACGGTGATCGACGAATCGATCGCCGAGTGGCTGGCCGCCAACGGCTTCTTCTACGTGATGCACCGGTTCGACCTGGACAACGTGGCCTTCGCCAGGCGCATGCGTGACAAGAGCCTGTATGTCTCGATCAGCTCGGGCGTGAAGCCCGCCGACTTCGAGGTCATCGACCGCCTCGCGGCCGAGGGCGTGGGCGCCGACTACGTCACCATCGACATCGCCCATGGCCATGCCGACAGCGTGCGCAAGACCATCGAGCACCTCAAGCGCAAGCTGCCCGGCGCGTTCGTCATCGCCGGCAACGTGGCCACGCCCGAGGCGGTGATCGACCTCGAGAACTGGGGCGCCGATGCCACCAAGGTGGGCGTGGGCCCGGGCAAGGTGTGCATCACCAAGCTCAAGACCGGCTTCGGCACCGGCGGTTGGCAGTTGAGCGCGCTGAAGTGGTGTGCCCGCGTGGCCACCAAGCCCATCATTGCGGACGGTGGCATCCGCCACCATGGCGACATCGCCAAGAGCGTGCGCTTCGGCGCCGCGATGGTGATGATCGGCTCGCTGTTCGCCGGGCATGAAGAGTCGCCCGGCACCACCGTGGAGGTGGATGGCAAGCTGTACAAGGAGTACTACGGCTCGGCCAGCGACTTCAACAAGGGCGAGTACAAGCATGTCGAGGGCAAGCGCATCCTCGAGCCGATCAAGGGCAAGCTGGCCGACACGCTGCGCGAGATGCGCGAGGACGTGCAAAGCTCGATCAGCTACGCCGGGGGTCGTGCACTGGCCGACCTGCGACGAGTCAACTACGTGATCCTCGGCGGCGAGAACGCGGGCGAACACCTGTTGATGTAAGCCCCGGTCCGACGACAATCCGCCGCTCCAACCCTGCGCCGCCATGCCTGACACCCTGCCTTCGCCCGACGCGGCGCCCGTTGATCCCTTGACCACGTTGCCGGCGCCTGATGCCCCGGCGGCCACGGCCGCCGAGACCGTTCCTGAGCCGGCCGCCGCCGAGCCGGCACCTGCGCCGGCCGCCGTCGAGCCGGCCCCTGCGCCTTCGCCGCTGCCAGCGGCCGAGGCACCGGCCGCCGAGGCGCCCGCCGCCGAGCCGCATGGGGCGCCCACCCCGGAGCCCGGTGCCGAGCCCGTGGCCGCGAGCGAAGCGGCCCCGTCCGCCGACCGCGTGCCGGTGGCGGCGCAAGTCCCACTCCTTTCGGTGGAGGCGGCAGCCGTCACCCCGCCGGCCGAACCGGCCCCCGGCGACGAGGCAGCACCTTCCGTCGATTCGAACGTTGATGCCCAGGCTGCGGCTCAAGCCGAGGCCGCACGCCCGCCGCGCGAGCCGCAGCCGCCGGTGGACATCGCCGCCGTGGCCAACGCGCTGGCAGAACGCTTCCCGGCGGTGTTCGGCGCCGAGTTCAAGCCGCTGAAGCTGCGCATCCAGGGCGACATCCAGCAGCGCGCGCCGGGCGTGTTCACGCGCCGCGAGCTCTCGGCCTTCCTGCACAAGCACACCGGCAGCACCCGCTACATCCGCTGCCTGACCACCGCGACGCAGCGCTTCGACCTCGATGGTCAGCCCGTCGGCGAGCTGGCCGCCGATCACCTCGAGGCCGCGAAGGTCGAGCTCGACCGCCGCATGGCCATCCGCGCCGAGCGCATCGCGCAGGCGCGCGAAAAGGCCCGCGAGGAGCGCCGTGCCCAGCAGCCTCCGCGCGGCGATCGCCCACCCAGGCCCCAGCCGGCCGATGGCGCCGGGCCCGCGCCAGCGGGCGAGCAGCGTGCCGAGCGCGGACCCCGCCCGGAGCGTGGCCCGCGTCCACCCGGTGCGCCTCGCACGGACCGACCGCCTCGGCCGGATCGTCCCCCGCGAGGCGATCGTCCCCCGAGGGGCGACCGCCCGCCACAAGGTGACCGCCTACCACAGGGTGACCGCCCGCCACACGGCGACCGTCCGCCGCACGGCGACGGCCCCGCACGGCCAGACCGCCCGCCGCGTCCCGATGGCCCCCCCGGCGCCCCGCGCGGGCCTCGGCCGGAAGGCCGGGATCGGCCGGATCGCGGGCCGCGTCCGCCTCGGCCCGACGCGCCGCCGCGCCCGCCCGCGCAGGCCGACGGCCCTGCCGCCCCGCGGCCCCCGCGCCCCGCGCCGCAACACCCGCCGGCCGACGGCCACGCGCCCACGGTGCAGTGGTCGCGCGATCCGATCGAAGAGCAGGCCCGGCGTGATCGCGCCAAGCTGCTGCGCGATTTCGAGACCAGCACGCTCACCCGTGCCAACTTCTGCGTGCTGCGGCGGGTGCCCGAATCCGACCTCGATGCCCTGCTGGCCCGGGCGCGCCAGGAGCGCGCCGAGTGGCCGCCGATGGATCGCCCGCGTGACGATCGCCCCCCGCGCGAGCCCCGGCCGCCGCGGGGCCGATGACGTCGCGCGCGATCCCGCCACGTGCGCTGGCCCTGCTGGCGCTGCTGACGCTCGTCTGGGGCACCAACTGGCCACTGTTCGCGGTGGTCACGCGCGAGATCTCGGTCTGGACCTTTCGCGCCGTCTCGGTGACGATTGCCGGCACGATGCTGCTGCTGGTGGCCCGGCTGCGTGGGCAGTCGCTGGTGATCCCGCGGCGCCACTGGCCGACGGTGGCGGTGGCCACCGCGTTCTACCTGGTGCTGTGGAACATCGCCAGCACCTACGCGGCCATCATGATCCCGTCGGGGCAGGCGGCCATCCTCGGCTTCACCATGCCGCTGTGGGCCGCGCTGATCGGCGCCACGCTGCTCGGTGAACGTTTGACGCGACGCATGGGGCTGGCCCTGGCATTGGGGGCCGCGGCGGTGGGGCTGCTGATGTGGCGCGGCCTGCCGGCCTACCAACAGGCGCCGCTGGGCTTTGCGCTGGGCCTGGCGGCCGGGCTGGGCTGGGCCGTCGGCACGCTGATCCTCAAGCGCAACCCACCGCCGGTGCCGGCCACCGTGCTCACGGGCTGGCAACTGCTGATCACCTCGGTGCCCACCACGCTTGGCGCGCTGGCCCTGGCCGATGGCCCGGCCTTCTTGCCATCGATCACCACGCTGGCGGTGATCGGCTACATCGCCATCGTGCCGATGAGCATCGGCAACGTGGCCTGGTTCTCCATCGTCGGGCTGCTGCCGGTGAACGTGGCGGGCCTGTCGTCGATCATGGTGCCGGTGGTGGCCATGGTCTCGGGCGCGCTGGTGCACGGCGAGCCGCTGGGCGCGGTGCAATGGCTGGCCATGGCCTGCTGCGCCGCGGCCCTGGGCCTGGTGCTGATGGCGCCCCGGTCGGCCCCCGCTGCGCGTAGCCACACGGCGACCGGCACCGCTCCGGTCGAGCCCGGCTGACCGCCCCTGCGCCGCACCGCCGTACGCTCACTTCATCCGTCAGCACCTGCCTTCCTTCCAGACACGTCACACCATGCCCCGCATCCTCATCGCCGGCTACCAGCACGAGACCAACACCTTCGCCCCCAGCCTGGCCGACTGGGCGGCCTTCACCCGCGGCGACTCGTTCCCGGCCTTCGTCTGCGGCCATGCGCTGGTGGAGCAGCTGGCCAGCATCAACATCCCGGTGGCGGGCTTCATCGAGTTCGCCCGCCGACGCGGCTGGACGCTGCTGCCCTCGTGCTGGGCCGGCGCCATCCCCTCCAGCTACGTGACGCGCGAGTCGTTCGAGCGCATCGCGCAGACGATCTGCGACGACGCCCGCGCCGCGGGCACGCTGGACGGCATCTACCTCGATCTGCACGGCGCCGCGGTGGCCGAGCATGTGGACGACACCGAGGGCGAGCTGATCGCCCGGCTGCGCGCGATCGTCGGGCCCGGCGTGCCCATCGTGGCCAGCCTCGACCTGCATGCCAACGTCACCCAGGCCATGCTGCGCGAGGCCGACGCGCTGGTGTCGTACCGCACCTACCCGCATGTGGACATGGCCCGCACCGGCGAACGCGCCGCCGAGCTGATGGACCGGCGCCTGAACGCCGGCCGCAAGGAGCCGATGGCCGCGCAGCGCCTGCCCTTCCTGATCCCGCTGAACGCGCAGAGCACCTGGATGGCGCCGGCGCAGGGCCTGTACGAAGCGCTGGAGGCGCTGGACCGCCAGCACGACACGGTGCTGAGCTTCTGCATGGGCTTTCCGGCCTCTGACTTCGAGGAGTGCGCGCCGATGGTCTGGGGCCACGGCGAGCGCGCCGAGGCCGCGGTGGCCGAGCTGGCCCGGTTGACGGGCGAGCCGACGCAGTGGCGGCTCGAGATCCTGTCCGCCCGCGAGGCGGTGGCGCAGGCGATGGCGCTGGCCGAAGGGGCCGACAAGCCGGTGGTCATCGCCGACACTCAGGACAACCCCGGCGCCGGCGGCGACAGCAACACCACCGGCCTGCTGCATGCGCTGCTGGCCCAGGGCGCTGGGCGGCGCTACCCCGGCCAGGTGGCGCTGGGCCTGATGTTCGACCCCGCCGCCGCCCGTGCCGCGTGCGAGGCAGGCGTCGGCGCAACGCTCGAGCTGGCGCTGGGCACCGCCGTGCCCACCTTCACCGGCCAGCCCAGCGATGCACCGGTGCGCGGCCGCTTCAAGGTGGTGGCGGTCAGCGATGGCCGCTGCACCCTCACCGGCCCGATGATGAACGGCCTGACCGTGAAGCTGGGCGCGAGCGCCTGCCTCGAGATCGACGGCGTGCGCGTGGCCGTGGTCAGCGGCAAGAAGCAGCTGCTCGATCGCCAACTGTTGAGAATGGTCGGCCTCCACACCGAGCAGCAGCGCATCGTGGTGGTGAAGAGCTCCAACCACTTCCGCGCCGACTTCCAGCCGCACGCCAGCCATGTGCTGGTGGCCAAGGCCGCCGGCCCGATGGCCGCCGACCCGGCAGATCTGCCCTGGCGCAAGCTGCCCGCGGCGATCCGGCGGCGGCCGTAGGCGGGCACGGCAGGGCTTGCGGGAGTTCGAGCACCGAGGCCCAACGGTTCAGGCGCCGCAGGCGATTTCGCTCATCACGAACGGATGGATCAGCACCTCGGCCTGGTCGAGCAGGCCGATCAGATGGACATCACCTTCGCGCAGATGATCCACCCATACCGACGCATCCACCAGGATCAACGAGACCGCTCCGCGCGCCGGCGCGGCGGCAGTGCCAACTTGGGCTGGCTGCCGCCCAGTCGGGCCAGGCGCCGTGACGCCTCACGCTCGACAAACGCCTTCAGCGCTTCGTTGAGCAAGGTCGTACGGTCCATCGGGCCCGCCAGCCGGGTGGCCTGGGCCAGTTGTTCGTCGTCGAGCGTGACGGTGGTTCGCATGCCGAGGGCTCCTGATCCAGGCATCGAATCTATCTCCATCTGATCCTCGGATCGATGCAGGTCGGCCCAGGGCTCACGAAGGGCCGCCAGGCCGGGTGCCACCCCCGCCCGCCCGCCAGGTTGGCGTGACTCCTCCAACGCCCGGGTCACACGCCGCAGGGACCGGGTACGGTGTCGCGCCACCGCCGGCCGCTGCAACCCTGTCGGCACATCTATCGCAAGCCCCCCCTGAATGCGGGTATCACGGCACTCATCCCCAACTCTTGCGATGAGCCATGTCGAGGTCAACCGATCCAATGGCAACGCGTGGTGTGCGACTCGGTCCGCGCCACGCAAGCCCCGATCGGAGCAGCACCTCAGGTGGTCCTCTGCCCCTGCTGCTCCGTCGGGCCTCACGAACACGATCGGAGGAACCGCGCCGTGAACCCCTGCCGCCCGCTCGCCGCCCTGGCCGTCAGCCTCACGCTGGCAGGCACCGCCCACGCCACCCTGTACGACCGCGGCGGCGGGATGATCTACGACTCCACCCGCAACATCACCTGGCTGGCGGACATGAACTACGCCAAAACCAGCGGCTACGACGCCGACGGGTTGATGACGTGGTCTGAGGCCACCGCCTGGGCGAACAACCTGGTCTATGGGGGCTACGACGACTGGCGCCTGCCGACGCTGAATCCGTTCGACACCACTTGCAGTCACAGCGGCTACGCTGGCGCCCCGTACGGCCTGTACTACTACGGCTACAACTGCACGGGTGGCGAACTGAGCGGGCTATTCGTCAGTGACCTCGGCAACAAGGCGGATGAATCGGCCCTGAACCAGACGGGCGACACGGCCGAGGAGATCGCCAATCTGGGGTTGTTCAGCAACGTGCAGTCCAACGTCTACTGGTCCGGTACGGAGTACGCGCCTGTTCCGGGCGAAGCGTGGTACTTCGGCACCAGCGCCGGCTTCCAGGGCGGCGCCGGGTACTTTGCGCTGTATGCCGTGGCTGTGCGCCCCGGCGATGTGGCCGCCGTGCCCGAACCGCAGCCCATCACCATGCTGCTGGCCGGCCTGGGTGCGCTGCTGGGCGCGGTCAGGCGCCGAACGCGCTGATGCGTTCTTGCCTTCTCTGCACTCGCCGAGCCACCCTGACGGACAACGCCCATGACCTCGAGCCTCAAGACCTGGGCCGCCGCGTCGGCCGCACTGCTGGGCCTCACCGGCACCGCCCACGCCACCCTGTACGACCGCGGCGGCGGGATGATCTACGACTCCACCCGCAACATCACCTGGCTGGCGGACATGAACTACGCCAAGACCAGCGGCTACGACAGCGACGGGTTGATGACCTGGTCGCAGGCCACCGCCTGGGCGAACAACCTGGTCTTCGGGGGCTACGACGACTGGCGCCTGCCGACGCTGAATCCGTCCGACACCAGTTGCAGCAACAGCTTCAACCCCGGCGGGGGGTATGGCCTGCAGTACTACGGCTACAACTGCACGGGCGGCGAACTGAGCGGGCTGTTCGTTAGCGACCTGGGCAACAGGGCTAATGAATCGGTCCTGACCCAGACGGGCGATACGGCTGAGCAGATCACCAACCTGGCGTTGTTCAGCAACGTGCAGTCCGTCTTCTACTGGTCCGGTACCGAGTACGCGCCGGATCCGAGCCTCGCGTGGGGCTTCAACGCCAGCATCGGCTACCAGCGCCTCGACGTCAAGGTCTATGCGTTCAATGCCGTGGCTGTGCGCCCCGGCGATGTGGCCGCCGTGCCCGAACCGCAGCCCATCACCATGCTCCTGACCGGCCTGGGTGTGCTGCTGGGCGCGGTGAAGCGCCGAACGCGCTGACGCGCTCTGCCCGTGTCTGTGCCCGCCACGCCAACACCTGACGGAAAGGGCGCTTGCACCCCAGTCCAAGAGACTGACCCGACGGCATCGCGCGGTCTTCGGCCCTGCTCACTTGCACCGTCCAGCGCCCCCCCGGTTGAGGTGATCTACCAAGGTCTGATGACCCAACCCTTGCCTCGAGTGGTCACAATTGCAGCGTCCCGGGTATTCCGGACGTTGACGATTCACAGGGTGTGAATGAATCCGGCGAGCCCGAGCGGGCCGCCAAGTCAGCCCCAATCAAGACGCAAGGCACAGCCATAGCGCGGGCTATGGCGAGCATTTGCAACGCCGAGTGGGGCCGATTGGGCGGGACGAGCGGGCATGGCGGATTCGTTCACACCTTGTCAGGCGAGGAAGGTCAAGTGAGCCGCGCAGAAGAAGAACTGATCGCCCTGTGCTACGAAGCCGGCGGTGGGCGGGTGCCCTGGGAGGATGTGCTGCAGCGACTGGCCGCCGAGCTGGATCTGTTGCTGGCGCAGGTGGTGGGCATCGATTTCCAGCAGGGGCGGCTGCTGTATTCGTTCGAGGGCGGCACGGCCCCCAATGCAGGGCTGATCGACTATGCGCGCTCGTTCCATCGGGTCGATCCGCATGTGCAGTACGGCATCGCCGCGCCGGTGGGGCAGTTCGTCTCGTTCGACGAGGTGCTGCCGGCCATCGAGATCGAGCGCCACCCGTTCTACCAGGATTTCCTGCGCGTCTACGGCGGGCGCCATGTGCATGGCGTCAAGCTGTACCACGAGGGGGCCTTCGCGGTGCTGCTGGGGCTGCACCGAGCCTTCGATCGCCAGGCCCTGGCGGGTGAAGATCGCGCACTGGCCGAGCGTTTATCGTTTCACCTGACCCGCTCGATGCAGATGTACATGCAGCTGCGCACCAGCTTTGCCGAAGCGGCCGTGGGCCGGGCCATGCTCGATCGGCTCAACGCGGCGGTGCTGCTGGTCGACCACGAGCGCGGGGTGCACGAGCGCAATGCCGCTGCCGATGCGCTGATGCGGCGCACGCCGGCCATCGGCACCGATGCCACGCGCCGGCTGCGCTGTGCGGATTCGGCGGCCGATGCCGAGCTGGGGCTGGCCCTCAAGTCACTGAGGCTTGGCGCCCACCCGGGCGATGCTGGCCTAATGGCCGATCGCTGCGTGCTGCCGGTGCCTGCGGCCGGCCAGTTGCGACCGCTGATCGTCAGCCTGCTGGCACTGCGCCCGGAAAGCACGCTGGCCGCCTTCGGCAGCCGGGCGCTGGCGATGGTGGTGGTGCACGATGCCAACCAGGCCGCATCGCTCGACCCGTTCGCGCTGGCTGCGGCGTTCGATCTCACCCCGGCCGAATCCCGCGTGGCGGCTCGTATGGCCGACGGCCGCTCGCCGCAGGAGATCGCGGCGCTGCACCGCGTGTCGCTGCACACGGTGCAATCGCAGATCCGCGCACTGTTCAGCAAGGTCGGGGTGGAACGCGCCACCGAGCTGGTGGCGGTGCTGCACTCGGTGCCGCTGGCGGCACGGGCCACCGCCTGACCTCCCGCGCCAGCGCTCACGCCTGGCGTCAGCCGGGCGCGAAGTCGGTGTCCGCACCTTCCATCGCCCAGCCTGCGTGGCGACGGTCGGTGGCGTGCGGGCCACCGGCCGCACGGGCACTGCGACGCAGCTGCCGGCCCAGCATGCGGCCCAGGTCGTGCGTGAGCAGCGGCTTGGTCAGGAAGCCGTTCATGCCCGCCTCGCGGCAGGCTTGGCGGTCTTCCTCGAAGGCGTTGCCGGTGAGCGCCACGATGGGCGCATGGTGGTTGGTGGGGCCCGCCTCACCCGCACGGATGCGGCGCGTCACGTCCAGGCCATCGCCATCCGGCAGGTGCCAATCCATCAGGATCGCATCGAAGTCCTTCTGCCGGGCGCACTGCAGCGCCTCCGCGCTGGTGCGGGCATGCGTCGTCTCGCAGCCCAGCAGTTCCAGCTGAGACTGCACGATCATGGCGTTCAAGTCGTCGTCCTCGACCAGCAGGATCTGCACCGGCCCGTCGCCGGCCACGCGCCGCAGCCGGATCACGTGCGCGGTGTCGCCGCAGGCGACGGCGTCCTTGGGAGCCGCCACCTCGGGCAGCGGCAGGTCGATGCGGAAGCAGGTGCCGACTCCCACGGTGCTGTCGACTGTGATCGAGCCGCCCATGGCCTCCACGATCTGGCGCACGATGTTCAGCCCGAGGCCACTGCCCCCGAAGCGCCGCTGCGCCCCGGTCTCGGATTGCTTGAATCGATCGAACACCTGGCCCAGCGCGTCTGGCTCGATGCCGATGCCGGTGTCGCGCACGCTGATGCGCAGGTGCCTGGCCGTGGCCGCGGCTGCCACGCTGACCGAGATCTGGCCCTTGGCCGTGAACTTGACGGCATTGCCCAGCAGGTTGAGCACCACCTGTCGCACCCGCGCCTCATCGCCATGCCGCCACAAGTGCAGATGATCCGGGATACGCAATTCCAACTGCAGGGGCTTGCCCTGCACCGCCGTTCGTGCGGTAGACAAGGCCGCATCCAGGCAGGCCCGCAGGTCGAAGTCACCGGGATGCAGACGCAGCTCGCCGGCCTCGATGCGCGACAGGTCGAGCACGCCGTCGATCAGCGCCAGCAGGTTGCTGCCGCTGCGGCGGATGGCCTCGATGCGCTGGTGGATGCGCTGGGAGTCGGGCTCCTCCAGCGCCAGCAGGTCAGCGGCGCCCACCACCGCATTCAGCGGGGTGCGCAGCTCGTGGCTCATGTTGGCCAGGAACGCCGTCTTGGCGTGGGAGGCCTCTTCGGCGCGCTGGCGCGACAGTCGGGCTGCCTCCACTGCCGACGCCAGATCCACCTGGGTGTGCAGCAGGTCGCGCATCGAGCGATTCGAACGCCTGGCCAACGCCGACATCGCCACCCAGGCGATGACCATGATCACTGCCGACATCCGCTCGGCCAGGCCACCCGTGGCCCACAGGGCGGTGGCTGGCGGCAACAACACCACCGCGATAAAGGCCACGGCCGTGCCCAGCTGCGCTGAGAACGCCGTAACGACCACCGAGCTCACGCCGATCAGCATGCCGAAGAAGATCATCGCGTTGACACCCCCCTGCGGCGGCATCAGCATCAGCGGCGCATGGGCCCAGGCAGCTGCCGCAATCAATGCTGTGGTGGTGAACGCCAGGCGCCACGCTTTGGCGTGTGCAGCGGTTCCTGACCAGCGCGTCCAGGCCAGGCACAGGGCTGCCCTCAACAAGGTGGCCCCCAGCATGACCGCCGTCACCTGCTGCAGGGCGACCACCGGGAACATCAGTTCGAACAGCGCCCCGAAGGCCACGGTCATCACCAGCGTCAGCAGCACATTAAGCGGCAGGCGCTGGTAGGCGATGGCCAGCATGGCGGCCTCGACTCGATCTGCAGCGGAACGCCGAGCATCGGCCACATCGGATGCTGCGGCCGGGCCGTTGAGGCGCATGTCGGTAGAAGTCATGGTGCTTGCCATGGTCGGTCACGATGCCTTCGGCCTCTACCGTGGCGGCTGAAGCGGCCCACGCCCCTCGTTCAGGCGCCGGGTGCAAAACGCATCACGCAGTTGGCGCGCAGGCCGGCCATGCGGGCCATGGTTCATCAGCGCTGCCAACGATGGCTGAGGCGGCCCAGAGGCGGCGACTCTGGCTCAGTCCGACACCGCCACCCGGTTGCGCCCGTCCTGCTTGGCCCGGTACAGCGCGGCATCGCCGAGCGCCACCAGGGCCTCGGCCGACGCCAAGCCCTCGGCGCCGGCCACGCCCAGGCTCACGGTGACCGGCAAGGCCCCCGAAGCCACCGGCGTGGGCATGGCTTGCACCGCCGATCGCATGCGCTCGGCCACCTGCGCCGCATCGGCCAGGCTGGAGCCGGGCAACACGGCCACGAACTCCTCGCCACCCACGCGCCCCAGCCGGTCCTGCCCGCGCAGGCTCGCGCCGAGGGTGTTCGCCACATTGCGCAGCACCTGGTCACCCACCGCGTGGCCATGCGTGTCGTTGATGCGCTTGAAGTGGTCGACGTCGATCATCAGCACGGCCAGCGGCGTGCCGCTGGCCTGCGCCTGGTGCAGGGCCTGCCCGGCAAACTCGAACAGCGAACGCCGGTTGAGCAGCCCGGTCAGTTCGTCGGTGGACGCCAGGCGGCGCAGCCCGCGGGAGCGCTGCAGCGCCCGCCAGGCCACCACCACCACGATCGACAGCACGATGACGAACATCGCCAGCGCCACCGCCTGCGCCTGTCGCAGCCGGTGCCCCTGTTCGTTGAGCTTGCGCAGGATGGACAGTTCCTCGGCATCGCGGGCCCGGTTGAACTGCATGCGCAGGCGGGCCGACTGGCCGGACAGGCGCTGCTCCTGCAAGGTCTTGTCGACCTCATTGGCCTCTGCCAGCGCCTGGTAGGCCTCCTGCCAACGACCCAGGGCGCGCATGGCCTGCGAACGCACCTGCCACCACGCCTGCATCATCGACAGTTCCTTGCGACGCCGCACTGCCTCGCCGATCGAATCCAGCGCCGCCAGCGCCGGCTCGACGCGCCCGAGGGCAACCAGCACTTCGGCCCGCGTGATGGAGCCGATCTCGAACTGGCGCGGCGCCGTGGCTTGCGGTGTGAGGGCCAGCGAGCGCTCGATGTGCTGAAGCGCCTGTGCCGGTTGTCCAAGCTGCAGCAGCGTCACAGCCAGCCCGTGTTCGGAAAAGCCGACGCCGGCTCTGTCGTCGAATAACGCGAAGGACGCTGACGATTCCCGATAGGCCACATTGGCCTCGGCCAGCCTGCGCAGGCTGTGCAGCACCTGCGCGATGCCGAAGGTGTAGATCCCGTCGTCATAGGTCTCGCCGCGGCCGCGTGCCGCGTCGCGCAGGGGCAGCAGCAGCTTCAGCGCCTCTTCGCCGTCGCCGACCCTGCGGTAATGGTTGGCCAGATGGCCGAGGCACAGTGTCAGGTCGCGATCCGGGCCGGTGGAGCGCAGCGTTTCGCAGGCCCGCATCAAATCGGTCTGCGCCACCTCGAGCTGCCCGATGCGCGAGCGGTAGACGCCACGCTCGAGCAGCACCAGCGCGTGGATGCTGGCATCGGCCGGCGAGCGGGTGGCCTCGAGCAACTGCTCGAGTTCGGCCTGCCCAACGGCCAGCTGGCCCGACTCCAGCAACATGCCGGCCCGGCAGGCGCGCAGTCGAAGCCACGGCTCGCGCGAAGCCGCGTCCGGGTGGGCCCCGGCCGCGGCCAGGCCGGCCTCCGCAACCCCCAGTGCCTCGGCCGCATCCTGGTCGGTCAGCACCCGGCACAAGGCCTCGTCCAGCGCGAGCCGCACCACCAGTTGCCGCCGGGCCTCGGGCTGCTCGCGCAGGGCACGCAGGAGGGCCACGCCGCGGCGCAGGTCGGCCGCTGCCAGATCCCGGCCCCGCCGCGCATCGGCGCCGGGATCGGATGGGGCACCGCTGCCGGCCGCCATGGCAATCCCGCCCACCAATGCCAGGCAGGCGACCACCCACCACGGTCGCCCGGCGATACGACCTGCGCGACGCGGCAGGAGGGGCATGCGGCAACTCTAGCGAACCGACACGCCGACGGGTAAAGCCGAGGCACTGCGCGTGCGAAATGCCCCACGCGCGGCGCCGCATTCGCGCCAACGCCACACCCGTCAGGGCATCGGCGGGCGAGGTGTCATCGAACGGGGATCGGCGTGCCCCGGTCCACCGCCACCGCGGTGACACTGTTCTTCGGCGAGCCTTCGATCACCCGGTCCGAGTAGGTGAGGTAGACCAGCGCGTTGCGCTTGCTGTCGACCATGCGCACGATGCGCAGCTTCTTGAACAGCAGCGACATGCGCTCGTTGAACACCTCTTCCTGCTTCGGCAGGGGCTTAGCGATGACGATGGGGCCGACCTGGCGGCAGGCGATCGAGGCTTCGGTCTTGTCCTCGGCCACGCCCAGCGCGCCCTTGATGCCGCCGGTGCGGGCGCGCGAGACGAAGCAGGTGACGCCCTCGACCTTGGGGTCGTCGTAGGCCTCGACCACGATCTTGTGGTCGGGCCCGATCAGTTTGAAGACGGTGTCGACCTCGCCGAGGGTGTCGCCCGCGCGGGCCAGGGACGGCAGGGCCAGGCCAACGGCCGCAGCCATCACGGCGATGGCAGCCCGATGGAAGCGGGCCGGGCGGGTCGCGGGGACCGGGAATCGGGGCGCATCGTGCATGGTGGTCTCGGGCAGCGAAGACATGCGGCCATTGTCGTGCCCGCGCCGGTTCTCAAGGAAACGCCGGGCCGCCCCAAGTTTCCTTGACCCCCTCGGGGGGCGGGCAGGGCGCAGCCCGGCCCTGGGGCGCTCAGACGGGCTCGGGCATGCTGTGCCACCACAACCGGCAGCGGCGGCACAGGCCGCCGTCGAATTCGGCCTGCAGCACGCCGTCGAGCACCATGCGCGGCAGCGGATCACCCGGCCGGCGGGCCGCCAGGTGGGTGCCGGTGGAGCGGGCCCAGATCTCGAACAGTTCCTCGGAGGCCACCTGGTAGGTGACGTGCCAATGCGCGAGGCCCGCGCCGGCCGTGGCGGCCAGCACCTGGTAGCTCAGCCGCACGTCCTCCTGCAGCTTCACGCGCTGCCAGTAGGCGGCGAGTTGCTCGGGACCGCGCTGCACCGCGAAGGGGGTGTTGTAGTACTCGCCGTCGGCGGTGAACAGGTCGACGAAGAGGCGCTCGTCGCGCTGCTCCCACGCGGTCTTGTAGCCCTGCATGAAGCGTTCGATGTCCATCGCGGCTCCGTCGGTGGGGTTGGGCCGGCACGGCCCGGCAGGCTCGGCAGGCCGGGCGGCCGGCGCCTGCGCCTGCGCCTGCGCCGGATTCTCGCCCGGGCGCCAGGGCGCCCGCCGACCCATGAGCCCATCGGCTCCGGCGAGAGGCGCATCGGCGCTCAACCGCGTCGCTGCGTCAGGTCACCGGTGCCGGATTGAACAGCACCAGCGCGTTGTGCAGCTTCCAGTGCTCGGCCCAGGTCTTGCGGCCGCTGGCCACCTCGAGCATCAGGTGGAACAGCTGCCAGCCCACGTCCTCGATGGTGGCACTGCCCTCGGCGATGGTGCCGGCGTTCACGTCCATCAGGTCGTGCCAGCGGCGCGCCAGGTCGCTGCGCGTGGCCACCTTGATCACCGGTGCCGCGGCCAGGCCGTAGGGCGTGCCGCGGCCGGTGGTGAACACATGCAGGTTCATGCCGGCGGCCAGCTGCAGCGTGCCGCAGATGAAGTCGCTGGCCGGCGTGGCGGCGTAGGTCAGGCCGCGGGTGACCAGCTTCTCGCCGGGCGAGAGCACGCCCGAGATCGGCGCGGTGCCCGACTTGACGATCGAGCCCATCGCCTTCTCGACGATGTTCGACAGCCCGCCGGCCTTGTTGCCCGGCGTGGTGTTGGCGCTGCGGTCGGCCGCGCCACGTTGCAGGTAGGCGTCGTACCAGGCCATCTCGCGGATCATGGCCTGCGCCACCTCGGGCGTGGCGGCGCGCGCGGTGAGCAGGTCGATGCCGTCGCGCACCTCGGTCACCTCGGAGAACATCACGCGGGCGCCGGCGCGCACCAGCAGGTCGGTGCAGAAGCCCACCGCCGGGTTGGCGGTGACGCCCGAGAACGCATCGCTGCCGCCGCACTGCACGCCCACCACCAGCTCGCTGGCCGGCACCGTCTCGCGCCGCCGCGCATTCAGCCGCTGCAGGTGCGCTTCGGCCTGCCGCATGATCGACTCCACCATGCTCATGAAGCCCACGTGCGCCTCGGCCTGCAGGCACACCACGTCCAGCGCGCCGCCGGCCGGCGAGCGATCGTCCACGATGGGCAGCGACCCCGGCGGCAACAGCCGCTCGGGCTGCAGCTTCTCGCAGCCCAGGCTCACCACCATCACCTCGCCGCCGAAGTTGGGATTCAGGCTGAGGTTGCGAAGCGTGCGGATCGGCACCACCGCATCGGGCGCGTCGATGGCCACGCCGCAGCCGTAGCCATGCTCCAGCGCCACCACGCCATCAACGTTTGGATAACGCGGCAACAGCTCGTCCTGGATGCGCTTGACCGCGTGCGCGGTGACGCCGGCGACGCACTGCACCGTCTGCGTGATGGCCAGCAGGTTGCGCGTGCCCACCGAGCCGTCGGCGTTGCGGTAGCCCTCGAAGGTGTAGCCTGAAAGCGGCGGCAGCGGCGCCGGCCGGGCGGTGCCGACGGGCAGGCCTTCGAGCCCGCGCGCCGCGGGCATTTTCAGTAGCCGCTCGTGCACCCAGCTGCCGGCCGGGATGTCGGCCAGCGCGTGGCCGATCGGGATGCCATAGCGCCGCACCGCCGCGCCAGCGGCGATGTCGGCCAGCGCCACCTTGTGGCCCTGCGGCACCCGCTCGCGCAGCACCAGGCCCGCGGCGTACGTCTCCACCAACGCGGTGCCGGCCGGCAGGCCGCCATCGTTGGCGACGATGGCCACGTTGTCGTGCGGGTGCATGCGCACGGTCAGCGGGGCGGCGGGCATGGTGTCTCCGGACATGGAGCCTCCTTTGGCGGCGGCTGCGGGCGGCCGAGGCGTCCGGCTCAGGCCGCCGGCACGGGCCCGCCGGCGCTCGGCGCCGGCCCGGCCGCATCGATGACGATGGCGCGGAAGTCGTTCACGTTGGTCAGCGTCGGGCCGGTGACCACCGAGTCGCCCAGCGCCTGGAAGAAGCCGTGGCCATCGTTGTCGTCGAGCCGCTGGCGCGGGTGCAGGCCGGCGGCCCAGGCGCGGGCCAGCGTGTCGGGGGTGATGACGGCGCCGGCGATCTCTTCGACCCCGTCGACACCGTCGGTGTCGCCGGCCAGGGCGTGCACGCCGGGCAACCCGTCCAGCGCCACCGCCATCGACAGCAGGCACTCGACGTTGCGGCCGCCGCGGCCCTGGCCCCGAAGCGTCACCGTGGTCTCGCCGCCCGAGAGCAGCACGCAGGGCGCCGCGAAGGGCTGGCCACGCAGTGCCACCTGGCGCGCGATGCCGGCCAGCGTCTTGCCCAGGTCGCGCGATTCGCCCTCCAGGCTGTCGCCCAGGATGTGCGGCGTGAGCCCGGCCTCGCGCGCCACGGCGGCGGCGGCCTCCAGCGCAATCTGCGGCGCGGTGACCAGGCGCGTCTCGGTCTGGCGCAGCCGCGCGTCGCCGGGCTTGACCGTTTCGCCCCGGCCCTGCAGCAGCAGCGCGCGCACCGCCTCGGGCACGACGATGCGGTAACGTTCGAGGATGGCCAACGCATCCGCGCAGGTGCTGGCATCGGCCACCGTCGGGCCCGAGGCGATGTCGGCCGGCGCATCGCCAGGCACGTCCGAGATCAGCAGCGTCACCAGCCGCGCCGGGTGGCAGGCCGCGGCCAGCCGCCCGCCCTTGACCGCCGAGAGGTGGCGCCGCACGCAGTTCATCTCCGAGATGGTCGCCCCGCTGGCCAGCAGCGCCTGGTTCACCGCCTGCTTGTCGGCCAGCGTCAGGCCAGGGCCGGGCGCCACCAGCAGCGACGAGCCGCCGCCCGAGATCAGCGCGATCACCAGGTCGTCGGGCGTCAGCCCCGACACCAGCGAGCGGATGCGCTCGGTGGCCTGCAGCCCGGCCGCATCGGGCACCGGGTGCGCGGCCTGCACGATCTCGATGCGGCGGCACGGCACCTCGTAGCCGTAGCGGGTGACCACCAGGCCCTCCAGCGGGCCGGGCCAGTGGTCTTCCAGCGCGCGCGCCATCGCCGCCGAGGCCTTGCCGGCACCGATGACGATGGTGCGGCCGCCCGGGGCCGGCGGCGCGGGCAGGTGCGGCGGCAGGCAGCGGGCCGGCTGCGCCGCGGCGATGGCGGCGTCGAACAGGCGGCGCAGCAGCGCGCGGCGGTCGGGCGTGGCGGACGAGGGCATGGGCGTTGCGCGCGGGCGGGCGCGGGTTCGGGTGGACGAGAGGGCCGCAGTCTGCCGCAGGACGCTCAGGCCTTGGCGACTTCGTGGCCGGCCATCCGCTCCAGCGCCTGCACCAGCGCCGAGTGGTCCTCGTCGGCCAGGCCGTGGGCGGCGCAGGACTGCATCAACTGCGCGGCGCTGGCGGTCTGCGGCAGCGCCACGCCCAGTTCGCGTGCCCCCTGCAGCGCCAGGTTCAGATCCTTCTGGTGCAGCTTGATGCGAAAGCCCGGCGCGAAGCTGCGCTTGATCATGCGCTCGCCATGCACCTCGAGGATGCGGCTGGCGGCGAAGCCGCCCATCAGCGCCTGGCGCACCTTGGCCGGGTCGGCGCCGGCCTTGCTGGCAAAGACCAGGGCCTCGCTCACCGCGGCGATGTTCAGCGCCACGATGATCTGGTTGGCCACCTTGGTGGTCTGGCCGTCGCCGTTGCCACCCACCAACGTGATGTTCTTGCCCAGTTTCTCGAACAGCGGCTTCACACGCTCGAACACCGCCTGGTCGCCGCCGCACATGATGGTCAGCGACGCGGCCTTGGCGCCCACCTCGCCGCCCGAGACCGGGGCATCGAGGTAGTCGGCGCCGAGCGCGTTGATGCGCCGGGCGAAGGCCTTGGTGGCCAACGGCGAGATCGAGCTCATGTCCACCACCACCTTGCGCGCCGCGCCGGGCGCGACCGCCAGGCCGGCGGCCACGCCGTCTGGCCCGAACAGCACCGCCTCGACGTCGGCGGTGTCGGGCACCATGAGGAACACGATGTCGGCCCGGCGTGCCACCTCGGCGGCGTCGGCGCAGGCCACGGCCGGCGAGGCCGCGATGGCCTCGGGCAACCGGCTGCGGGTGTGCACATGCAGGGTGTGGCCGGCCTGCATGAGGTGCAGCGCCATGGGCGTGCCCATGATGCCCAGGCCGATGAATCCGAGGTTCATTGAAACTCCTGACGGTTGCATGATCAGTAGCCGCCCGGCGCCTTGGCGGCCAGCCCGGCGCGCATGCGTGCCATCACCTGCTGCGCGCCAGCGGCCATCAGCCGCGCATCCGAGCCGACGGTGACGAACTGGAAGCCCTTGGCGATGCGCTTCAGTGCCGCCTCGGGGCTGCCGTTGTGGATGCCGGCCACCACGCCATGCGCCTGGGCGCGGGCCAGGATGTGGTCCACCGCCTCGACGGCGCGCGGGTCGAGCTCGTCGAAGGTGGGCGTGCAGCCCAGCGCCAGCGACAGGTCGGACGGGCCGATGTAGATCGCATCCAGCCCTTCGACCGACAGGATCTCGTCGAGGTGATCGAGCGCCGCCGCGGTCTCGATCATCGCGAAGGTGACGATGGTGTCGTTGGCATGCTGCGGGTAGTCGGCGCCGCCGTACAGCAGCGCGCGCACCGGGCCGAAGCTGCGCGTGCCGCGCGGCGCGTAGTGCGTCCAGGCCACCAGCTTGGCCGCATCGTCGCGCGAGTTCACCATCGGGCAGATCACGCCATAGGCACCGGCGTCCAGCGCCTTCATCAGGATGCCCGGCTCGAGCCAGGGCACCCGCACCACCGGCACCGTGGGCGTGGTGCTGATGGCCTGCAGCATCGGCACCATCGAGGTGTAGTCGACCACCCCGTGCTGCAGGTCGATGGTCAGGCTGTCCCAGCCCTGGTGGGCCATCGTCTCGGCCGAGAAGCTGTTGGGAATGGCCAGCCAGCCGTTGACGGCGGCACCGCCGGCGGCCCAGATCGAGCGAAGGGTGTTGGGTCTCATGTCGTGCTCCAGGGTCTCAACGGTCCAGCGCCGGCCGCTTGGGATCGAAGCGCCAGCCGGGGATCAGGGATTGCATCGCCACCGCGTCGTCGCGCGCGCCCAGGCCGTGCTGTCGGTAGAGCTGGTGCGCCTTCTCGACCTCGGCCATGTCCAACTCGATGCCCAGGCCGGGCGCCTTCGGCACCTGGATGTGGCCGGCCACGATCTTCAGCGGCTCCTTCGTGAGGCGCTGGCCGTCCTGCCAGATCCAGTGGGTGTCCATCGCCGTCACCTTCCCCGGTGCCGCGGCGCCAACGTGCGTGAACATCGCCAGCGACACGTCGAAGTGGTTGTTCGAGTGGCTGCCCCAGGTCAGTCCCCAGTCGCGGCAGGTCTGCGCCACGCGCACGCTGCCGGCCATCGTCCAGAAGTGCGGATCGGCCAGCGGGATGTCCACGCTCTGCAGCGCCAGCGCGTGGGCCAGCTGCCGCCAATCGGTGGCGATCATGTTGGTGGCGGTGGGCAGCCCGGTGGCACGGCGGAACTCGGCCATCACCTCGCGACCCGAGAAGCCGCCCTCGGCGCCGCACGGGTCCTCGGCATAGGCCACCACGCCGCGCATGTCGCGCATCAGGCGGATCGCGTCCTTCAGCAGCCAGCCGCCATTGGGATCGAGCGTGATGCGCGCCTGCGGAAAGCGCTCGTGCAGCGCGACGATGGCCTGCACCTCGTCGTCGCCGCGCAGCACGCCGCCCTTGAGCTTGAAATCGTCGAAGCCGTAGCGCTCGCGCGCCGCCTCGGCCAGGCGCACCACCGCCTCGGGCGTGAGTGCCGGCTCGTGGCGCAGGCGGCACCAGTCGTCTTTGGCCTCGGGCTCGCTGCGGTACGGCAAGTCGGTCTGGCGGCGATCGCCGACGAAGAACAGGTAACCCAGCATCTGCACCGCTTCGCGCTGCTGCCCTTCGCCCAGCAGCGCGGCCACCGGCAGCCCCAGGTGCTGGCCGAGCAGGTCGAGAAAGGCCGACTCGATCGCGGTGACGGCGTGGATGGTGGTGCGCAGGTCGAAGGTCTGCTGGCCGCGGCCGCCGCTGTCGCGGTCGGCGAAGGCCTGCTGCACCGCCTGCAGCACGCCCCGGTGCGCGCCGACGGGCTGGCCGACCACCAGCGGCGCGCTGTCTTCCAGCGTCTGGCGGATCTTCTCGCCGCCGGGCACCTCGCCCACGCCGGTGCGGCCGGCGCTGTCGGTGAGGATCAGCAGGTTGCGGGTGAAGAACGGCCCGTGCGCGCCGCTCAGGTTGAGCAGCATGCCGTCGTGCCCGGCGACCGGGATCACGCGCAGCGCAGTGATGACGGGAGAGGATGAAGTCGACATGCTCGGCGCCGCGGGCTCAATAGGCCGTGATCTTGCCCACCTCGATCACCTGCTTCCAACGCGCGAACTCGGCGGCCTGGAACGCGGTGAACTGCTCTGGCGTATTGCCGACGATTTCGAAGCCCAGGTCCTGCAGCTTGGACCTGACGGCGGGGTCGGCCAGACCGGCTACCACGGCGGCATGCAGCTTGGCCTTGATGTCGGCCGGCAGCCCCTTGGGTGCCGCGATGGCCTGCCACGAGTAGACGGTGACACCCTTGATGCCGGACTCTTCCATGGTCGGCACGTCGGGCAGCAGCGGCGAGCGCTTGCTGCTGGTGATGGCCAGCGCGCGCAGCTTGCCGGCCTTGACGTTCTGGATGCCGGTGTTGATGTTCATGAAGGTGGCATCCACCTGACCGCCCAGCAGGTCGGACATGGCCGGTGCGCCGCCCTTGTACGGAATGTGCAGGCCTTGCGCGCCAATGGTCTGCCAAAACAGCTCAGCCGTGAGGTGGTCGCTCGAACCATTGCCCGAGGAGGCAAAGCTCATCTTGCCAGGATGGGCCTTGTGGTAGGCCACCACGTCGGCCAGCGTCTTGTGCGGCGACGCCGCCGGCACGGCCAGGATGTTGGGGGCCTGCACCGCGACGCTGATGTAGTCGAGGTCTTTCAGCGGGTCGTAGCCGATGTTCTTCATCAGGTGCGGCCCGATCACCAACGGTCCGAGCGAGGTGACCAGCAGCGTCTGGCCATCAGGCGCGGCGCGCTTGACCGCCGCCGAGCCCACGGTGCCGCCGGCCCCGCCCTTGTTGTCGACGACGAAGGTGCCGCCCAGCTTCTCCTGCAGCTTGACCCCCAGGGTGCGGGCGATCATGTCGCTGGAGCCGCCGGGCGGGAACGGCACCAGCAGGGTCACCGGCTTGCTGGGCCAGGCCTGGGCCAAGGCGCTGCCGGCAACGGCCAGGCCGAGCGCCAGCGAAGTGAGCAGCTTCTTCATCGGAGATCTCCTGCAGAGGTTGGACGGAAGACGGTAGCGCTACCAATTCGTCGCGAATGGTAGCGCTACCGATGTGCCCTCGCAAGCCACCGGCGGCAGGATTTACCCGAACGGCCTTGCGTTGGATCAGGCGCTGCGGCGCTCGACGATCGAGAAGCCGATGTCGATCACCCGCTCGGCGACCACATGGCCCTCGGCCCGGTCGACGATGAACTGCGCCGCCTGCCGGCCGATCTCGGCACCCTTGATGTGCACCGTGGTGAGCGCTGGCGAGAGGTCGGCGGCGAACTCCAGGTCGCCGAAACCCACCACCGCCAGCTGCTGTGGCACCTGCAGCCCGCGCGCGCCGGCCTCGGTCAGCACGCCCAGCGCCAGCAGGTCGGAGCTGCAGAACACCGCGTCCACGCCCCCGGGGCGGGCCAGCAGTTCGGCCAGCGCCTCGCGGCCGCTGCGCAGCGTGGTGGGCGCCGGCACCAGCGCGGCGGGCACCTCGGGCAGGCCGAGCGCGCGCGCCATGGCCTGGAACGCGTCGGTGCGACGCCGGGCGCGCTCGTCGTCGCCCGACACCACCGCCAGCCGGCGGCGGCCGCGCTGGTGCAGCCACTGCGCCACCGAGCGGCCCACCTCGACGTGCGAGAAGCCGACCAGCATGTCGATCGGCGTGGGCGTCAGGTCCCAGGTCTCGACCACCGGGATGCCGCAGGCCAGCAGGCGCTGTCGCCCCGCCGCCGAATGCAGGATGCCGGTGAGCACGATGCCATCGGGCCGGCGGCCGATGATGGCCTCGAGCAGCGCATCCTCGCGCGAGCCGGCATACCCCGACTGGCCCAGCATCAGCTGGTAGCCGTGCTCGGCCAGCGCCTCGGTCAGCGAGTGCACCGTCTGCTGGAACACCGGGCCAGCGATGGTGGGCACCAGCGCCGCGACCAGCTTGCTGCGCATCGAGGCCAGGCTGCCGGCCAGGCGGTTGGGGACGTAGCCGGTGCGGGCCACCGCCTCCTTGATGCGGTTTCGAACGTCCTCCGACACCTGCCCGGGCGTGTTGAGCGCTCGTGACGCGGTGATCGGCGCCACGCCGGCCAGGCGGGCCACGTCGTGCAGCGTGACCGCGCCGCTGCCGCGGCGGCTGCGCTTGGGCGAGGACGGGCTGCTGGCCATGGTCGATTCTAGGCGGATGACAGCGCTACCGAACGCTACCGGGAGGTGGCCGCCCACGCGGCCGTTTCCGCCCTGGTACAACCCACCTCTGGTCTGGCGCATGGCCCAGCCTCACACTCGGGCCTCCTCGCCCACGCGCCTTCCGTCGCTCCTTTCCCTGCCTCGACCATGACCGCCACCGACCTGACCCAACTCAGCGCCTGCGAACTGCTGCAGCTCTACCGCAGCGGCCAGGCCTCGCCCACCGAGGCCACGCAGGCGGTGCTCGACCGCATCGAGCGCCTCAACCCGTCGATCAATGCCTACTGCCTGGTGGACGCCGAATCGGCGCTCACGGCCGCCGCAGCCAGCACCGAACGTTGGCAGAGCGGCACGCCCTGTGGGCCGCTGGACGGCGTGCCCACCTCGATCAAGGACCTGATCCTCACCCGTGGCTGGCCCACCCGCCGCGGCAGCCGCACCATCGATCCCGACCAGCCCTGGGACACCGACGCGCCCTGCGTGGCCCGGCTGCGCGAGGCCGGCGCGGTGCTGGTGGGCAAGACCACCACGCCAGAGTTCGGCTGCAAGGGCGAGACCAACTCGCCGCTCACCGGCATCACCCGCAACCCCTGGCACCTCGGCCGCACCGCGGGTGGCTCGTCGGGCGGCACCGCCGCCGCGGTGGCCGCCGGGCTGGCGCCGCTGTCGGTGGGCACCGATGGCGCGGGCAGCGTGCGCATCCCGGCGGCGTTCTGCGGCAACGTCGGCTTCAAGCCCAGCTTCGGGCGCGTGCCGGCCTATCCGCTGTCGCCCTTCGGCACGGTCTCGCACCTCGGGCCGCACACCATGAGCGTGCGCGATGCGGCGCTGATGATGAACGTGCTCAAGCAGCCCGACGCACGCGACTGGACCTCGCTGCCGCCCGATGGACGCGATTACCTGATTGGCCTGGACGATGGCGTGCGCGGCCTGCGCGTGGCCTGGTCGCCGACGCTGGGCTACGCGAAGAACGTGCATCCCGAGGTGGCCGACGCCTGTGCCCGCGCGGTGCGCCTGCTCGAGGCGGCCGGCGCCGAGGTGCGCGAGGTGGATTCGGTGTTCGAGGATCCGCTGGACATCACCATCGGCTTGTGGTTCGTCGGCGCCTGGACGCTGTGGAACACGCTCACCCCCGGGCAGCAGGCGCTGGCCGATCCCGACTTCGTCGCCGAGGCCCAAGGCGGCGCACGCTACTCGGCACTGGACGTGCAGCGCCTGAACCTGCGCCGCGGCGCGCTGGGCTCGCAGATGCGCCAGTTCATGCAGCAGGTGGACCTGCTGGTCACCCCGAGCGTTGCCGTGCCGGCCTTCGAGGCCCGGCCCGCCGGCGCGGTGCCGCTGACGCCCGAGTCGATGCTGGGCTGGACGCCGTTCTCCTACCCCTTCAACCTCACCCAGCAGCCGGCCTGCAGCATGCCCTGCGGCCTCACCACCGACGGGCTGCCGATCGGCCTGCAGATCGTCGGGCCGATGTTCGGCGATGCGCTGGTGCTGCGCGCCGCACGGGCCTTCGAGGCCCTGCACCCGGTCGCGCGGCCGTCGATGGGCGCCGCGGCATGAGCCCGGAAACCGACCCGGCCGGCAACGGCCCCGCACCGACGGACTCGTCAACCCGCCATTCGCCCTGGTTCGCCGGCGACGCCACCGCGCTGGCCCAGGCCATCGTGCGCGGCGACTGCAGCGCGGTGCAGGCGCTGGAGCGCACGCTGGCCGATGTGCAGGCCCTCGACCCGGCACTGAACGCGGTATGCCTGCTGCGCCCCGAGGTGGCCCGGCCGCGCGCTACGGCGCTCGATGCGGCGCTGTCAGCCTGCGCCGACGAGGCCTCGCGCGCCGCGCTGCTCGAGCGCCAGCCGTTCTTCGGCGTGCCGCTGCTGGTCAAGGATGTGGGCCCGGCCACGGCCCACCCCGACTTTCCGTCGCGCATGGGCTCGACGCTGTTCGGCCCGCAGGGGCTGGCCTGGCCGGTGACGGGCACGCTGGCCGCGCGCTACGAGGCGGCGGGCTTCGTCGTGTTCGGCCGCAGCACCTCGCCGGAGATGGGCATCAGCCCCAGCACCGAGGCCCGGGCCTACGGCGGGCCCACGCGCAACCCGTGGCACCTGGCGCATTCGGCCGGCGGCTCCAGCGGCGGCGCGGCGGCGGCCACCGCCAGCGGCATGGTGACGATGGCCCACGCCAACGACGGCGCCGGGTCGATCCGCATCCCGGCCTCGGCCTGCGGCCTGATCGGCCTGAAGCCCTCGCGCGGCCTGGTGCCCTGCGGCCCGCTGGCCGGCGAAGGCTGGGGCGGCCTGGCCGTCGACCATGTGCTGACACGCACGGTACGCGACTGCGCCGCCGCGCTGGACATCTCGGCCGGTGCCGATGCGGGCGCTCCGTATGCGGTGCCCTGGCCGGATGCCGAGCCCGGGCACCCGCCCCACCGCGGCGCCGGGCCCCGTGGCTTCCGCGAGGCGCTGGCCCTGCCGCCCCCGCCCGGCCTGCGCATCGGCCTGGTCAACCAGTTCTACGAAGGCGACCCGGTTCACCCCGAGGTGGCCGCGGCGGTGCAGGCCTTCGCGGCGCAGCTGCAGGCGCTGGGGCATCACGTGGAGCCGGTGCGCCTGCCCTTCGGCACGCTGGAGGTGCTGCGCCCGGTGATGCAGGTGGTGGCCACCGGCACCGCCCTGGTGATGCAGGCCCAGGCGACGCAGCGCGGCCGCCCGATCCAGCCCGACGACGTGGAGCCCAGCACCTTCGGCGCCTATGAGCTGGGCCGCTCGCTCGGCGCCACCGACTACCTGGCCGCCGTGTCGGCCCTGCATGTGCTGGGCCGCCGCATGGGTGAGTTCCATCGGCACCACGGCCTGCTGCTCACGCCCACGCTGGCCGAGCCGCCCGCGCAACTGGGGCGCTGGGCGATGCACAACCCCGACTTTCTCGATTACCGCCTCGGCCCACAGGGTCTTTGGCGGTATTCGCCGTTCTGCCCGCTGGCCAACGCCACCGGCGCGCCGGCCGTCTCGCTGCCGGCGGGCCGCTCGGCGCAGGGCCTGCCCATCGGCGCCATGCTCTCGGCCCCACTGGGCGGCGATGCGCTGCTGCTGCGTGTGGCCGCGCAGTGGGAAGCGGCCGCGGGCCTGGCGCCTGCGCCCTGGCGGGCATGAGCGGCCGCCTGCCCCGCTGCCCCCGTTCCAAGTTGGCGAAAGGCTGAGGTGACGCAAACCCGCGCAGTGGCGCGGGCGGGGCACGCGGTGTAGGCTTGCGCACTTCGTTCGATCCGCTTCGTCGCAGGCCCACGAGGCCCGCCGGTGCCGGATCGCCCCTCGGCCGTACGACCCGACCCGCATGCAGTCTGCTCCCCTCCCGCGCGACGAGTCGGAACGCCTGGCGGCGCTGGACGGGCTGAAGGTGCTCGACTCGCTGCCCGAGGCCGAGTTCGATGCCCTGGTGCAGGCCGCTTCGCTGGCCTGCGGCGTGCCGATCTCGTTGATCAGCCTGGTGGCAGCCGACCGGCAATGGTTCAAGGCCAATGCCGGCCTGCCCGGCGC
>Ga0268298_10001597_pt1 | contig 26307 bp, 21 predicted proteins | sample WWTPWeurt_MetaG_FD_194462 | JGI IMG/M metagenome (GOLD analysis project Ga0268298, IMG submission 194462) | Activated sludge microbial communities from WWTP in Nijmegen, Gelderland, Netherland - WWTP Weurt | ecosystem: Engineered > WWTP > Aerobic digester > Activated sludge | place...
GCGAGTTTAGCGAGCCGCCCAAGCCCCCGAGTAGCGCAGGGGACCCCGCAACGCGGGGCTCCGACCCAGGGGTGGCTTTTTCTTTGGCTACTTTCTTTTTGCCACCAAAAAGAAAGTACGCCCGCGCATCAGGCGCGGAAACCATGGGTTCAGAAAAGCGGTCAGGCCGGGGAGTTGCGATGAAACCCACGGGTTCAGAAAAGAGGCCGGGCCAGGGAGCTACCGCTGGCACGATTTTCCGGAGGGATTTCGTAGCGATACACCCCATAGGCGAGCCATTCGGAATGGCGTGGCGGCCCAGGGCACAGGGCGTTCAGGGCATCCAAAAAGCGGCCGACCGACCTTCCAGGTCTATTCGCAATCCCTCAGAGGATACTGAGGTCACCGGCGGCCAGGGCCGGGTTGCCGTCCAGATGGGCGAAGAGCACGGCGCTCTTGGCAGCGGCGCTGCCGTCGGCGTCGTAGTAGAGATTGCCCAGGGCAGTGTCGTAAAGGAAGCGCACGGCAAGGCTGCCGGCCACGTGGTTCGCCGCCGACTGAAACATCGAGGCATCGTAGCTGGCCGGCAGGCCGGCGATGCCCAGGGCTTCGAACACCAGGGAATCCGTTCCGGCGCTGAAATCGGTGAGGGTCTTCAGGTTGGCAGCCAGCAGCGGGGCATTGAAGTGGAAGCTGTCGGCACCGCTTCCCCCGGTCAGGCGGTCCAGACCGGTGCCGCCGTAGAGGGTGTCGGCGTCGTTGCCCCCGTCCAGGGTGTCGTTGCCGCCGCCCCCCACCAGGGTATCGTTGCCGGCTCCGCCGGAGAGGACGTTGGCAGCGGCGTTGCCATAGAAGGTATTGGCTTCGTTCCCGCCGGTCAGATTGATCGTCCCGGCGGCCCCGGCCAGGTCGACTGCCTCAACGTCGGAAAACGCGAGATTCCAGGGGGCGGCCGTGGTATTGCCGCGGCTGACGTGAACGAAATCCTGCCCGCCGCCCGGGTCTTCGAGGATGACGTCGTCGAGGCTGTCGATGTCGTAGTAATCGTCGCCCGTGCCGCCGATGAGCACGTCCTGGCCGCCCCCGCCCAGCAGGGTGTCGTTGCCGCCATTGCCCTCCAGGGTGTTGGCGGCGGTGTTGCCTTCCAGGCGTTCGGCCGCCGCGGTGCCCAGTACCCGGTAGCTGCCGGTCGAGTTGATGAGACTGAGGCTTTCCACGTTCTGGAAATCGCTGGCCAGATCGATGAGCGTGGGACCATTGCTGTGGGCGAGATAGACCGAATCCCAACCCTGGTCCGCCACCTCGATGACCTGGACGCCCACCCCGACGCCGAAGTAGACGTCGTCGCCGATGCCTCCCTCCAGGATGTCGCCGCTTCCCACCCCGGGGGCGGCATCGCTGCCGCCGTCGGCGTAAAGGCGGTCGTTGCCGTCGTTACCGACCAGATAGTCGTCGCCCAGGCCACCGTAGAGGGTGTTGGCGCCGTCGTTGCCGACCAGGGTCAGACCGGCGGCGCTGGTCATGCGCACGGTCTCGACATTGTCCGCCAGGACGTAGCTGGCCCCGGCGGCAAGGATGGCCAGGATCACCTGATCGGCCCCGGCGCCGGAGTCCTCGACGATCTGGTCGCCCACATCGTCCACCACGTAGCTGTCGTCCCCGCCGCCGCCGATGAGGACATCGGCGCCGGCCGCACCGTTCAGGGTATTGGCCGCGTTGTTGCCGGTGAGGGTGTTGGCCAGGGCATTGCCGGTGAGGTGCAGGCGCGCGCTGCCGGTGCCCGAAGCGTCCAGGTTTTCCACCTGGGCCGCCAGGGTGAGGGTGACAAAGCCGCTCAGTGCGGCGTTGCCGCCGCGCAGGATGATGCTGTCGTTCCCTTCGTCGGCCAGTTCGACGACCGTATCCTGCAGCAGGTTGCCGCTGGTGAGGTCCACCCGGTAGAGATCGTCGTCCGCCCCGCCCCGCAGCACATCGGCGCCCCCCGCCCCGTCGAGGACGTCAGCCCCCGCGCCGCCCCCCAGGGTGTTGGTAGCGGCGTTGCCGGTCAGGGTATTGGCCAGTCCGTTGCCGTAGAGGTGGAAGGCCACCCCGTTGACCAGCACGCCGTTCTCCACCTGCTCGGCCAGGGTGTGGCTGCCTGTGGTGGCGATGGCCACGGCCACGACGTCGGTGCCTTCGCCGGCGTTCTCCACGACGATGTCGCCGGCGTGATCGACGAGGTAAGTGTCGTTGCCCAGACCGCCGATCAGCCGGTCTGCCCCGCCCTTGCCGTCGAGCAGGTCTGCCCCGCTGCCGCCGTCCAGGGTGTTGGCGGCGGCGTTGCCGGTGAGGGTGTTGGCGAGGGCGTTGCCGCTGAGGTTGAAGGCGACGGCGTTGAGCAGCAGGGCATTCTCGACGTTGGCGGCCAGGGTGATGCCGGCCCCCGCCGTGGCGATGAGGATGCGCAGGGTGTCGCTGCCCTGGCCGGCGTTTTCGCTGACTTCATCGCCCAGGTTGTCGAGGACGTAGGTATCGTCGCCCAGGCCGCCGATGAGGGCGTCCGCCCCCAGGCCCCCGTCGAGGGTGTTGGCAGCGTCGTTGCCGGTGAGGGTGTTGGCGAGGGCATTGCCGGTGAGGTGGAGCTTGGCGGTGGTGGTACCGGAGGCATCCAGCCCTTCCAGGTGGGCGCCCAGGGTGAGGGTGGCGTAGGTCAGGAGGGCCGTGTTGCCGCCCCGCAGGACGACGCTGTCGTTGCCTTCCAGGGTGTTTTCGCTGAGGGCGTCCTGGAGGAGGTTGGTGGCGGTGAGGTCGACCCGGTAGGTGTCGTTTCCGGCGCCGCCCTTGAGGAGATCGACACCCCCCGCGCCGTCCAGGGTGTTGGCGCCCGTGTTGCCCAGGATCGTGTTGGCGAGGGCGTTGCCCGTGCCGTCCAGGTCGGCGCCGCCGCTCAGGGTGAGGTGCTCGAAGTCGGCCCCCAGGCTGTGGTCGACGCTGGAGACGACGCTGTCGATGCCCCCCGTGTCGATGAGGCTGTCGCCGGCACCGATGGTATAGGTGTCGTTGCCCAGGCCTCCGGCCAGGGTGGAATTGCCGGCCAGGCTGGTGAGGGTATTGGCGAGGCCGTTGCCTTGGCCGCTGAGCCCGGCCAGGGTGAGGACGAGGTTTTCCAGGGTGGCGGCGAGGGAGGTGTCGAAGGGGGTGCGCACGGTGTCGATGCCGCCGCTGTCGCCGATGGTATCGCCGAGGTCGTCGATGACGTAGGTGTCGTTGCCCAGGCCACCGATCAGGGCGTCGGCCCCGCCGCCGCCGTCCAGGGTGTTGGCGGCGGCGTTGCCGGTGAGGGTGTTGGCGAGGGCGTTGCCGCTGAGGTTGAAGGCGACGCTGTTGAGCAGCAGGGCGTTGTCGACATTGGCCGCCAGGGTGATGCCGGCCCCCGCCGTGGCGATGAGGATGCGCAGGGTGTCGCTGCCCTGGCCGGCGTTTTCGCTGGCTTCATCGCCCAGGTTGTCGAGGACGTAGGTATCGTCGCCCAGGCCGCCGATGAGGGCGTCGGCCCCCAGGCCCCCGTCCAGTGTGTTGGCGGCGGCGTTGCCGGTGAGGGTGTTGGCGAGGGCATTGCCGGTGAGGTGGAGCTTGGTGGTGGTGGTGCCGGAGGCATCCAGCCCTTCCAGGTGGGCGCCCAGGGTGAGGGTGGCGTAGGGGGCGAGTCCGGTGTTGCCGCCCCGCAGGACGACGCTGTCGTTGCCCTGGTTGAGGTTCTCGGTGATGCTGTCCTGGATCAGGTTGCTGCTGGTGAGATCCACTTGGTAGGTGTCGTCGCCATCTCCGCCCTTGAGGGCATCGACCTTGCCGTCACTGAGGCCGCCATCCAGGGTGTTGTCGCCGCTGTTGCCGGTGAGGGTGTTGGCCAGATTGTTGCCGGTGCCATCGATGTTGCTGTTGCCGGTCAGCGTCAGGTGTTCGAGGTTGGCCCCCAGGCTGGTGCTGACACTGCTCTGGACGGTGTCGATTTCGCTGGCCAGGGTGGAGCTTTCGATGGCGAGGTCGCCCGCCCCCAGGAGGTAGGTGTCGTTGCCCAGCCCCCCGGTCAAGGTATTGGCGCCGTCGTTGCCGGTGAGGGTGTTGGCCAGGGCGTTGCCGCTGCCGTCGAGATTAGCGCTGCCGGTGAGGACGAGGTTTTCGAGGGTGCTGCCCAGGCTGTAGGTGAGGCTGCTGCGGACGGTGTCGCTGCCGCCGCTGTCGGTGATGCTGTCGCCGATGTCGTCGATGAGGTAGGTGTCGTTGCCCAGCCCCCCGATCAGGCTGTCGGCACCGGCACCGCCGTCCAGGGTGTTGGCGGCGGCGTTGCCGGTGAGGGTGTTGGCGAGGGTGTTGCCCACCAGGTTGTAGGCCACGGTGTTGATGAGGGTGCCGTTCTCGACGTTGTCGGTGAGCGTATGGGTGCCATTGGCGGTGGCGATGGCGACCTTGACGAGGTCGCTGCCTTCGGCAGCGTTCTCGGTGACTTCATCGCCCAGGTTGTCGAGGACGTAGGTATCGTCGCCCAGGCCGCCGATGAGCTGGTCGGCACCGGCCTTGCCGTCGAGGGTGTTGGCAGCGTCGTTGCCGGTGAGGGTGTTGGCGAGGGCATTGCCGGTGAGGTTGAGCTTGGCGGTGGTGGTGCCGGAGGCATCCAGCCCTTCCAGGTGGGCGCCCAGGGTGAGGGTGGCGTAGGTCAGGAGGGCCGTGTTGCCGCCCCGCAGGACGACGCTGTCGTTGCCTTCCAGGGTGTTTTCGCTGAGGGCGTCCTGGAGGAGGTTGGTGGCGGTGAGGTCGACCCGGTAGGTGTCGTTTCCGGCGCCGCCCTTGAGGAGATCGACACCCCCCGCGCCGTCCAGGGTGTTGGCGCCCGTGTTGCCCAGGATCGTGTTGGCGAGGGCGTTGCCCGTGCCGTCCAGGTCGGCGCCGCCGCTCAGGGTGAGGTGCTCGAAGTCGGCCCCCAGGCTGTGGTCGACGCTGGAGACGACGCTGTCGATGCCCCCCGTGTCGATGAGGCTGTCGCCGGCACCGATGGTATAGGTGTCGTTGCCCAGGCCTCCGTTGAGCACGTCGGCACCGGCGCCGCCGTCCAGGGTATTGGCCAGGGCATTGCCGATGAGGGTATTGGCGAGATCGTTGCCGACCAGTTTGTAGGCCACCGCATTGATCAGGGTGGCGTGTTCCACGTGGGCGGCCAGGGTGTAGCTGCCCCCGGCATTGCTCAGGGCGACGCGGACGAGGTCGCTGCCTGCGTCGGCTTCTTCCACCACGAGGTCGCCCCCGTGGTCGATGACGTAGGTGTCGTCGTCCTCGCCGCCGATCAGCACATCGGCGCCGCCCTTGCCGTCCAGGGTGTCGTCGCCGGCGAGTCCGATCAGGGTGTTGGCCGCGGCGTTGCCGGTGAGGGTGTTGTCCAGCGCGTTACCCTGCAGGGTGAAGGCGACCGTGTTCAACAGGGTCGCGTTTTCCGTGTGGGCGGCGAGTGTGAAGCTCCCGCCCGCGATGGCCAGGGCGACCCGCACGAGGTCATTGCCTTCGTCGGCGTTTTCGACCACCCCATCACCCGCGTGGTCGACGATGTAGGTATCGTCCCCGGCACCACCGGCCATGGTATCGGCGCCCGCGCGTCCGTCCAGGGTATTGGCGACTTCGTTGCCGTTGATGACGTCGTTGCCGCTGCCCCCCACGGCGTTTTCGATTACTGTGCCGTAGGCGATCCAGAGATTGTGGACCTCCCCGAGGTCAGTCCCCAGACTGTCGTAGATGAAGACCCGCTGGCCCAGCTGCGAACCGAAATCGGTACCCTGGCGCAGGTCGATAAGGCCTCCGACGCTGGCGGAATAGGTGAGGGTGTCGATTCCCCCCGCATCCCAGAGCGTTTGGTGATACGTCTTGCTGCCCAGGAAAACGTAGGCCGTATTGCCGACGTTGGTGCTGCCATTGGCCCCATACAGGGACTGAATGGCGGCGATGTCGAGGACCATGGGCGTGGTCGGCTCGTAGCTGAACCCCGTTTCCTGATTGGCCGGAGCCGCCGCGTAACTCATGATGGTGTAGGAGCGGCTGTCGAGGGCAGGGTCGAGCACCGTGGCGTTGATGACAGAACCGCCCATTTCCATGACTTCGAAGGGGTGTTTGAGACCCAGGGCGTGGCCGATCTCGTGCACCGCGGTCATGTACTCATAGCTGCCCTGGGTCCAGATAAAGTCAAAGGACGTCCCTCCGCTGTTGAACCACACGTCACCGCCAAAGGCAGTGGAAGAGGGAAGATAGGCCCAGGCCTGGGCATCCGCCTGCGTATCCGAGTAGGCGAAGCGCAGATCCCCGACCAGGGAAGAGGATTCGCTGACCAGGTTGAAACGCAGTCCGCTGACGGCAGACCAGGCGCCGAGGGCCGTCTTGACCGCGGCGATATCGCTCGAGGAGAGCACAAAGTACCCGCTGGAGCGGGGCTCCTGGTCGGACGAAAGCGGGTAGCCGGTCACCGGGTCGCTGGACCAGGAGGAAAAGAAGCCGGGAAAACTGTAGGTGAGGGAGTGACTCTCCCACTGAAAACCGCCGATCAGGCTGTCGACGGGCCCCTGGCCGGTGAGGGTGGAATCGGTTGCCTCCGTCCAGGAGGTGGGGGTAGGCATGGCGGGGAACTCTTGCGGGTCACCCCCAGCAAGCGGAGGGAGTGGCGGGGGTGATTCGGGCCGGGCGGCAGTACCGCCATTCTAATCGTGGTGTCATGACCCGGCACCCGCAGAGAGGCATCTGGCCGGAAATAATTCACACTCGGGGGCCGCAGCCCCCGGAAAATCAGTTGCGCCGTCGCCCCTGGACGGCCGCTGCAAGGAAGGCCATGGCCAGCAGCACCAGCGGAGCCGGTTCCGGCACGCTTGCCCGCCGGGCCACGGCGAGCTGGAGATCGTCGAGGCCGATGGCGTCCTCATCGGGGAGCGAGGCCGAACTGGAAATGGAAAAACCGGTGAAGGGGTCGGCGCTGTCCACCACACCGAAGAACAGCACATTGCCATTGACGACCTGGGTGGCGTCCAGCCCTTGCAGGAGGTCCACGGAAAGGACATCGCTGCCGCGCAGGAGGTTGAGGGTGAGCCCGGGGAGGGAGCCGCCGCTGCCGGCCCAGTCGCTGGGGTCGGTCAGATAGAATCCCAGGGCGCTGACTCCACGGTCGAAGCCGAAGCTGAAGTAGGTGCTGCCCTGGCCCGAGAGGGATTCCAGATACTGGTTGCCGGAAATCGGGAAGGTCGAAAAGGTGCCCACGCCCGCAGAGATCTGGCTGTAGCTGCTGGCGCTGTTGGTGAAAGAGGCGGTGACGCCGCCGATGGCGATCGACGCTGGTACGGCCCCCAGGGCGAGGCCATCGAAGTTCTGCACCGCGAGGCTACCCGCGGCCAGGGCGAACTGGGCGGCGGCGGCACTGGCGTTGGGGCGGGCGCCGCCCGCCGAGAGATTGGCGTTGTCGAGACCGAAGTAGACCGTGGGGGCTGCCAGGGCCGGAACGGCAAGGCCGGCGAGGAAACCGGCGGCGGCGAGATTGCGGAGCAGCGGGAGGGAGGGCATGGGGGTCTCCTGAAAGACGCGGGAGAGTGACAAAGTAAGCACTCCGTCATATGTTGTCAAGCTTGACGAAGGACTATGGCAAGCACGAAGCTGGCGGCGGCCGGCGAGGAATTCCGCCACAGGCCGGCGGGATCGGGGAAACGGCGGGAGGAGCGTTCGGAACATGACCTATCAGGAAATTTTCGCGGTGCAGAGCCGCGGGCGGGGAACCCAGAACCTCACGGCGGAAATCCGCGCCGCGGTGGGGCGGGCGGGCATCGCCACCGGGCTGGTCCATGTCTTCGTGCGGCACACGAGCTGTTCCCTGCTGCTCACCGAGAACGCCGACCCCGACGTGCGGCGTGATCTGGAAACCCTGTTCGCCCGCCTCGTGCCCGACGGCGACCCGGCCTACCGGCACGACCTGGAGGGCGAAGACGACATGGCGGCCCACGCCCGCTCCCTGCTCGCCGGCCACGAGTTGAGCGTGCCCGTGGCCGATGGCGCCCTTCTGCTGGGCACCTGGCAAGGGGTATTTCTTTGGGAGCACCGTGCGACGGGACATCGGCGGGAGATTGTGGTCACGGTCATCGGTTAGAATCCGGCCATGATCGGAATCCTCCTCGTCACCCACGGCAGCTTCGGCGAGACGCTCATCCAGAACGCCTGCCACGTGCTCAACCGGCGCCCTCCGCTGCTCAATCAGTTGGGGGTCGCGGCCCAGGACGATCCGCTGGACCTGCTTCCCCTGGCCCGTCAGATGCTGGAACTGGTGGATGGGGGCGCCGGTGTGCTGCTGCTCACCGACGTCTACGGCGCCTCGCCGGCCAACCTGGTGATGAAGCTGCTCGATCCGGGCCGCATCGAAGGCCTGGCCGGCGTCAACCTGCCCATGCTGCTGCGCGCCCTGACGTATCGGGAAAAAGGTTTCGACGTGCTCCTGAGCCGTTCCACCACCGGCGGGCGGGATGGAGTTCTCAATCTCTTGAAGGACGTTTGATGCTGTCTGTCGAAACCGAAATCATCAATAAACTCGGTCTGCACGCCCGGGCTTCGGCCAAGCTCACCCAACTGGCGGGCAAATACCGCTGCGAAGTGTGGATGAGCAAGGGGCCGCGCCGGGTCAACGCCAAGAGCATCATGGGGGTGATGATGCTGGCCGCCGGCAAGGGATCCCAAGTGATGGTCGAAACTGACGGCCCGGACGAACAGGAAGCCCTGGACAGCATCCTGGCCCTCATCGCCGACTATTTCGGCGAAGGCGAGTAGGCGGGAGCGGGCGCCATGAGCTTCATCCTCCACGGCCTGGGCGTTTCCGGCGGCATCGCCATCGGGCGGGCGCTGCTCATGTCCCACGCCACCCTGGAGGTCGCCCACCTGACGGTTTCGCCCCGCATGGTGGAGAAGGAGGTCACCCGCTTCGAGAAGGCCATCGCGACGGTGCGGGACGAACTGGCCACCATGAAGGAAGCCACCGAGCACGCTCCGGCCGAACTTTCCGCCTTCATCGACCTGCACGCCATGTTCCTGGTGGATCCGGAACTGGTGGAAGTGCCCAAGGCCCTCATCCGCGAGCGGCGCTGCAATGCGGAGTGGGCCCTGGTGCAGCAGATGCAGCACCTGGTCGAGCAGTTCGAGCAGTTCGACGACCCCTACCTCAAGGAGCGCAAGTTCGACGTGGTGCAGGTGGTCGAGCGGGTGGTGAAGGAGCTCATGGGCCACCCGGGCCGCAATCTGTTGCGTACGGCCAAGGGGGTCACGGAAGAGAACCTGGTGGTGGTGGCCCACGATCTTTCCCCCGCTGACGTCATCGCCTTCAAGGAGCACCGCTTCGCCGCCTTCATCACCGATGTGGGCGGCGCCACCTCCCACACTGCCATCCTGGCCCGCAGCATGGCCATTCCCGCCGTGGTGGGCCTGGAGAACGCCCGGGCGGCGATCCGCGACGGCGAAGCGCTCATCATCGACGGCACCCGGGGCGTGGTCATCGTCAACCCGGATCTGCGCGTCCTGGAGGAATACCAGCTTCGCAAGAATCAGATCGAGCTGGAAAAATCCAAGCTCAAGCGGCTCAAGTCAGCGCCCTCCGAAACCCTGGACGGCACCGCCGTCCAGCTCCAGGCCAATATCGAACTGCCCGGGGACGTGCCCGAGGCCCTGGAACTGGGCGCCGAGGGCATCGGTCTTTTCCGCACCGAATTCCTCTTCCTGGGTCGCGGCGACATGCCCGACGAGAACGAGCAGTTCGAGGCCTACAAGAAAGTCATCAAGGGCATGGCCGGCCGGCCCGTCACCATCCGCACCTTCGACCTGGGCGCCGACAAGGCCATCGACAACTATCGTACCCAGACCAATCCCGCCCTCGGCAGGCGGGCCATCCGCCTCTCCCTGGCCGAACCGAAGATGTTCCAGACCCAGTTGCGCGCCATCCTGCGAGCTTCGAAGTTCGGGCCGGTGAAGCTCCTCATCCCCATGCTGGCCCACGCCCACGAAATCGACCAGACCCTGGCCGCCCTGGAACAGGCCAAGTCCAGCCTGCGGGGGGAGAAGGTCACTTTCGACGAGAACATCCAGGTAGGCGGCATGATCGAAATTCCCGCCGCCGCCCTGGCCGTGGGCCTCTTCATGCGGCGCCTGGATTTCCTCTCCATCGGCACCAACGACCTCATCCAGTACACCCTGGCCATCGACCGCACCGACGAGCAGGTGTCCGCCCTTTACGATCCCCTGCACCCGGCGGTGCTCATGCTCATCGCCCACACCATCGCCAGCGCGGAAAAGGTGGACGTCCCCGTCTCGGTCTGCGGCGAACTGGCCGGCGACCCCGCCCTCACCCGCCTGCTCCTGGGCATGGGTCTGCGCATCTTCTCCATGCACCCCTCGCAAATCCTGCAAGTGAAGAGCCGGGTGCTGAAGACCGACCTCAACGAGGTCGCCCCGGCAGTACGCAGGATGCTGCGCCTGGACGAGCCGCAAAAACTGCGGGAAGCGCTGGAAAAGCTGAACGGCTGAACGTCCCCGCACCCGCCGGCCCCGGCCGGCCGGGAAGCGCGGCCCCAGGGGCGAGGACCTCGGGCCAGATGCCCAACCACCGCCCCGTCCCAGGGACGCCCACCCCGAGCGGGCGAGGGCAAATCACAAGAGCGGGACGCCGCTCCCCCCGCTACGCGGCGACCTTCTTGCACTCCTTGACGCAGGTGGCGCAGGCGTCACCGCAGGCCTTGCATTCGGCGTGCTTCTTGTCGTGCTTGCGGCATTCCTTTTCGCAATCGTCGCAGGCTTCGGCGCACAGCTTGGCGTAGCGCGGCAGGTACTTGCTGTCGGTGACGGCCAGTTTGCGCAGGGTCTCCACCATGGCCATCATCTGATTGACGCTCTTGCTGCACGCCGCCATCTCCTTGTCCCCCTCGCCGAGCAGGACGAGGCAATGGGCCAGACAGGCTTCGCCGGCGGCCAGGCAGCCCTGGGCGCTATCCACCAGGGACTGCTGCTTGAGACCGCCGTGGTGATGGTGATCGTGCTGCCCCGCGCGGGCGCTGATGGCGGCAGTGGCTGCCGCGGCGGCGGCAAAGGCGGTGAGGGCTTCTCGACGGTCCATGAGGGTCTCCTTTGATGGGATGGGAATGCGCTTGCACTATAGCTGCGCGGACCGTGAGTGGCCAGATGGGCGGACCCAGCAAAAAAGACCCCGCCACCAGGGCGGGGTCATCAACAGGTCGATCGGGACACACGGGGGGTTGGTCCCTACGGAACGCGGTGCCATGCTAACTCGGCACTCATGCCGTGGGAATGCGACGGATCGCCGCAGGACATTTGGTCGCAGCCCGGAACCCGGCGATAGGCCTCAGAAGCTCGCCGCGACGCCGATCTGGCCATTGGTCCCCGGCATGGGATAACCGGGGCGGTAGGCATACTTTTGGTCCAAAAGGTTTTCCACCGCAACGAAGACCTCGCCCTTTTTGCCCAGGGCCGGCAGGGGGTAGGCGACCCGGACATTGACCAGGGCGAAGCCGTCGACTTTTTCGGTATTGGGATTGAGGGTATTGCGGTCGCGGCTGAGGGCCCGGACTTCGGACTGGGCCTGGGCGTCGAGGGCGACGCGCAGGGGGCCGACGGGACCGTTGATTCCCAGGGTGAGCGCGGTTTTCGGGGTGTAGGGCAGGTTGCGGATATCGGGGTCGAGCAGGGTCAGCCCGCCGAACAGGGTCCAGGCGCCGATCCCCTGGCGCAGGGCGATCTCCGCCCCGTTCATGCGGTAGCCGCCGGTGTTGTAGAAGGTGGTGCTGGCGAAGCTCAGGTCATAGACGTAGCGATTCCGGACCCGGTCGCGGAAGACGCTGGCGTCGATCTGGGTGGCGGCGACCGGGGACCACTTGAAGCCGAGTTCGGCGTGGTCGAGTTGCTCTGGTTGCAAGTCCTTCCAGGTGGTCCCCGCGAACATGAAGGGGATGGCCGCCTGCAGGGCCGGCCCTTCCAGGCCCGGATAGCTGATGCCGCGGGAGGCGTTGGCGAAGAGCGTGAGCTTTTCGGAAACCAGGGAAAGACCGGCGTGGGGAGCGCTTTTGTGGCCGTACTCGTCGTGATCGTAGGTCCGAACCCCGAGGGTGGGGACCAGCGACCATGCGCGGGAGAGCGTGAATTCCTGGCTGAGCGCCAGATGGGGGGAGGTGATGTGGAAGTCCGGCATGTCGACCCGGCCGCCCGTAAAGGGACCGCGCACATCGCCGGAAAGGCGGTCGTGGTCCACCCCGACCATCACCGTGCCCCCCTGCCAGGGCGAGAACTGTTCCTTCCAGCGCAGCCCGCTCATGGAAAAGCGGGTGAGGAAGGTTCCCCAGCCGACAAAGGGGCGATTGTCGTCGTAGAGATTGCCCTTGCCGTGGCTGGAGTGGAGCCTAAGTTCGCCCTGGAAACTGCCGTGACGGTGACTGACGAAACCACTGAACAGCGCGGCGGACGACTTGTACTCCGGGGTGATCGCCGGTTGGGCCTGGCGCCGGTCGTAGGGGTCGCTGGCTTCGTTATCGACGGCGAGGAAGCTGGCGCCGAAGGTCCAATGGCTGTCCAGGCGGTAGGCCAGGCTGCCCATGGCGTTCTGCAATTCGCCGTCGGAGTGCTTGCGGTGGCCATCGGAGCGGGCGTAACCCTGGGCCAGGGTGAAATCGAAGGCCCCCAGGCGCCCCGCCAGGTCGGCCTGCTCCGCCACCGTGCCGTAGGAACCGGCGGAGAGACGCACGCTGCCGTGGATGCCCTCCTCCACCGGCCGCCGGGTTTCCAGGTTGATGGAAGCGAAGTTGTTGCCGTTGACCTGGGGCTGCGGGCTCTTGTGGACGGTGATCGACCGCATGCCGTTGATGGGCAGGAGGTCGAGGAGCGGATGCCCCCAGACCCCCATGTAGAAAGGAACGCCATCGACGTAAGTCTTGATTTCGGCTCCCGGGCGGCTGACGCCCAGGCCGCGGATATAGACGGCACCCCCCTGGTCGCCACCGAAGGATCCCACCGGGTTGTAGCGGGAAATCTCCACGCCCGGGGTGCGGCGCAGGGCGGCGGCCAGATCGACCGCGTTAAGGTCTCGCAGTTGCTCCTCGGCCACCACGGCGGAACTGCTGCCGAAACGATCGACCCGGTTTTCCTCGATCAAGGGGGAAGCGGACACCGCAACCGTCGGCAGGACGGCATCGCCCCGGGCGAGGGGCACGGCGAAGGCGAGGATGAGTGCGAGGGACAAAGGCCGCAAGGCACAGGAGGGAGGAGTGGGCTGGCGCATTTGGGGTCAGTGATGGGGGTGAATGGGGTGAGAAGCGTCGGGGGCCTGGAAGAGGCCGAAGCGGTGCAGGCGTTCGGCGGGAACCTGGCGCTCGGCGCTGGCCAGGTCGCGGGCGAGCAGACGCGCGGACGTCTCGGGAACGCCGGCGCCACGCAGGCCTTGGGCCGTCTTCAGCCCGTCGCCGCCGCAGAGCAGTACCGTCCAGCGGCCTTTGACCTTCCTGAGCACCGCCCTGCCGCCGCGCTCGCCCTGGGTCCAGCCGGCGACCGCATAGGCACCGGCGACGACGACCGGATCGGTTTCGACCCGCGCCTCGGGGCGGTCGTAGCTGCGGGCGATCAGGGCGCGGACTGCTTCGCTGTCGGCATTGCTGGCGCTCTGGGCGAGGACCGCACCCGGCGCCACCAGGGCCAGCAAGAGTGCCCGGCAGGCCAGGCGGCGAGGGCCGGCGACGCTCATGGCCGGGTCGCGGCCGCCGTAGCGAGCGGACGCTCAGGCAGCAGTCCGGCACGGAATTTCAGGTCGGCCAGCACCTGATCACCGTCCCGCCGATTGGCGGCCAGGGCCTCGCGGCGATCCCGCTCGTCGATGAGGACCACCGCCTGCTTGCGCCAGGCCTGCATCTTGGGGTCATGCTCGTGATGAAGATGGTGTTTCAGGTGGGCGGTGAACCAGCGGTGGGCCTCCTCCGCATTGGCCTCGACGCCCTGACCAGTCTGGTACATGAGGCCGATCTGGAACTGGGACGTCTTGTCGCCCTTCTCTGCTGCCACGCGATACCAGCGCAGGGCCATGGCGTAATCGAGGGAGACGCCGTCGGCGTGCTGGTGGATCACAGCCAGGTTGTAGGCGGCGTCAACGTTGCCCTGGTCGGCCCAGCGTTGCCAGAGGGTCACGGCCGCCGCCGTGTCGCCCCCCTTGTGCAGCTTGGCAGCTTGACGCATGTCGTCGTCGAGGGAGCCGGCGGACGCGGTGAAGGCGAGGGCGCTCGACGCACAGGCGAGCAGAAGTCGAAAGCGCATGGCGGACTCCGGAATATCCTGGGAAGGTCGCCATCCTAGTCGACGGGGTAGTTCGAAAGAATGCGGTAAATCGTCGCGCGGCAATTGGTCGCAGGGGAAGGTGATCCCTACGGGCGGACAATGGCGAAAAAGTTCGACAACCCAGGGAGCTCGTCATGATTTTCCACCGCCATCGCCTGGCGGCCGCACTCGCCGCCCTTTTTGCCGGCAGTGCGCCGGCTTTTGCCCAAACCACGGTTCTCGATTCCGTATCGGTCACCGCCCCCCGCATGACGCCTTTACCGGCTGTTACCGGTACCCTGGGCGCCGACGGTGTCGCCAGCCGTCTCCCCTACGTGAGCGATAGCGCCCAACTGTTCGCCGACGTGCCGGGCATGAGCTTTTACGGCTCCGGCGGGGTCTCCAGCCTGCCGGCGATCCACGGCCTCAACGACGAGCGGGTGCGCGTCCAGATCGACGGCATGGACATCGTTTCGGCCTGCGCCAACCACATGAATCCTCCCCTGTCGTACATCGACCCCGCCAATGTCGGGCGCGCCAGCGTGGTGGCGGGAATTACCCCGGTCAGCGCCGGCGGCGACAGCATCGGCGGCACTATCGCCCTGGAATCGAAGGCGCCCGCCTTCGCCAGAGCCGGTGAAGGCACCCGTCTGGGCGCGAGTCTGTCCGCTTTTTACCGCAGCAATGGCCACGCCACCGGGGGCAGTCTCAGCGCTTCCGCCGCCAGCGAGAACCTCAGCCTCAGCTACACCGGCGCCATCACCCAAAGCGACAACTACAAATCGGGCAGCGGCGACGTAGTGAAATCGAGCCAGTACGAGTCCCGTAACCACGCGCTGGGATTCGCGCTTCGCGGGACGGGCAACCTGGTGATGGTCAATCTCGGCCACCAGAGCATTCCTTACCAGGGGTTCCCCAATGCCTGGATGGACATGGTCAATAACGAGTCCACCTTCGGCAACCTGCGCTACATCGGCCAATTCGGTTGGGGCACCCTGGAGGCGCGGGCGTTCTACGAGCACACCCGGCACGCCATGAACTTCCTCGAGGACAAGCTGCCCGGCGACATGCCCATGAAGACCGAGGGCGAGAACATGGGCTACCTGGTCAAGGCCGACATTGCCCTGGCCGGCGGCGATGTCCTGCGCATCGGTAACGAATTCCGCCGCTTCCTGCTCGACGACTGGTGGCCGCCGGTAGCCGGCAGCATGATGATGGGCCCCGGCACCTTCAAGAACATCGACAACGGCCGGCGCGACCGCCTGGGCGTCTTTGCCGAGTGGGAAGCGCGCTGGAGCGAGCGCTGGTCCACCCTGGCCGGCGTGCGCTACGACCGGGTGGTCATGGATACCGGCGACGTACGCCCCTACGCCACCTCGGGCATGATGCAGGCCACCGACATCGCCGCCGCGGCCGCCTTCAACGCTCGCGACCACAAGCGCAGCGACGACAACGTCGACCTCACCCTGCTTGCCCGCTTCACGCCCGATGCCACCAGCACCTACGAGTTCGGGTACGCCCGCAAGACCCGCTCGCCCAACCTCTACGAGCGCTTCGCCTGGGGCCGCGGCGGCATGGCTATGGCCATGAACGGCTGGTTCGGCGACGGCAACGGCTATGTCGGTGATCTCGACCTCAAGCCGGAAGTGGCCCATACCCTGTCCGGGACTGCCAGTTGGAACGCCGCCAACAAGGAGGACTGGCAATTTGGCGTTACGCCCTACTACACCTACGTCAAGGACTACATCGACGCCGACCGCTGCCTGGCGGAAATGACCATGATGGGCCTCGCCGGCTGCCCCCTGGCCGGCGGGGTTCCGCAGACCGCCAGCAACACCTTCGTCTATCTCCAGTTCGCCAATCACGATGCCCGCCTTTACGGCATCGATCTCTCCGGCAAGGCCGTGCTGGCCGAAGGCGCCCTGGGCAAGTTTACTGGCCGCGGCGTGCTCGGCTATGTAAATGGCAAGAACCGGGACACCGGCGAACACCTGTACCACATCATGCCCCTCAATCTCAGGCTGGCGCTCGACCACCGCTGGAACAACTGGTCCAATTCGCTGGAGTTCCAAAGGGTCGCCGCCAAGGACGACGTGCAGGCGACGCGCAACGAGACGCGCACCGCCAGCTACGGTCTCGTCAATCTGCGCACGGCTTACGATTGGAAGATGGTGCGCGTGGACGCCGGTATCGAGAACCTGTTCGACAAGAACTACGACCTGCCCCTGGGCGGCGCTTATCTTGGCGACCGCAATGACCAGAGCTGGGGCAACCGGGTTGCCGGCATGGGGCGTTCGGCCTACGTGGGGGTGACGGTCAAGTTCTGACGGCTGGGAAAGGGCGAGCACCTCTCTTCATCTGGTCCGACGCCCCCCGGTTTGCTCTGCGCAAGGGCTGTCACCCTTCAATCAGACAACAGGGCTCTGCGCTCCGCCACGGCCCGCCGTGCCCTCCGCTTCTGCAGCCCGGTCACAAAGAGGACGGGGCAGGCGAGGCCGCTCAGGAAAACCAGGATGCGCCCGGTCCAGCCAAAGACCTGCCCGGAGTGCAGGGGCCATTGCCACGGCATGAAGACGTCGCCGCCGCTGCCGCGGGACGGGTCGGTGGTGCGCAGCAGCGTTCCGGTCTGGCGGTCGAGGGTGTGGCAGCGGGTGTCGACGACGTACCCTGCCAGGTCGGCCACGGCGCGGAAGCACATGCCGACGGTCCGTCCGTCGGGCGCGGTGAGGGTGAGATTGTTCAACGTGCCATTCCCGGGTGTGCGAGCGGCTGCCTCGACGAAGGCGTCCAGTCGCCCCGGCAGGGCGGCGGGGCCAGGGCCGGTGGGCGCCACGGCTTCCGGTGTGATCGGAGAAAAGACGCCCACCAGGGCCTTGTATTCTTCCGGAAGGTTGAAGCTCACCCCCGAAACGAGGACGGCGAGCATCACCGGCAAGGTGTAGAACCCAAGGACCTGGTGCAAATCGTGGTTGAGCCGTACCGTCGGGTCGCCTGCGGCCGCACTCCCCGGCGGCGGCTCGGCACTTCAGCGCCCCAGGGCCTCGCGCACCTGGGCCTCGGTCAGTGCGCCGGAGACGGCGCGACGGCCGCCTTTGCCGTCGAACAGCAGGGTACGCGGCAGTTCGCCGGCCCAGGCGGGATCGAGGGCGTAGGCCAGGGCTTCGGGGTTGTCGCCGCCGTAGGCGTAGCGGGGGCCGGTGAGGCCGGTCTTCTGCAGCAGCGGCGCCAGGGCGGGCGATTCCGCCTCGGTGGCCACGGTGACCACCTTGAGGCGCCGGTCCCCCCGGGCCAGGGCGGAGAGCAGGCCCAGGTTCTTCTTGCAGTGGACGCAATCCGAGGACCACAGGGCGACGACGGTGGGCTGGTGGTGGGCCTGGGGATCGGCGAGGCGGCGGGCCGTTTCGCGGTCCAGGATGGAGAAGCCGGCCGCTGCGGCGGGCAGGGCCCAGAGCAGGGCGGCGAGGGTGGCGAGGGTGGCGAGGCATCGCAGCATGGGGGTGTGGGAGCCGGTGGATTTTTCGGGGGCGAAGGGCATGCTTGCCAGGGTTCTCAGGGCATGGAAAGGACGCGGAAGTGCTCTTTTTCCGTGCGCCAGAAGACGTAGAGGGCCTCGCCCCGGGCCAGCAGGCGGGGCTGGTCGGAAGCGCCTTCGGTGGCGGCGAGTTCCTGGACGACGAAGGTCTGTCCGCCATCCCGGGAAACCTGGGCGTGGAGGCGGGTGCGTTCGCCGTCGAATTCCTTCCAGGCGATGGCCAGCCGCTGACCGGCGACGATGAGGTCGGCGTGAGCGGCCCGGGGGCCTCCGACGGTGCGCTGGCCTTCGACCCGCAGGCCGTCAGCGCCCCCGCTCAGACGTCCGTAGTGGACGCGGCCGGCGCCGTCCTTTTCGTTGAACCAGACGGCGTGGCGCAGGCCCTGGGCGTCCACGGCCAGGGACGGCCCGTGGTGGGGGCAGCCGTCGATTTTCCAGCGGTCGAAGGTGGCCCGCTGCACAGCCTCCGGCGTACCGTCGGGTTTCAGGCGGGCCAGAGCGTGGTCGCGTTCGTTGGGGGCGAAGACATGGCGCCAGAAGAGCAGCGGCGCGCCGTCCCGGTCGTGGGTCACGGCGATACGGCAGCATTCGCAGGAATAGTCGGCAACTTTGCGTTCCGGGGCGAAGCTCCTGCCGCTGTCGTGGGAGACGGCGCTATAGATCGCGGCACCGCGGTAGGGCGTCTTGCCGGCCTTGGCGGCTTCCAGATCGCGCTTGTCGATCCAGGTCACCAGGACGGTATCGTCCGGCCCCACAGCCAGGGATTCGAAGCGGTGGGTGATTTCAGCCGGATCCCGGTGCACGGTGAGGGGGGGCACGAAGGTCTTGCCGTCCTCGGCCCGGGCGAGGCGGATGGCGCCGCTGTACGGCTTGCCCAGGGGGCGGGTCCAGGTGACCAGAACGGCGCCGTCCCGGGTGAGCGCCAGCTTGGGACGGTTTTCGCCATCGGCGGAAATCGGCTCCGGGGCGGCATTGACCACGGCCGGGGCGGACCAGGTCTGGCCGGTGTCGCCGCTGCGGTAGAGGAGGACGTGATCCCCCTGCTTGCTCACCGCAAGCAGCTGGCCGTCCGGCGCGAAGAGGGCGGAACTTCCCAGCTCGGGCGCCCGGGCCTTGCCCATGGCGGGCATGGCGTCGGCCGCGTGCGCCGTACCGGCCACGAGGAGTGCCAGGGCCACAAGCGGCGCCCCGGTCGGGCGGCGCCAGGCACGGGCCCGGTGGCCGCAGGGCCGGGGGGGGCGAGCCTGGCTCATTTAGAAGTGCGCCCGGGCTTCGGCATAGACGGTGCGGCCGGGGTAGGGGTGGGAGACGAAGTAGCGTTCGTCGAAGAGATTGTCGATGCCCACCGAGGCCTCGAAGTGCTTGTTCACCCGGTAGCGCAGCTTGGCGTCGGCGACGGTGTAGCTGGAGGTGCCGCCATAGGTATCCGGGTTGCTATCCACGTTGTCCAGGGTGTTGTACTGGCGGCCGGAGTAGCGCACGCCGACCGAACCGCCCCAGGCGCCGCCGCTTTCGTAGCTGGCGAGCAGGGTGGCGCGCACGCGGGGGACGCGGACCCAGTTCTTGTTCTCCGCGTCGGGGAAGTTGTCGTTCTTCAGGGTGCGGGCGTGGTTGAGGGACACGCTGGTGTTGAGACGCAGGCCGTGTACGCCGGCGAAGTCGGGAGCATCCAGGGCCACTTCCAGGCCCCGGGTGCGGACGCGGTCGACGTTCTGCACGTTGCTCACGTTGGGGGTGACGGTGATGTTGGTCTGCTGGTAGATCGTGTCGCGGACGTCATCCTCGAAGAGGGTGAAGCGCAGGGTGCCCAGGGGCGTTTCGTTGATGGCGGTCAGATCCTTGGCGTAGGAGATTTCGGGCTTCAGATTGGGGTCGTTGTTGACGATGCTGGTGCCGGAGCGGGAGCCCTGGTAGAGCTCGGCCACGGTGGGGAAGCGCACGCCCTTGGCGACGGAGGCACGCAGCAGCCAGGTATCGCTGGCCGCCCAGGAGAGGGAGAGCTTGGGGCTGGTGGCGCTCATGCTGCGGGAGGCGTGCTCGATGCGGGGGTCGGTGGTGGCGGCGGCGATGTACTGGGAGCCATCAAAGGCCTTGAAGCGCTCGAAGCGAACGCCGCCGGTCAGCGTCCAGTCGGGCAGGAAGCGCCAGGCGTCCTGGGCGTAGAGGGCGGTGATGGAGGTCTTGCCCAGGGAATTCTGCGTTTCGGAAGTGCGGCTGCTGCTGTCCTTCCAGTTGCTCAGGGCGTAGGTGTGGTTTTCCAGAACGTAGCGGTTGGCGTGCAGGCCCAGGGTGAGGGCGTGGGATTCGCCCGCCCCCGGGGTGTAGGTGGCCTGGGCCTCGAAGGTGGTCCAGCCGGTACCTTGGCCATCGGCATCGGTGCCGGCGCCCCCGGCGTCGGCCACCGGATCCGGGTTGTTGGCGCTGCGCAGGGTATCGGTCAGAACGCGGTAGCGGGAAACCTGCAGCGAGGTGTTCCAGCCCCGGGCGTTGCGAGTGAAGAGGCGGGCGCCCATCTGTTCGTGCTCTTCCAGGCCGTCTCCGGGCGCCCAGGTTGCGGCTGAGACGGTATAGCGCAGGCCATTGACGCGGATCTGCCCTGACCAGACTTCATTGCCGGCGGCATCGCGCAGGAAGGTTTCGTTGCTGCGCGAGTAGTCATTGCGCCAGCGGGCGTAGAGCAGGTCCGCCTTGAGGGTGGCACTGAAGTCGTAGGCGCCGCGCAGTTTGAACTGGGTCTGGTCGGCGACTTCCAGGGCACCGGAATTGGAGCCGACGGCGAAGCGGGCCTTGCCTTCCGGATCGGTGTAGAAGCGGGCGCCGCTTACCGGAGTGCCGCCCAGGGCCGCGGAGCCGCTGGAGACGAGGAAGGTCTGGTACTGCATGGGGTGGGATTCGGAATGCAGGCGGTTGAGGCCGATACTGAAGCTGAAGTCCCCGAGGCGCTGGCCCAGGAAGGCGCTTTCCTCGTCGCCGCGATAACTGTCCGATTGGCCGAAGTGGGAAAAGCGCTGCTCATAGGCCAGCACCCGGGCGCTGGCTTCCAGTTGCTTGGGCTGGCGCGTGCTGACGGCCACCGTGGTGCCGATGGAATTGCCCGGGTAGATGGCCGAGAAGGGGCCGTAGAGGACATCGACCCGCTCGACTTCTTCGGGGGAGACGATATTCCAGCGCGGCGCGTTGAAGCGGCCGAGGAAGTTGGAAATCAGGTAGCCATCCACATAAACCAGGCCGCGCTGGGCTTGCAGGGTGGAATTGGAACGCCCGCCGATGAGGGCGTTGCGGTCGCCGATGTAGCGCTTGCGGATGGTGAGGTTGGGGGCGTAGGTCAGGGCGTCTTCGGTACTGGTGAAGCTGCGCAGGTCGAGCTCTTCCCGGGTGACGCTGGCCGTGGTGGTGGGGAGGTTGGGGTCCAGGGTCGTGCGCTGGCCGGACACGGAGACGGGGGTGAGTTCCCGCTCGGTGGCGACGCCCTGGGCCTGGACGAGGCCGGAGACGAGGAGCGGGATGAGGGCGGCGAGGGGGCGCAGGTGGGAGGGCTGGGAGGCGGGCATGGAAGGCTCGGGAAGCGGAGGGGTTCAGGGGGCGGGTTCGGTGACGAAGGCGATCTTGACGATGCCGCCCCGCTGGGCGGCGGCCAGGGTGTCGGCGACCTTTTCGTAGGCGACCTTGCGGTCGGCACGCAGGTGGAGTTCGGGCTGCTCGGCGGCGGCCGTGGCGAAACGGGCGTCGAGTTCCTGGCGGGCGACGGCCTCGCCGTTCCAGAACACCTGGCCCTGCACGTCGATGGCCAGGTGGATGACCCGGGGCTTGTCATCCAGCTTGGTGGCGCTGACCTGGGGCAGGTCGATGGGTACCGCCTGGTGGAACAGCGGCGCGGTGATGATGAAGATGACCAGCAGCACCAGCATCACGTCCACCAGGGGCGTGGTGTTGATTTCGGCCATGGGCTGGCTGGCGCCGGCTTCGTCAAAGCTGCCGAAGGCCATGATCAGCCCGCCCGGTTGGCGCGGGCCGCGCCAAGATCGACCAGATTGGCGTTGCCGCCGATGCGCGCACCAGTGGTGAGGTAGGCGTGCAGATCGTGGGCAAAGCCGTCGAGCTGGGCCAGCACCAGTCGGTTGGCGCGGGTGAAGGCGTTGTAGGCCAGCACGGCGGGGATGGCGACGAAGAGGCCGGCGGCGGTCATGATGAGGGCTTCGCCCACCGGGCCGGCCACCTTGTCCAGCACCACCTGGGTGGCGCCGGAAAGGCCCACCAGGGCGTGGTAAATGCCCCAGACGGTGCCGAAGAGGCCGATGAAGGGCGCGGTGGAACCCACCGAGGCCAGGAAGGTGAGGCCCCGCTCGATGCGCGCCTGGGCGCTGACGATGTGGGAGCGCAGCGCCCGGGTGACGAATTCGCTGGCATTCACCCCGGCGCCGATGCCCCGTGCGGCGTGCTGGGCATGGGTCTGGGCGGCATGGGCGCCGGCCAGGGCGAGGCCGGCGAAGATGGCCGAGGGGTCTTCCCGGCGCAGGGTCTCCAGGCCTTCTGGCAGGGAATTGGCCTGCCAGAAGGCGTTCACCGCGCGCTCCCGGGCGCGGGCCGCCCGCCAGCCGGAAAGGAGCTTGCCGACGATCACCCACCACGAGGCCAGGGAAAGCAGGGCCAGGATGACGGCGGTCGTGTGGGTGACCAGATCGCCCTGGCTCCAGAAGTGGCCGAGGCCCATTTGCGCGTGCATGGCAGATTCCTATTCGAGGGAGAAATTGATCGGCACCACCACCGAGGACTCGATGGCTTCCTCACCCCGGCGGGCGGGGACGAAGCGCCAGCGCTGCACCGCTTCCCGGGCGGCGGCGTCGAGGCGCGGAAAGCCGCTGGATTGCTTCACTTCCACCTCCAGGGCGCTGCCTTCGGCGCTGACACGCACCTTGAGGAGCACCTTGCCCTCCTCGCCGTTGCGACGGGCGATGGCCGGGTAGATGGGCTTGGGGTTGTGCAGATAGTCGGCGTCGAAACGGGCCGCCACCACGGGCAGGGGAACGGGGGGCGCCGGGGGGGCGGCGATGGGCGCGGGGGGTGGCGCCGGCGGCTGGGCGGGCACGACGAAGCTCGCGGGGGCCTCGGCCTTGGGGGCGGCGGCCAGGATGGGCTGCGGCGCCGGCGGCGGCGTCTTGCGCAGCGGCACCTGGGGCTTGGGCGGTGGGGGCGGCGGTTCGGGCTTTTTCTCTTCCAGCAAGGGCAGGAGGCGCACGGCGATGCTGGGCGGCAGGGTGAGGATTTCCTGCCGCACCGAAACCACCAGGGCACCCCACAGAAGAAGGCCGTGCAGGGCGACCACCAGGGCCCAGCGCAGCGCCCGCTCAACCGCGCTGGGCGGCGCTTCGGCAATGTGCAGGGGCGGCAGGGTGGCGGCGGCCATAGGCGCTGGGGCGGAGGGGCGGGGAAAATCAGTCATTGCTGATCTTGATCCCGGTCAAAAATGATTTGAAAACAAAGCATTGGAGGCGCGCATTCTAGGGGGGTCGCGGGGTTTCTCCGATGCGACACGTTGTCGCAGGCCCTGGCCCCGCGGGAACACCAAGCGCGTTGTCTTTTGCCGGGGGCGCCCCCATAATTCGGGCATGGCTGTAATTCCGGCAAGTCGGAAGCGTTTCGGACGCGGGTTCGATTCCCGCCACCTCCACCACAGGGGGGGTGTACTGGTTTCGACGGGGCGATTGAGGATGAGCAGGCAGCTCGAGAGGCGACGGACGTAATCCGCGCAAATCCATAATTGCCAATGATGAGCAATTCGCTATCGCTGCCTAAACAGCATAGCTGGGGCCGCTGAAGCCTTATAACTCAAGACAGCCGGCGGGGACTTCGGTCCCCGTCGTCAATTGCGCAGCCCGATCAGCCCGGCGCCAGCCCGTGTTCCGCAAACCAGGCCAGCAGGCGCCTCCAGCCGTCTTCGGCGGGCTCCTTGCGGTAGCTGGGCCGGTAGTCGGCGTGGAAGGCGTGGGGAGCATCGGCATAGACCTCGATGCGGGACTTGCCCCCTGCCGCCGCCAGGGCCTGGCGCATGGCCTCGACGCTATCGAGGGGAATTCCGGCATCCTGACCCCCATACAGACCCAGCACGGGCGCCGCCACCTGGGCGGCGATATCCACCGGATAGCGGGGGGTAATCTCGTTGGCCGGGCCGGTCAGCCGGCCGTACCAGGCAACCCCGGCCCTGAGCGCGGGGTTGTGGGCGGCGTAGAGCCAGGTGATGCGCCCGCCCCAGCAGAAACCGGTGATGCCCAGACGTGCCGTATCGGCGCCCTGGGTTGCGGCCCAGGCGACGCAGGCGTCCAGGTCGGCCAGCACCTGGGCATCGGGAGTCTTGCTGGTGATCTTGGCGAGTATGTCGGGAATGGTGGCGTACTGGCGCGGGTCGCCCTGGCGGGCAAAAAGCTCGGGGGCGATGGCGCAGTAGCCCAGCCTGGCGAGGCGGCGGCAGACATCCTGGATATATTCGTGCACGCCGAAAATCTCGCTCACCACCAGGATCACCGGGGCCTTCCTGGCCCCCTCGGGCTGCGCCCGGTAGGCGATCATCTCGCCTCCCCGCACCCCGATCTTGACCGGCCCGGCCTGCAGTCCGGCAGAGTCGGTCAGGATGGCTGTCTGGGCCGCCACCGGCTGCACCGCCAGGGCGAAGCCGGCGCCGAGACCGGTCACGAGAAAGGCGCGGCGATCAAAGGTCTGGGTGGGAAGCAGGCTGGCAATATCGGTTTCGAGCAGGGTCATGGCGGCCTCCTGGGGGGACGAGTGACATCAGCACGATGTCGATTGGGTAGGGTGCAGGGCAATAATTTCCGTGAATATCCATTAGATGCGGTACGCCAACCTGAACCCATCCGTCGTTCGCTACCCGTCTGCTTAGCCACACCCCACGGACTCCAGAAGGACCATATGCGACCACTTGGGTCGAATGTAACGCGTTACGCAGTTTCCTTAAACAGCATGCCGCAGCGTTGGACCCAAGCGATATTGTCGCAGCCCAACAGAATCAAGCATGCGCGTGATTTTCAGGTTCTACGGAAAGGCGCAAACCAACCGTCTTGAGGACGGCGACCAATGTCTTGAGCGTTGGGTTGCCCTTCGGCGAGAGCGCGCGATAAAGCGATTCCCTGCTGATGCCGGCCTCTGCTGCCACCGCGCCCAGGCCGCCATAGGCTTCCGCCACGGTGCGCAGTGCGAGCAGTCCTGCGGCCCGGTCGTTGGGATCGTCGAGGGATTCCATCGCCGCCTTCAGATATTCCACCGCCAGTTCCCGGTCGGCGCGCAGTTCGGTGACTTCCGCCTCGTGGTGCGATACCGCACCTTTCCACCCTGCTCATGGCCCTGACCCTGACCCTCATCGCCCTGGCCGCCCGTTTCGCGGCGGACATCTTCGAGCCCACGTATCTGGAAACGCTGACGGGGCGGGGGAGCGGGCCATCTTTCCGACCCGGGAGGACCCGCAGCGCCTGGACATGCTGCGCGACCTGGAGCCGAAAGAGCGGCGCCTGATGTCGCGGCTGTGGACGGAGATCAAGGTGAAAGAGCCAGGCCCACCTGGACGGCCCGGACCAGGGACAGGAGGCCGAAGCCCCTGTCCCGAACGGGAACTCAGGCCCGTCCGCCGCGACGCTGGCGGTCGCCCGGCCGCTCATTGTCCCTGCCGCGGGGCCGCTCGCTGGCTTCCCGGGCAAGAATGAGTTCGCCGTCGAGGGCACCAAGCTTCTCGCGCTTCTCGGGCTTTTGGGGCTTCTCCGGACGCTCGGCCCGGGCGACCGTGGAGTCGCCGCCGTAGGTCTGGAGCGCCGTAGCCGGCAGGCTCAGGGAGAGCAGAAGGGAAGAGGCGGCGAGGGAAAGCAGGGTCTTGGTCATTTGGAATCTCCTTGTTTCGGTTTCTCGGTTGGATCGGGGTTGCGGGAGCGGGAAGCTTGACTCCCCTCCGCGCAAGCCATCTCACGCATTCCCCGTGCCAGGGAGGCCACGTTTCACAACCGATTGATTAATCTCCAGTTTATTGTTTTGAGCCGCAAATACAGGGCCTGACTTGGGCCGACAAGGGTCATTTGCCCGTCCAGGCGGGGGATATGCCCCAGCCATGGACCCCCTTTGGATTCGCCGGCCGCAGGCCGAAATCACGCCACAGGCTTGCACCCGACCGCGCTGCGACTCAAGCGGCTAGTGGTCAGTCAGATAGGTTTGCGTCGATGCCGAGGCGCGCGCATCCGCGCCCCGATCGCGCGAAGCGAACCGCAGCCATAGCCGAAGCTATGGCGAGGATGAGCGACGAGCGGGGATGCGGGGCGTGCCGAACATAGCTGAACCTATGTGACTGACTACTAGTGGTCTGCTTCGTAATTGGCGGAACACGATGAAAGCGCCGGATTTGCGTTTCTGGCTAGGCGCCGCAGTTGGCAACCTCGGCAGCGATAGCCGAAGCTATCGCGAGGATGAGC
>Ga0268298_10001598_pt1 | contig 26260 bp, 20 predicted proteins | sample WWTPWeurt_MetaG_FD_194462 | JGI IMG/M metagenome (GOLD analysis project Ga0268298, IMG submission 194462) | Activated sludge microbial communities from WWTP in Nijmegen, Gelderland, Netherland - WWTP Weurt | ecosystem: Engineered > WWTP > Aerobic digester > Activated sludge | place...
ACCTTTTTGGTCACCTGCGGGCCGAATGTGGTTACCTTTGAAATCCGGAGAGTGCTGCCTATACCCCAGTGTTTGACAGAAGACCGCTCTCGCCGCTCCGAGGAGTTGATCGATCAGTTGTTTGTCTCACGCGTCACACTGTACCGCGACCAGCCCGGTTTGTATATTGAGACTGAAATTGACAACCGGGCGCGTGACCATAAATTGAGCGTTGTGTTCCCACTGCCCATCGCCACCGATACGGCCTGGGTAGACGAAGCTTTCATCATCCAGCCCCGCAGCCTTGACTTGCCGGATTCAACCGGTTGGGTGGAGGACCCGAACCCTTTGATGCACCAGCGTTCTTTCACCGATGTCAGCCAGGCTGGACATGGAATGGCTGTTTTGAACCGCGGCCTGCCAGCCGTGGAAGTGACCCGCCAGGGCAGCGGGACCCAAATTTCTCTGACCCTTTTGCGCAGCGTGGGCTGGCTGAGCCGCGATGATTTGTTCACCCGGAGAGTGGCTGCCGGGCCGCTGGTTCCTACGCCCGGTGCGCAGTGTATCGGGCCTTACCGGTTTGAGTATGCTCTGCTTCCGCACGCCAGCGACTGGCAGGCGGTTTATCCGGCAGCATATCGCTATATCAGCCCGCTGCTTCTGACCCGGGCGGACACTCATGAGGGCCTGGATCTGCATGATATGAACATTACCCGGGATGACCCGGCCCAGGTAAAAGCAGTACCTTTCCCGCGCACTGGGGTCATCCCTGGGCGGGCAAGTTTCATAGCGGTGGACGCGCCAGAACTGGTATTGAGCGCCTTCTACCGCGGCGCCAGCCAGACGGAGGATCAGGCCGGGAATAAGATTTTTGCCCGTTTCTACAATCCGACCGACCACAGTGTGAGCGCCAGCTTTAACTGTTTGTGCCCGCTCAGTGCAGTCTGGGAGGCGAACCTGAATGAGGAGCGTCGCCAGGAACTGGCAGTTGAAAATAGTCACAACTTTAAGTTTACTGTTGGGAAAAACCAAATTGTTACCTTTGAATTAGAAGCAAAGCGATGAATACAAAAAAAGCAATGACTCCGCGTGAACGTATGTTGACCGCCCTCAACCTGGGCGTGCCCGACTGCCTGCCGACGACCATCCATCAGTGGCAGCCCTACCACTTAAAAACTTATATGAACAACATGACCGATATCGAGGCATTTCGGGCTGTGGGTCTGGACGCGGCTATCACCATTTGGGATGCCAACTTTGATAAATCCAGCCCTCAGTGGCAGATCGATGCCAAAACATCCACTGGTGCGGATGGGCAAATCATCACCGAATATACCTTCACCACCCCTGAAGGTGTGTTGACCCAGCGGGATGAAGCCAATGATAAGACAACCTGGACCGTGGATTATTTGATCAAACGGCCTGAGGATATGCATTTGGTCGCCAAATACCTGCCGGTTCCCAAACTGGATAAGGCCTTTGTTCGCCAGGTCAAACGCGAATTGGGCGATGACGGGATTCTGAGGGGGCTTGTTTTCGGTGAGCAGGCCGGCCCCTGGCAGCATGCTGCTTCGCTGATGGGTGTGGAGCGCCTGATCTTTGCCACCTTTGATACGCCTGACCTGGTGCATGAATTACTCAAAGGGTTGACCGACAAGAAACTTCAGTTTATTGAAGAGAGTATGACTGGCGCCGAATTCGATCTGATTGAAATGGGCGGTGGAGCGGCCTCGTCCACCGTTATTTCGCCCAAGATCTTCCGCAATTTCTGCCTGCCCTATGACCGCCAGCTGCACGACGCCCTGCATACGGTGGGACATAAAGTTGTTTACCACACCTGCGGCGGGATGATGGCGATCTTGGAATTGATCGTTGAGAATGGCACCGACGCATCTGAAACACTCTCGCCGAGCGCTGTGGGCGGAGATGCCGTTCCCGCAGAGATAAAACGCCGGATCGGAGATAAAGTTTGCCTGATCGGTGGAATGGATCAAATTAATATCCTGGCGACCCAGACGCCTGAACAGATTACGGCAGAAGTAAACCGTTTGTTTGAAGGCTACGGGGCAGGAGGCGGCTATATGCTTTCGGCCAGCGATCATTTTTTTGAGGCGCCGGTAGAAAATCTGCGCGCCTTTGCCGCTGCAGGGCATGCTTGCCGCTATGACTGAGCCTGAATTGAATCCGGGGAAACGGACCCCGCTTTACTATACGTTTGGCAATCACATGCATTGGGTCGATATGGAGTGGTTATGGGGCTACTCAACACTCTCTGGTTCAGTGAATGACATGCTGAAATTCTGCCGCGAGGCGGGTGTTAAGGGGCATATCAATTTTGATGGGATTGGTTATGAGAAGCTGGCGGTTCAAAACCCGGAAACCCTGGCGCGCCTGAAAGAAGCGATCACTTCAGGGATGATTGAAGTGGTTGGGGCATCCTATGGACAGCCGTATGGGCTGTTTCACGGCGGCGAATCCAACCTGCGCCAGCGGCTGTACGGCGCCCGCACCGTCAGGCGGCTGTTTGGTGTCTGGCCGCGTACATTTTGGGAAGAAGAATTTGACTTTTTCCCCCAACTGCCGCAGATTTTACGTTCAGCCGGTTTTGAATACGCCTGCCTGTTTTTTCAGTGGACCTGGCACACGCCCTATCTGCCCGGTGAAACTGCCCCTGCCATCTGGTGGGAAGCGCCGGATGGCAGCCGGTTGCTGACTGCTCCCCGCAACGATCTGAATCTGCACCAGTGGCCAGAAGAATTTGCTGGGCTGCTGCAAAACCCGGACCTGCACACACGCCCATTCCCCTGCCTGGTGCAGTGGCTGGAGCTGATGCCCTCGCCGGATTGGATGTGCCGTTCGGAACTGCTTTTGCCGCATATGCATCAGCTTTTGCAGCACCCGGATTTCGATGTCCGGCCGGTTTCGCTGCCAGAGTTTCTTGAACTTGCCCGTCCAAATGCCGTGCCGCGCCAGTACCGCCTGGATGAAGTCTTTCATGGAACCAGCCTGGGCAAAAACGGCGATCTGTTCCGCCGCCTCAGTCATGAGGCTGAGCATGCCGTTCTGAGCGCCGAGGTCATTTCTTCCATTGCTGGTTTTTTTGGCCGGCCTTACCCCAGTTGGGATGTTTACCCAACCTGGGAGTTGGAAGAGGCCTGGCGGGAGCTGCTCTCAGCTCAGCACCATGACAATGAAGAATGCGAAGGGTTGTGCGGCTATGTTGGCCGGCGTTCTTTTGAGCGCAGCCTGAGTCTGTCGAACTATATTGTTGAAAGGACGCTCAATAACCTGGCCCGGCGGATCCCTGGATCGCCAAAACGGTTGGTTGTCTTTAATCCATTGGGTTGGGAACGCCCAGCTCTGGTGGAAGACCCTGCCAGCGGTAAAAGTATCTTCCTTCCGGCAGTGCCGGCTTTTGGTTACTGTGTTGTGGAGCCAGAAGAACACTACAGTTCACCCAGCGGAATTCAGGTCAGAGAGGATGCCGACAGCATTACGCTGGAACGCGGTCTCCTTTCGGTAACGGTTGACCGTAATCAAGGCGTGATTACCCAGCTAAAGGGCCAGGGCTTTCCAGAAGGTGCTCTACTCCCGGATACCTGCCTGGCGGATGTCAGTATGACCCGCTATGGGCAGGTGGACCATTTTACGAATGTGGCTGTGCGACTGGAGGGTTTACCAAAGAGGCCGTGCATTATCATCCAACGCCGGGGTCGTGAGGGGGCGGAACTGACCGTCTCGGTCAGTCTGGCGTCAGAAATCGAGGCTGTGGATGTCCGGTTTAAAGCCCAGAATCTTCCAAGACCCGATCCCTGGCTGGCAGCGGCCCTCCATACCAGCCTGACGGTGAATCTGGTTAACCCAGAGCTGATTCATGATCATCCCTACGGCGTCAGTTCGATCACACCCAACGGCAGCTACCCGCGCAAGTACCCAACCGGGGATTGGATGACCTCCCCCCAGGTTTTTGAGACGATTGAAAACCCCTTCACTGCCTTGCAGTTTTTGGATTTGCAGGATGGTCAGCGCGGTCTGCTGTGTCTGCACGATGGCAGTCAGGGTTTCCAGCGCCAGGGTGCGCTCATTCGCCAGACACTTTCGATGTATGACGCCTGGGATGAGGATTACTTCGTCAGCGATTTGGATGCCCGGGTGCGCTTTGTCCCGCACGGCCCGCTGAGTAATTCTGCCCGCTGGCGCATGGCGCAAGAATTCACCCGCCCTGTTTCAACAGTCGCCTGCGAGACCAGCCTGAAATATATGCCCCCGATCTGCAGCGAGGATGGCGGCAGCCTGCCAGTTAATTTCAGCGGTTTGAAGTGCCAGGCGCCCAATGTGGCTGTGACTGCCTTTTATCGTGAGATGGAAGTGGCTGGTGAGGGTCTGACCAGTTATGCTGGTCTGGGGATTAAGCACCCCTATATCCTGCGCCTGGTGGAGCTTGACGGAGCCCCTGCAGAGGTCCAAATCAGCCTGCCGGGTAAAACATTGGCTGCCAGGCAGACCAATGTGCTCGGGCAGAGCCTGCCAAATGAACCGCAAGTGGAAAACAAGCCGACATCTGACCAATATGGTTATGGATCGCAGATTTCACTCAGCTTGCGGCCTTATGAGATTGCCACCCTCTACCTGGATTTGGAACTGGGGCACAAAGTTTACCGTGACCTGGATGCTGAACGGGGAGTGTGGGCAACCGTTCATAAAATCAACGAGCGGGAGGACTGAGTGATGACCACAGCTTTAGGTGTTGGAGTCCTCGGGCTGCATGAAGGCCGGACCCTGCTGGTCGGGATGAACCGGACCAGCCATGCAAGGCCGGCTGCCGGCTGCGACCTGCGTCCGGAGAAAATTGAAGCCGCCCGGCGAGATTGCCCGGATATTTTTTATACAACTTCGTATGCCGAGATGCTGGCTCGCCCGGATGTGGATATCGTCGCCATTTACACGCCGGATCAATACCATGGGAAGCATATCATCCAGGCTTTTGAAGCCGGCAAACATGTGATCTGTACCAAACCATTGGTGAACTCGCTGGTGGATGCCCGGGCGGTTTTGGAAGCCAGCCGGCGCAGCGGGTGCAAATTGATCGTCGGGCAGTCTACCCGCTTTTTTGAATCTTTTCAACGCCAGCGAGCCGCCTTTGAGCGCGGCGAATTGGGCAGCCTGGAATTTGTGGACGCTCAGTACAACCACCGCATGGATTGGTTCTATGAAAAAAGTCCATGGGCAGCCAGTGATACCGATTGGATATTTTTAGGCATGAGCCACCCAATTGACCTTGTCCGCTGGTATCTTGGGCCGATTGAAAGCGTGCAGGCTTACGGAGCCAGCTCTGCCCTGGCGAAGGATGTTAAATCTAAATCGTTTGATATCTATTCGGTAAATTTCCGTTCATGTGATGGGCGAATTGGGCGAGCCATGGGGCACTACGGATTGCATGAACTTCCATCTGCCCGGAATGCAATTGAGTTGATGCTGTATGGCTCGAAAGGATCCAGTCTGGCGCAGTATCACGATATGCGCTATTTGCATACCAGCCCGGATGGAACCGAAATCAAAGAGGATATGCTCTACAGCAAACGCGCCTATTACTTCAACAATGAAGTCCATGGCATGCATTACGGCGAATTCGCCAATTATACGGAATACTTTGCTCAAGCCTTGCTTGAAGGCCAGCCTTATTCCCCCGGACTGGAAGAAGGGCTGGAAACATTCTGTATCATGGAAGCAGTGCGCCGCTCGGCAAAGGATGGACAACCATTCGCAGTAAACTTGATTATGCAGCAAATTGGATTAGAACGACCAGATTAATCTTGGAGGGGTATTTGCAGGCTTCGCCTGCAAATACCCCAAGCACACCACTTTAGCGAGAGTATATAGGAGAAATCGCCATGAAACGTTCTGAAATTAACGCTATTATGCGCTCGGCTGACGAATTTATTCGCAGCCGCGGCTTCTTTTTGCCACCCTTCGCATATTGGACAGCGGCGGATTGGAGCAAAAAAGGGCCAGAAGTCCGTGAGATTGTGGAAAACCACCTCGGGTGGGACATCACTGATTTCGGCAAAGGCGATTTTTCTAAGTTCGGTTTGTTTTTGTTCACGGTCCGCAATGGAAGTGTTGGAAATTGGAAAACTTTACGCGGCAAGCTGTATGCAGAAAAAATCATGATCGTGGAAGAAAATCAGACCACCCCTTACCATTTTCATTGGAGCAAGATGGAAGATATTATTAATCGCGGGGGCGGGAATTTGATGATCCAGCTTTACAACGCCACCCCGCAGGAGGAGTTTGACTTGACTTCCAGCGTGGTGCTTTCGGTAGATGGGATGGAGCGCACCTTTGCGGCTGGCGACATTCTTTGCCTTGGCCCGGGTGAGAGCGTCTCGCTGCCCCAATACTGTTATCACCAGTTTTGGGGGCAGGGTGGGCGTGTGCTGGTGGGTGAAGTCTCGATGGTGAATGATGACCACACAGACAATCGTTTCAACCCACCGGCGGGTCGGTTCCCAACGATTGAAGAAGATGAAGAACCCCTTTACCTTCTGTGCAATGATTATGAGCGATATTACCAGGCTTAACGAGGGCACGATCGCCGATCTGGCGGGAAGCAGCGTGATTGCTCCATCGCACCTTGCATTACGTACAATGGGCTGAGGCTTTGCCGTACCGGCCCAGGATGAGTGAAGGGTGAAGCATACCTATTGACAGGATCTTTGAAATTGATATAATTGATATATATCAATTTCCGTATCTGGTTCTATTTGATATTTAACCCCAGTTCGGGTTCGTGCGCAAAGACGTTGTTTTGGGTGTTTTTGGGGTGGCGTAGCCACCCAAAAAAACACCCAAAAATCACTTGTACAAAATGACTTCCAGAGGTTTCGGTCCATGAGTTTGGTGTCAAGACAAAGCCATTCGAGGCACTCGGTTTTTCCACATGTCATCAAATAAACGTGCACCTTTGTACGCCCAAATTGAAGCTATCCTGCGTGAACGCATTCGCCAGATGCAGCCTGGCGATCCATTGCCCTCGGACCGGGATCTGGCGAGTGAATTTGGGGTAAGTTATTTAACGGCCCGCCAGGCGATCACGCGGCTTGCAAGTGCTGGTTTGGTCTCGCGGGAGGTTGGGCGCGGCACTTTTGTCATTCACCCGCATGTCGAAAAGGATTTGAGCGGGTTAACCAGCTTTAGTGAAGACATGCTGCGGCGGGGAATGAAGGTGCGTGCGTCCGTGCTGGAATGCACCATCAAGCCAGCGATGGCAGAAATAGCCGAAGCGCTCCATATCCTGACCGAGTCACCTGTCATCCATATAAGACGCCTGCGCTTTGCCAATGATATACCCATGGCACTCGAATCTGTGGCCTTGAGTGCGGTCAGCTTCCCCGGATTGAAGGATGTGGATTTTGCCACACAATCACTTTATGAGACACTGGAACGGAACTACGGTGTACGTTTAGCCGTTGCCAAAGGGACTCTCGGAGCAGCCTCGCCTAGCGCTGAAGAAGCCGCTCTGCTTCAGATTTCACAGAATACGCCTTTAATTGTGGTAAAGCGAATCGCCTATAGCGACCTGGGTGACCCAATTGAGTATGGCGAATCACGCTATCGAAGTGATCGTTATCAAGTGCCGGTTGAACTACACCGCCCGTCAAACGTCAGTCATACTCATAATGCATTCTAAGAGGTAACCCTTAATGACTACTGAAACCGTTACTGGAATTGTTCAACACAGTTTGTTACCAGTCGTTGACGTTGTGATCGAACGGCTGAGTCACCTTCCGAGCACCCATGCCACCTCGATTCAGGCAGCATCTGAGCTATTTGCCAACCATATCCAGCGAGGGAATCTAGTCCATGTATTTGGCGCTGGGCATTCACATATGCTGGCGGAAGAGGTCTTCTATCGGGCCGGTGGTTTGCTGAGTTTCAATGCCCTGCTCGACCCCGCATTGATGCTGCATGTCAGCGCGGTTGCATCGGGGGATGTTGAACGGATCGCCGACTATGCCCATATCTTGCTTGAAAAATATCCAATTGATAACAATGATGCCATCCTTGTCATTTCGTATTCTGGCATCAATCCGGTTCCCATAGAAGTCGCACGTCTCTGCAAGAGACGCGGTTTGAAGGTGGTTGCTCTGACCAGCGTTCAAGCGAGTCAGTCGTCGCCCGCTCGACATCCTTCCGGTCAACGGTTGTATGATGTTGCGGATATTGTTCTCGATAATTCAGGTCCGGCTGGTGATGCTTCCCTGCATATTCCTGGGCTGGATGTTGCTGTTTGTGGCCTCTCAACAATTGTCGGCGCAACCATTCTGCAATCCGTGATCTATGCAACGATCGAACGCCTGCATCAGGCCGGGTATCAAGCGCCAGTGCTGCGGAGCGCTAATACTGGCAACGCTGAATCTGGTAATCTGGAACTGCTCAAAACGTATCGCCATCGTTTACGCCATCTTTGAAGTTCTCGCAGTGCCCGACAGGCTAACGATCCGACCGGGTAATTACCATTTGTATATAGAAGAAGAGACACTTTCAGGCAAGGCTCTGCAAAACCCTTCATTACCGTCAGTTCGGGATAAGAGATTTTTGGGTGTTTTTTGGGTGGCGTAGCCACCCAAAAAACCTCTTTACGGACTAACCCGAACTGGCGTTTCATTAGCTTAGTCAGGTATTTCAAAGAGGATTGATATGCCATCACATTACTGGATAGGAATCGACGGCGGCGGTACCAAAACAACAGGTATCCTGCTGGATGAGCAGCAGCAGTTGGTGGCTGAGGCGAGGGGCGAATCGACCAATTTCAATTCCATTGGTCAGGCAACCGCCAGGCTCCACCTGCATCAGATTATCGAAAAGCTGCTGGCCCATGAACTAGTGATGTCCTCGCAGATTGCTGGAATCGGATTGGGTATATCTGGGGTTAGCAGACTGGAGGATAAAAAAGTGGTAGCCTCATGGGTCGCAGACGCCTTACCAGGAACTCCCTGCGTGGTTGAAAACGATGCCATCATGGCGCTCGCGGCTGCTAATGGTGGTGATCTGTTCGGTATAGTCGTTGTCAGCGGCACCGGTATGATCGTCATTGGCGTTAATCGTTCTGGTCAGCGACGGCGGGTTGGTGGTTGGGGGCCGCTGCTGGGCGATCAGGGCAGCGGATTTGCTATTGGCAGCGCTGCGCTCAAAGCTATCGCGGATGCCGAAGACGGGTTGGGTGGACCGACCCTATTGACGGAAGTTATTCTATCCCATCTCAAACTCAACACCCCGCGTGAACTGGAAACCTGGGCTTATGCCGAATACAAATGGGCCCGATTTGCTGCCCTCGCTCCACTGGTTACCCAGTGTGCGCAGCAAGGTGATGTTGTGAGTTGTGCAATTATGGAACGGTCAGCAGCTATCCTCGGTAAATCGATTGAGGTTGTGGCGCAGCAGTTAGGGATGAGCGCCGAGCCATTTCCCTGTTTGTTCACTGGCGGCAATCTTGCCCCAGATAACCTGCTTTCCCATCTATTGGTACAGTATTTGCGCGACCAAATCCCCAATGCTTCTATTGACCAGCGACTGCTGAACCCGGCTATCGGTGCAGCTCAGTTTGCTGTGTGCCAAATTAAACGTTAATCAAAGGAAACCGACGATGAGTATTACCCTGATCCCCCAACCACAACATTTGACACCTGGAGAAGGCTATTTTGTCATTAGCCCAACTACCCAATTAATCGCGCCCGCGCCTGCTCAAGAAGTAGCTGACTATCTGGCAGGTTGGCTGCGAAGAGCCACTGACTTTCCCATCCCAATTGTAAACACCTCAACTCATGCTGCGGATGTCATTCAATTTCATCTCAAACCGTCAGGCAGCGATTACGGAGCGGAAGGCTACCACCTTCGTGTGACCAGGCAGCAAATTGAAATTGAAGCCAGTCAGCTGGCGGGCTTATTCTATGCTGTGCAAACCCTGCGTCAGTTATTGCCTGCGGAACTGGAAACTGCTCATGTTCGGGGCGCCACGCTGAAGGTGCCGTCTGTTGAGATAAAGGATCAGCCCCGCTTTGGGTGGCGCGGACTGCTGCTGGATGTTGGACGGCATTTCTTTCCGGTATCCTTTGTTAAGAAACTGCTGGATACAATGGCCTTGTATAAGTTTAATCGCCTTCAGATCCATCTGACAGATGACCAGGGTTGGCGCATCGAAATCAAATCACTTCCACTCTTGACCGAAATCGGCTCAAAGCGATCGGCCAGCCCCATCCCGGAACGGCGTGAAAATGACATTACCGGGCCTGGCTTCAGCGATCGGACGGATGGGGTGCCCTATGGTGGTTTTTTCACCCAGGATGAAATCCGAGAAATTGTGTCCTATGCTCAGAAAAACTTCATCACAGTTGTGCCAGAGATCGAAATGCCAGGACATTCAGTAGCGGCGCTGACCAGTTATCCACACCTGGGTTGTGTGGGTTCCGGCTATCAGGTACGGACAATCTGGGGCATCGCCGAAGATGTGTTGTGTGCCGGCAAGGAGAGTACGTATGATTATGTCGATAGGGTTCTCAGCGAAATCGTAGAGCTTTTCCCCAGTGAGTACATTCACATTGGCGGCGACGAATGTCCCAAAAGTCGCTGGAAAATTTGTCCCCATTGTCAGGCAGTGATCGAGCGCGAAGGTCTAAAGGATGAGCATGAACTCCAGAGCTATTTCATCCGGCGTGTGGAAAAAATCCTGGAAGCAAAGGGCCGCCGCCTCATAGGTTGGGATGAGATTCTTGAGGGTGGATTGGCGCCCACAGCGACGGTCATGAGCTGGCGTGGCGCCGCCGGTGGTATAGAAGCAGCAACCGCCGGTCATCATGTTGTGATGACACCCAATACGCACTGTTATTTGGATTACTATCAGGCTGAGGATAGCTCCCGTGAACCACTGGCTATCAATGGCCTCGTTACTTTTGATCGTGCCTACAGTTTCGACCCTGCAGAAGGTGTCCCTGCAGACAAAGCTGGTTTTGTGCTTGGCGGACAGGGCAATCTGTGGACAGAGTATATCGCTGCCGAATCGCACGCCGAGTATATGCTCTATCCTCGCGCTCTTGCGCTCGCGGACGCACTATGGACAGCAATACCCAGATCAACCTTCAAGGAATTTTTCTCCAAGGTTGAAGCACACTTTCCACGACTGGAGTATCTGGGCGTAGCCTATCGTAAGCCACTGGATTCGGAAAAACCGTAACACGCCAGTTCGGGTTCGTTTATAAAGAGGTTATTTTGGGTGTTTTTTGGGTGGCTACGCCACCTAAAAAGCACCCAAAATTTTCTTGTCCCGAACTGACGTTAGATAATACATCGGATTGGGGTGATTGGTCTGGGCGCATTGGAGTTCAGATAGTCAACCCACGGAAGCAGGTCCCAGGTTTGGTGGTCACAGGCATCGTTTATCACCTCCCCTTGCGGGCTGAGTTTGAACCCGTAGATTTCGCGCCTGCGGCGTCGCCGCAAGGTGTGCTACTTGCCGGGCTGTTTCACCGAGGAACCTGGACTCGAATTATCTGACCCTCCAAAGGTAATTGCGCATGGGTATAATGATGATGCCCAGGAACTCAGTGAGCGCAAGGTTGGCTCCCGCTTGCCGGAATTCACCTGGAAGGTTCCAAGCCATTGAAACTGGGGAATGCCGTTGCAAGCCTGGTCCAAAGTATCTTTGAAGTTGTTTAGTTCCGAGGAGATCAATTATGCCTATAAAAATTGCCATGATCGGTGCAGGTTCGGTTGGTTTTACGCGTCGTTTGATGTATGATATTCTATCTGTACCGGAACTTGCCGATACCCATTTTGCGCTGATGGATATTTCCCAACGCAACCTGGACATGATTTACCAGTTGAGTGACCGTGACGTGCGCGCCAACAAACTCCCTGCCACCGTCTCTGCCACTCTCGACCGCCGCGCAGCCATTGCTGATGCGGATTATGTCATCTCAACTATCCGCCAGGGTGGGCTGGAAGCCTTCCAGACCGATATCGATATCCCGCTGAAATACGGCGTTGACCAGTGCGTCGGCGATACCATCTGTGCGGGCGGCATCATGTATGCCCAGCGCACCGCCATCGAACTGCTCGATTTCTGTAAAGACATCCGCGAAGTGGCCAAGCCCGGCGCAATTTTCCTGAACTATTCCAACCCAATGGCGATGAACACCTGGGCCTGTAACCAGTACGGCGGCGTGCAGACGGTAGGATTGTGTCATGGCGTCCAGGGAGCGCATTGGCAAATCACCCGCGTGACCGAGATGTGGGCCAAGCGCGAAGGGTTGATCCCAAAGGATTACGAAATGAACCGCAGCGAAGTGGATGTGATCGCTGCCGGGCTGAACCATCAGACCTGGTTTATCAAGGTCGAGTGGCGCGGGCACAATATGATTCCGCTCCTGGCGGAACTATTCGAGCAGCACCCGGAATATTCTGTCACCGAAAAAGTACGCATCGATGTGCTAAAGCGTTTTGGCTATTACTCGACCGAATCAAACGGCCACCTGAGTGAATACTTGCCCTGGTACCGTAAACGCCTGGCTGAAATTCCTCAATGGATCGATCTGTCGAGTTGGATCAACGGCGAAACCGGCGGCTACCTGCGTGTCTGCACCGAAGGCCGCAACTGGTTTAATACCGATTTCCCGCAATGGCTGGCCGAAGAACCAACGAAAATCCCACTTGTTAAACGCAGCGAAGAACATGGATCCTACATCATCGAGGGTCTGGAGACCGGGCGCATCTATCGCGGCCATTTCAACACCATCAACTGCGGGCATATTACCAACTTGCCGGATGGCTGTGCAATCGAAATCCCCGGCTATGTGGACCGCACCGGTATCCACTACCCGGTGGTTGGTGACTTGCCTTTGGCTTGCGCCGCTACGTGCTCCGCCAGCGTCCGTGTCCAACAGATGGGCGTTGAAGCTCTGGTGCATGGCGATGTGACCCTGCTTAAACAAGCCATGCTGCACGACCCGCTCGTCGGCGCAGTCTGCAATCCTGAAGAAGTTTGGCAGATGACGGATGAAATGCTGATTGCCCAGGCCGAGTGGCTGCCGCAGTTCGCCGCCGAAATCCCGGCTGCACAAACCCGCCTGGAACAGGCTGAAAAGAACGGCACCCGTGTCAAAACCCGCGAATTTGAAGGTGCTGCGCGCCTGCATACCCGCTCCGTTGAGGAGATGGCGCGTGATAAAGCCGAAGCCCGGTCTAATGCTGGCGCTGCCGATAAAGGGAAAATGACGAAAAATACTTGAGCGAGGTATCATTTCAATAATTCAGGGAAATTGGGTGTTTGTTGCTGGCGAAACCAACAGCACGTGCCAGCGTGTTAGTGTGCCAGGGTACTGACTTGCTCAAGCGGCAAGGTGACGAAATACCAGAAACATATCTCCGGCCCTGGTGTACTCAACCGCCTGCTGTATCGGATTGACATTCACATCGAAGTCCCGGCGGTGGACTGTGTAAGTAAGCCTTTTCAACTGTTTCGCCAGGAGGTGAACTAAATGAGCCATCTCCATTTGTTCTTTCCCTGAATCCCGATCGGCCCGGACCCAGATCCGGCCGATCAGGTAGATTTGGACACGGCCTGTTACCTCTCATGGGTCTCTGTTACAACCTGGCCGTGTCCCATACGTCAAACTACAATTACGTCAGTTCGGGTTCGTTCATAAAGAGGTTGTTTTGGGTGGCTACGCCACCCAAAACAACACCCAAAAATCTCTTATTCTGAACTGCCGGTAGTAAATTACCTGCTGTTTCTAGCCATAACGCCTTTGCATACTAACCGATTATTGGACTTCACTGCAATGACAACAATTAAAATCGTAATCTGGAAAAATCTGACTGTTATGCCAAGAATGGCGCTATGTTTGATATTAACTTTGGTGGCAGCAGGCTGCACGTTTGTACAGCCTGTCACCCCCTCGCCAGCTGTTGCACAGACAGCCGCAGTTGGAGTTTCGCCGACGGTTTATCCCTCCCTAGTGCCATCATACAACGCAGCACAGGAGCAAAAAACACTCCCCGCGCCTGTGTTGACGCCGGCCCTGCTAACTCCTACCCTGACCTTACCTGAACCCACGCCGGTGGTATCTCCCTCTGCAGAACAATCTCTGGTGGAACCTCAAGGTTGGCTGATTTTTTCGGCCTATGGATATACCACCGGCTCATCCGAAGGGTTGGATATTTCCCGGGCAAACGGCCTGGGGTGGAAAAACTTACTTGCCGATGGAGCCCATCCCCAATCTCCACTTTGGTCTCCCAATGGGCAATGGATCGCTTTCAACCGCTTTGTGTCGGACGGAGGAGAAGACCTGTATGTCATGCGCCCGGATGGAACTGGTATACGGCGATTGACGTATACACATGAGCGCGAAGGTGGATTTTCCTGGTCACAAGATAGCAAAAAGATTCTTTATGCGTCTTCTGAGATAGTTTCGGACCCTCCGAAACTTGAATTGAAAGGGATGTTTTTACTCGATGTTCAAACAGGCTCCAGCCAACGGGTTTTTGAATCGCTGGGTACAGAGATCGTAATGCCCGCATATTCGCCGGATGGAAAGAAGATTGCTTTCCTGGCAGATTCGGTTTTTGAACACGGATTTGCTCTAATGGTGATGGATGTGGATGGGCAGCATCTTCAAAGATTGACTGAAATCCCCGCTGCGGTTAGTTATTCCTGGTCTCCAGATGGGCAAAAAATAGTGTTTACTTCCACGGATGCTGAATATTGCCAGGATTTATACATCGTTGATGTAGATGGGGCAAATTTATTCCGACTAACCAATGATAAGGGGAATGAATCTTCCCCGCGTTGGTCTTCGGATGGGGAGTGGATTGCTTTCGCTGCATCTCCAGATTGTGTGGAGGCAGGGGACGGTACTCCCCGCTTGATACGCCCGGATGGGAGTGGCCTGCACAAACTGAATACTCCATCCCAACGGTACTTGTATTACGGAGTATGGTTTCCCCTGCCACCGTTGCAAACCGGGCAGGAATTCACCATCACCGAATCGGGCGATGCACTTAAGCTGCGCGCTCAACCCGGCCTGGCGGCTGAAGTAAAGCTCAAGCTTGCCCAGGGGACTCAAATCCTGGTTATCGAAGGCCCGGTTGAAATGGATGACTATTTGTGGTGGCATATCCGCCTATCCGGCAGCCAGACGGAAGGTTGGGTGGCTGAAATCCCAGGTTGGTTTGAAGGGAAGTGGTGAAATCTGCCGCCCTTAATTGACTGACGATTTCAAAAGCCCGAACGAAAAAATTTCGGTTGTGTGTAGTCCTGTCCATGCGGTTTTTTTGGCAGTCCCACCAAACCCTGCTCGACCTGAGCACAGGCTGGGCAGAGTACTGGCTGGCTCGGCGGGCATGGTCACCAGTTACCTGCCTCGAGTAGAACGGGCCGAGCTGCGCAGAATGCGCACTCTATTTCGGCTTTTGGTGTGAATCTTCTACCTGCCGGTCTAGTTGGCCCTTATTCTTGCGGTTCAGACTGGGCGCAGGATCGAGCAGTCGGATCTGAACGAGGAATGAAATATCTGTACAGGATGAGCGAGGGGAATTTGGGCCTGGCACTCAATAAAACGAAGGATAAGAGATTTTTGGGTGTTTTTTGGGTGGCTACGCCACCCAAAAAACACCCAAATTGACGAAGCGCTAAATGTTGGCGCTATGGCCTATCGTAATGACGACATTTCCTTTTTTGTGTCCTGCTTCAACATACCTGTGAGCCTCAACGATTTGCTCCAGCGGATAGATTCGATCAATGACCGCTTTTATCTTCCCTGCTTCAATAAGGCTGTTGAGGAAAATTAATTCTTTGGTCTTTTCGTTTGCTGGTCTCAAACCTGTTGCCGCAATCCTTACCTTCTTTCCGCCTGCTTTAGATGTCCACAGCATTTGCAGAAAAGTGGCTGGCGAAGGGACTGTGGTCAGATAGATTCCATTTCCCGTTAGCGAATCCTTGCAAAGTGAAAACGAACTCTTGCCGACTGTGTCAAAAATGATGTCATACGTCTGCCCGTTTTTCGCGAAATCCTCTTTGGTGTAATCAATCACCTCATCGGCTCCCAATGATTTCACCATTTCCAGGTTTGTGGTGCTGCATACCCCGGTTACTTTTGCCCCAAAGATTTTGGCAATCTGAATGGCAGAAGTGCCCACCGCTCCAGACCCGCCGTAGATAAGAACCTTTTGTCCGCTTTGGATATTCCCCTGATCCCGAAGGAATGGCAGGGCCGTTAATGCCCCATTCGGTAGGGAAGCGGCTTCTTCGTATGAAATACTGGCTGGTTTAATCACAAGCGCCCCTTCTTCAGGCATACAGATGTACTCGGCATAGGCGCCTAACAAACCCAGCCCGGTGTTTCCATAAACCTGATCACCTTTCTTAAACCGTTTCACATTTTTTCCTGCAGCTTCAACCTGGCCGGCCAAATAGAAGCCCAATATGGATTTTTGGGGTTTCAAAAAACCATTCAGACCTGGGTGGGCCCGAATTCCCGGATCCTCCACGGCGACGGTCGTCGCATATATTCTGATCAGGATTTCAGTGTCGGTGGGCACCGGTTGGGCTACATCTTTCAGTTTGAGGACATCTGCTGGCCCGAATTTAGTGTACACAATTGCTTTCATAAATATTTCTCCAGGATTGTTTTGATTTGAAGTATCATCTCAATAAAGAGGGGTGTTGGGTATTTTTTGCGGGCGAAGCCCGCAAAAAACACCCAACTTTCCCCACCTGTTGAGATGATACGATTTGACGATTAATTTTTTTGTTTGAGCGCCGACGAATCTGCCTGCTCGAGTTCTTTGCGATTGACTGAGACCAATGGCATTCCCAGATCGCGCACTTTCTTAAGCAAACCATGCAGCGCGGCCTGATCGAGCACGGCCCCAGTTAAAAGTGTATTGCCATCCTCTTCCAGAGTAATGATCAATCCCTCAAACCAGTCTGCCCATTGCAGATCGAGATGACCATTGATCCTGATTTGATAGACCACTGGTTGAATTGGGTCAGTGAGTGTGTTGTGCGTATTCGCCATTACTGTATACCTTGTGTGGTCGGTCATTATGGCCGGCCATTTGCTCGACGTAGATAACCTCAATTTTGGGTGTTTTATTGGTGGCGCAGCCACCAATAAAACATCCAAAAAGCTCTTAGTCCGAACTGACGTAGATATAGTTTATCTGCGAGGTGGTATTAACGAATAGACACTTAAGTGTTGTTTTGGGGTGTTGTTGTTGGGATCCGGCGGGGAGGGAGGTGTTAGACTGAGGTTTTGGATCTGCTGTCTAAACGCCAATTGCAGGGCTTACAGGAAACTTTCGGTTGATCTACAATAGATCCAACTCACGAGCACGCGCGATGGCTTCAGTACGCCTCTGGGCCTGTAGTTTGCTGAAGATCATTCGATTGTGCCCTTTAACTGTGTTCAGGGCGAGGAAAAGCCGCTGGCTAATTTCACGATTCGAGAGCCCCTGGGCAATGAGTTGGAGCACTTCTAATTCTCGTTGGCTCAATGGCTCGATCAATTTTGATTGCTGCCCGTCCCTGGGTTGATCAAAAACCTGTATGAGTTTGTTGACATAACCTGTCAATCCATGGTCTCTGCCGTCCGGTTTTTTTTGATTAAACAAGCTGAAATCCAAAAGTAATAATCGCATGGGCTCGCCCTCGCCAATAAAGATGCGGGCGTAACCTTCCGGCTGTGCCAGAGTCAGTGCGGATTTCAAGGCTGTAAATGCCCTGGGTGTGTCTCCCTGTGCCTGAAAAGCGAGCGCCTGCACAATCGCGATTTCGAGCATGCTACCCATTCTCTTTTGATCTTCCGCTAATTTCAAAAGACGTTCCAATAAACTGACTGCATCAAGAATAAGACGGTCTTCCCGTTTGATCTGATACTCAGCCACCAGCACCCGTGCCAGGGTTAGATGTTCGAACTCACTCAAATAGCTAAGATCATCATCCACCGAGAATCTGTGTTCAATTACCCACTCCTGCGCCTTGGACAAGCGTCCTTGCAGGAGATAGATTCTCGCCTTGAGAGCATCAATGGGGCGTGTATAGGGTATAAGTGACCTGACATAAAAGCATTGGGCATCATCCAGCAAGTTGAGCGCGGCCCCCAGGTCGCCTTCAGCCTGTTTCAGAGAAGCCTGAGCAAGACACTTGCGATAAGGCCAATCCCGCATGGTGGAGTGTTGACCCAGTTCTAAGCTCTTCTGAAGGTATTGTGCGGCAGATTCGTCGTCTTTCATTTCATGGTAAAGCAGCGCTAACCCCAAATGGTGATGTGCAATAAGCCGCTGTGCCTCTATTTCGTGCGCTGAAGCAAGTTTTAGTGATTGTTGATAGGTCCTTAGCGCTTCACGGAGATATCCCTGCGCCGTCAAAATATCCGCCTTGCCGGAGGCACTGGCAATGGCAAAAAAGAAATTGCCAGCCTTCTGTGAACGGTCTATCCAGTCACTCATCGAATTACAGGCGGCATCCAGGTCGCCATTTGCCCAGTAGGTGCCTCCCAGAATCGCTGCGCTTTGAGCGCGCATAAACTCATCTTCTTTGGGGGCAAGTTTGGTTGCCAGCTCTGCATACTTCACTGCGGCGGAAAAGTCGTGCAGGGTCTGAGCATTATAGGCGCGGGCGATTGCGATCCTGGCTGGCAGCGCACGAAATTGTTCTTCAACCACAAAAAACATTTCTTCGGATGGCCCTTCTAGACACCGTTCGGCATCCCGCAGACGGGCCTCACTGGCATCCACTTCACTCATATCCATGAACCCCCAGGCAATTTGAGTGCACAACACTGGACGGGATAAGATCAACGTCTCTGGTAGCTGCTTCACCCAACCCAGCCAGGCAGCAGACTGAAAACTTGCATTCATTCTCTGCCAGTATGTTTCAGCCAACCCTGCTGCCCGGCTAAAATCTTTGCCAGCGATGGCATGCTGAAACGCTTCGGATTCATTGCCGTTTTTTTCATACCATTCGCTGGCGCGCAGATGGTATTTGGAAATTTCTTCGGGCTGCAGGCTTTGCCCCAGCCGCTGACGTAATAGACTTCCGAAAAGGTGATGATATCGGTACCAACGCCGTTCATTATCCAGTGTGCTGGTGAACAGGTTTGCGTGTTCGAGATATTCCAGGGTTTGCTGTCCGGAGATAGGGAGGTCGAACAAAACAGCATCACAGAGTGGACCGCACATGCGGTCAAGGATGGAAGTGCGCAGTAGGAATGCATTAACATTTTCCGACTGCTTTTGCAGGACTTCCTCAAGGAAATAGTCCAGTACAAAATGATGTGTACCTGTAAACGATTTGATAAAACTTGCGGCATCTTGCTGTCCCTGCATGGACAGCGCAGCCAGCTGCAGGCCGGCAATCCAGCCTTCCGTTCGGGCTTCAAGTGATGCAATATCTTCCGCTGAAAGGCTTAAACCCATTCCCTGGTTGAGAAATTCGGCGGCTTCGGAGGGCGTAAAACGCAAGTCTGTGATGCGCAGTTCGGTCAATTGATTGCGGACACGTAATCGAGCCAGGGGTAGATTAGGGTCCTCACGAGTGGTGATAACCAGATGCATTTGCGGCGGCAGGTGGTCGAGTAGAAAGGCCAGAGCATTGTCAACTGCTCTGGCATCAATAAGATGATAGTCGTCTAGAACGAGGATGAAATTATCGGGGATTGTCGTGATTTCATTGAGCAGGGCAGTCAGGACCGTTTCAGTGGGGGGTGGCTGCGCGGATTGAAGCATACGCAGCACCCCTTCTCCAAAATTCGGAACAATTGTCTGGAGTGCAGCGATGAGATAAGTCCAAAAGCGGGTGGGTTCAGCATCCTCTTCGTCCAATGACAGCCAGGCGACTGGTGGCTTACAACCCGCAACCCACTCACTGACCAGTGTGGTTTTACCAAAGCCGGCGGGAGCTGAAATAAGGGTCAGTTTGCGCCTTGAAAGGAGACCCTCGTTCAGTTGTTCGATCAGGCCGGAGCGCGGGACAATCTTAAGCCTGGGCGGGGGGATGTAAAGTTTGGTCGCTATTATTGGCGCGGACATTGAGTGATTATAAGACAAAAAATGTAAAACTTGACTATTCGGGGACCATAATGGGCTTGCAAGGTCGCATGGGAGATTGGGCAGCTATTATTGTTACCTCCCGCTGCCTGCTTTATTATAAACCCCGGTTCGGGCTGGTAGTCTGTTAAACATCAATCTATCGTTTGTTTTGGGCGCAAAGCGCCCAAAACAAACGATAAAATCATGACAAGGCTAAGTACCGTTTCAGCGGGATCAATTATCGGGGAAACGGATCGGTTCGCCTTCGTGCGGAGCATCCCCATTAGGAACGATCCGCGTCGCAGCCATGGACGGGGTGGAGATCCCAAGCTGCCCCGCTGCTGCAGAAAGTTCCTCGTAGGCGCGGCGGGCGTTGCTGGCCGCATTGAGATACTTCCATTTGTTGAAACTTTCCACGGCCTGGGCGGCATACTCATTTGCCTGCTCAATGTTTTCCCTGACACTGGACGCGTTCGGGTTGGCAAGGATGCTGGCAAGCAGTTCATTCGACCAGTTCAGGTAACCGGCCGTTTCGTAGCGATACATGTTATCCTGATCGAACTGACCGAATCCGATGCTGAGATCAAGATAACTCATGATCGTATTGCTCTCGTCGCCGGACCAGGCAAAATAGAAGTCGTCACCCGGGCCGTAATCAATCCCGTATTCCGAATCGTAACCATCATGCGGGTGAGACAGCCCAATATGATGACCGGCTTCGTGGATGGTGGTGGTGCTAAAGCCGTATCCGATGGAACGGTAGTCCTCGGTATCGAATTCAAACACATACCTTTGTGTGCCGTCCACCCAGTTATCATCGGCAAAACCCAAATAGGTCATTGAACCAAGATTTTCAGCTGTAGAGTTTATCGCCACGATCGGAGTTACATAGTCGGCCGCGCCATAATCCGGGAAATAGGCTGCGCGGTTCTGGTCAAAATAGCAGAACAGTTCGGCAAAAGTGGTGAAGTAGTCATTCCAGCAATCGTCTTCCAACAGCAGATCCCCGGCGATGCGGAACGCGCGCTGGGCGCCTGCGTCTATGGGATTGTGATCCACCAGGTTCGTTTGCCAATCGTAATACGGCTCGAATTTTTTAAATTGGGAATTGATCAGGGCAGGATCGATCCAATCGGTCCCAAGACTGGCCGGGTCATCTTCGAGCATGCTGATATGGACCACCTTGTCGCCGCCGATTCCGGGGCCGGTAACCAGTGGGTCATATAATGGGGAGGTGGTAAACAATTGGTTGATGCCCACGAAACGTGTCACCAGCCCAAGGTCGCTGCCCAAAGCGGACGGGGTGCGAAATCCACCAGTGGAATACTCCCAAATGGGCGGCATGCGATAATCTTCAAACCCGTTTCCGTCTAGATCAAGATCATCCACGTTCCAATTGTTGGTCCATGCTTCGGGACCTGCTGAAAGATCGTAGAACCACAACCGGCTGCTGCTGCCACCCCAGGCGATCATCTTGCGTGAGGCTCGCTCGATGCCGAAATTGTAGCCCGTGTCTGGGTCGACTTCATCGGTCTTGGTGTAGACATGGAATTTGAAGTCGGGACGACTGTACCAATTGATAAAAACAATCGTGTACCCTTTTTGGTTTCCCAAATTTTTGGCCAGCCACTTTTCAACCGATGGCGCATCAATGTACAGCACCGGCCCGGTCACATCAAGAACGTTGTTGATTTGGTCGTTATAGGCTGATTGAAAGAATGTGGGTTCATCAGAAATCCCAATCCTCTTGAGGTAATTAAAAAACTTTTTAGAAAAGTCAGTGTTCTTGAAGGTAAGGTTGTATTCGAAATTGAATTTTAAGCCCATTTCCCGGCCGGCGCCGTAAAAGGCTGGATATCGTACGATGGGGGTATAGGTTGACGGCAGGGCAGCAAGGAACGCCTGCCCGTCAACAACTTTTTTATCGTAACCGATGAAGACGACATTGATCGGAATCGCCTGTTCGAAAGTCACGAATTCGCCGGGCGTCAGACCTACATCTTTCTTGTCTTTGGCGGATACAGGAATGGCAAAGACAAGAGAAAGAATGATCAGAATACTAAACAGGCTAAACAATCTATTTTTCATTTTATATTCTCCTTTGGCAGTGGTAGAAAATAAATCAGAGGAAACCAATTATTGGTCAGCGGCGAATTGATTTCGCTCACCAGCCTGGGCATTTGTCCATGGTGGACTTTTGGTTAACCGCGGCAGCAGAAAAATCGCGGCATGCGTTGCAGAATTTCAATCCGAGAGAAAAATTTATACTCGATTTAAGATCGTGTTTACCTCCTTGCCTGAATGAAACTCGTTGTTTATGGAACTATTTAACCAGGGCGCGGAGTTATTTAATAGTGCCAAAATGGATACAATTTGTGATGTATGGGCGGGGAAGTAAACCAGACCGATTCGCGGTTGGAAAATGGCTGCGCCAACAGCGCCAGTTCGGGTTAGTCCGAAAAGAGGTTATTTTGGGTGTTTTATGGGTGGCTACGCCACCCATAAAACACCCAAAAATCTCTTATCCCAAACTGACGTTAAATTACTCAGTGACAGATGAAAGCAAGCCAGCGACTGAGGGTATAATTACGCCATGGGACAAAATTTCTCCGAACGCATAGGCAAGCTATCCGACCCTGATGGATTTTTTGATCCAGGAATAAGAAGGTAACCCCATGGCAAAAGCACCCGATTGGACCCCCGAAGAATTCGAAATTCTGCTGCGTTCGCCCGATGAAAAGGAAGACAGTCTTTATCTGCATCTGCCCAGGCGCACGCCATCTTCGATCCAGGCTGTGCGCGGCGGTGTGCATGCCTTTCATACTGGCGGAAAATTCTCGCTGCTCTCGATGATGATGGTCCGCCGGCTGCAGAAAGATACAACCGGCCTGGTGTGTGCCGTGTGCAGGCTGTGTCCGCGGACAAATTAAATCGAGGGAAATAAGGGAATTCGTCCGGAATAAATAGAAGTACTAATTGTCAGTAATCCAAAGGTCGCTCCAAAGAGAGCGGCCTTTTTGCGTCAAAATCCGGTATGCTTGGGAAATAATCCCCAAGAAGAAAGGACGCCCAGTTCAGGTCTTCATGCCTCGCGAGCAGTTCCTGAACTGGGCCACCAATGCCAATTGTAGCAGATTTTGGTCCAGACGCACAAGAGTATATTGCCGAGTCAAAACAGGAGGATGCGCCGCGTCCTGAAGAATGTCCACATTGCGGACAAAAAAGCTGCATGATCGGGCATGGGTATTATTGGCGTAAACCACGGGATCAATTGCAAGTATATCGGCTGAAGGTAAAACGCTGGCTGTGCAAAGGATGCAAACGGACGGTATCGGTGCTGCCCAATTTTCTGCTGCGCTACCGACATTACCTGCTCGAGGTGATCGCTGCGATCCTGGTGTTACGGTTAGAGAGTCTGGCAAGTTGGGCAGTTATTTTGGCAAGCAATGCAAGTGAAGGGTATCCAGCCTTGCGAACCATCCAGCGCTGGTGTGGATCATTTTGGATCCAGGCAGAACGATGGCTGAAAGCTGTGCAGGAATGTTTAGCACGGCAGGACAGCCGGTCAAGCTGGTTGGATGCACAGGGAGAAGCATTGCAAAGCAGCAATCCAGCCCAAGCATTGCTGGCTGCGAGTGAACATCTGCTGGCCTGGGCAAAAACAGGGTGGGCAGAATTGGCGGACTACGGCCTGAATAAACGGGTGCACTTTCTGTGGCTGTGGGGAGCCAATGGCGGCTTGGGGAGGCTGGTGTAGGCAAAACTGCACCCACACAATTTGGCAAATTGGCAGAAGGATGAGGCTGGGATAGGATCGAACAATCCCACTCAGACGAAAGGAACCTCTCCAAATGCCTCAAAAAAAGACCCACAAGCCAGATACCGAAGCCAGGAACATGGAAATTGCGCTGTTTCGCTATGGGCTCATTTCAGCCCTGTTGTTCGACGCGTTACCCAATGGAGCCGTGGAAAAGATGCTCAAGGAAATTGCCTCCAAGAGTTACCGCATTCCTTATTCCAGCAGGACAAAAGTTGGCATCTCCACCTTGCGGCGCTATCTCAAGCTGTACCAGCAAAGCGGCTTCGATGCGCTGCGCCCGAACACTCGCTCAGACCGGCGTACGCCACGCTCATTCCCGGCTGAAGTTCTGCAAAAGGCGATTACACTGCGTGAAGAACAGCCAGAACGGACCACAACCATGATCGTAGAACTGCTCAAGCGCGACCCTGAACTGAAGGACATGCAAGATCTCAACGCCCATACCCTATCCACCCACCTGCGCCAGCAGGGCAAGACCCGCCGCCTGTTGGCAGACAAGCCCAGAGTTTACAAGCGCTTTGAGCGTGAACATGCCAACAGCCTGTGGCAGGGTGATTCCATGGTTGGGCCATGGCTGCCTGATCCCAATGCCCCAGGCAAGAAACGCCGGGCGCATTTATTTTGCTTTCTGGATGACCACAGCCGGTTGGTACCCTATGCCGAATTTTTCTGGGACGAAGCTTTGCCACGCCTGGAAAGAGTGCTCAAAGTGGGTATCCTGCGCCGCGGACTGCCAAAATGTCTGTATGTGGACAACGGCAAAGTTTATGCAGCTCACCAGTTTGACGCCGCCTGTGCCAGCCTGGGGATCCGAAAATTGCATGCTGCCCCATATACCCCTGAAGCGAAAGGAAAACAGGAAAGATTTTTCCACACAGTCCGACTCCAGTTCATGCCTGAAGTGGAAACCTCCAACATTGCCAGCCTGGCTGAGTTGAACGAGTCCTTTTGGGCCTGGCTCGAACTGATCTACCACCGCTCGAAGCATTCCGAAACCGAACAAATTCCCCTGGAGCGTTTTCAGGCTGGCCTGGCGGATGTCCACAGTGCCGATGCCGAAACACTGCGCAAAGCTTTCTTGTGGCGGGAAATGCGCAAAGTGCGCCGGGATGGACGGATTGAACTGCAGGGCAACACTTACCAGGTGCCATCCAGCCTGGCTGGTCGCAAGATTGAACTCCGTTTTGACCCCTTCGACCTTGCCAATCTGGAAATCTGGCTGGATGGTAACAACCTGGGTAAGGCAACAGTCTCTCAGCAGGGCCGTGAAAAGCACATTGCCGTGGAACGCCTGTCCAGCCAAACACCAGAAACTGCCAAACCCAAATCCTCGATCGATTATCTGGCTGCTTTACGCCAGGAGTACCAGGAAAAACTGCGCAAAGAAGCCGGGCAGCTCCAGTTTGCCCGCCTGCTGCGCAGCAATAACCCACCCGCTGAACCCCTATTTGTGGAGAAATGACATGATTGACCTTTTCTATGGATTCACCCGCCTGCCTTTTACCAAAGACATCCCCGCCAACCTCTTGTTCGAGGCCATTGGACAGAGCGAGCTTTGTGCACGACTTGACTACCTGCTCAAGCAGCGTGGTCTTGGTCTGGTCACCGGCGAAACTGGCTCTGGCAAATCTACTGCTGTGCGCCGTTTTGTTGCCTCGCTCGAACCTACCCGCCACACTGTGATCTATTTGTCCAACCCAATTCTGGGTTTGTCTGGCATTTACCGCGATTTGCTCGTTACTCTCGGTCACGAACCACCATTTGGTAAGCCCAAAGCCGTTGCCCGCATTCGCTCTGCTCTTCAGGAGCAGCTGAACACCAAACACCGCCTGCCCGTCGTCATCCTTGACGAAGCCCATCTCTTACCCCCAACCGTGTTTGAACCGCTCCGTTTGCTTTTTTCCTCCGAAATGGACAGCCAGTCCCTGGGCGTCCTGCTGCTGGTGGGCCAGCCTGAACTGCGCCAGACCCTCCGAATGGTTCCTTACGAGGCTTTTTACCAGCGGATTTCCACCCAATACCATCTTCCGCCGCTCGATCTTGCCCAAACCATTGCTTATGTTCGTCACCACATCCATCTCGCTGGCTACAAGGCTGGCCCTATTTTCACCGATGATGCCCTTTCCAGAATTTATGAGGCGACCAAGGGCATTCCTCGCTTGATTAACCGCTTATGCAACATGGCTCTTGTGGTCGGAGCTTTGGAGAAAAAGCAAATCCTTGAAGATTCTGCAATCCGTAAAGCCCTTGCTGACTTGGAACAGGGCTGAATCTATTTGCAAACGGGCTGCCTCAAGTGGCAGCCCGTTCTTTTTTTTCCATCCCATGCTACAATTTATTCAGGACCAACGTCACCATTTATTGCGGACGCTAACA
>Ga0268298_10001599_pt1 | contig 26258 bp, 17 predicted proteins | sample WWTPWeurt_MetaG_FD_194462 | JGI IMG/M metagenome (GOLD analysis project Ga0268298, IMG submission 194462) | Activated sludge microbial communities from WWTP in Nijmegen, Gelderland, Netherland - WWTP Weurt | ecosystem: Engineered > WWTP > Aerobic digester > Activated sludge | place...
TCAAGCCCGAAAATGTTTTTTTGCATAAGACTCGGGCGAGTGAAGTCATCAAGTTGCTGGATTTCGGCATCGCCAAACTTCTGGGGGAAGGTCAAGAGGCGGACCGAAAACTCCTGACCGCTGGAGGGGGAATCATCGGGACTCCTTTGTATATGGCACCAGAGAGACTTCGGCAGGGGAGTTATGACGGTAGGAGTGATGTGTACAGTGTGGGAGTCATGCTGTACCAAATGCTCTCGGGAAGGCTTCCGTTTAGCAGTGACAAAGAGAGCTATGTCGAGATAGTGCTGGGGCATTTGAACCAGCCTGTTCCGGCGCTGCAAGGAGCCATCGAGCCGATTCCGGGGGCGGTTGTTCGGGTGGTGTTGCGGACATTGGAAAAGGACCCCCTTTTTCGGCCCACAGCGAAAGAACTCTTGACCGAACTGGTGCGCAGCGCGCGGTCGGGTTTCGAGCCTGGAAGCGTTTCGGGGGAAGTGACCGTACCGCAAAGTAGCCGCTCGACCAATCGCCCAAGTCCGTCTCATGATTTCGAGGCGGAAAAGACAGGGGAAGTTGTCGCGTTGCCCCTGGATGCGCTGAGCCCTTCTTCGCAAACGCTTCCGCCCGCTTTTCTATACAACCGAACCATCGAGCAAGAAGCTCCGGTTGAATTGCCACAAGACCGCCCACAAGACACCACTCGTTCTGGCAAAACCGCTCGCTAAACGCGCTTTCGTCCAAGGCAAGGTCTGTGTCGCGAACGGGCGTGTTGGGTTTGATTGAGTGAGTGATCGAACCATTCTTGGCGCTCGGCATGCATCTGTCGTCCATCACTGCTTGTTTCTTTCCGTCGGATTGCCCTATGCTCTTTGCCGATTTTGGGGCGCGGTTGCCCCTTACTGAATCGAGACGACATGAAGATCGGCATCATCAAAGAAATCAAAGCAGGTGAACGCCGCGTCGCAGCCACGCCTGAAACGGTCGGAAAGCTCAAGAAGTTGGGCTTCGAAGTGACGGTGGAAGCGGGCGCAGGCGAGGGCGCGTCTTTCCGAGACGAAGACTATGCGAAAGCGGGCGCAGAAGTGACGAGCGACACGGTGGCTGTGTGGGGCCAGTCAGACCTTGTGCTCAAGGTGCAGCCTCCCGATGTCCACCCACAGCTTGGGCGACACGAAGCGGACCTTTTGAAGGAAAAAGCGACGTTTGTGAGTTTCATGTGGCCGGCCAAAAACAAGGAACTTTTGGAACGGCTGGCGGCGCGCAAGGCGACGGTGCTGGCGATGGATCTGATTCCACGCATCACGCGGGCGCAAAAGATGGATGCGCTGAGCTCGATGGCGAACATCGCGGGCTATCGCGCGGTCATCGAGGCGGCGAGTTTCTTCGGTCGCTTCTTCACGGGCCAGGTGACGGCGGCGGGAAAAGTGCCTCCGGCCAAGGTGCTCGTGATTGGTGCGGGTGTGGCGGGGCTGGCGGCGATCGGCGCGGCGCGCGGTTTGGGCGCGATTGTGCGGGCATTCGACACGCGCCCCGTGGTTCGCGAGCAAGTGCAAAGCATGGGCGCGGAGTTTTTGGAGGTCACGCTGACCGAAGACGGCGCGGGCGAAGGCGGTTACGCCAAGGAAATGAGCCCGGCGTTCATCGCTGCGGAGATGGCGCTGTTTGAAAAACAGGCGCGCGACGTGGACATCATCATTACGACCGCGCTCATTCCGGGCAAAGCCGCGCCCCAATTGATTTTGCGCAGCCATGTCGAGCAAATGCGGCCCGGCAGCGTGGTGGTGGATTTGGCGGCGGAAGCGGGTGGCAACTGCGAGCTGACCCGTCCGGGCGAAGTCATCAACCACCGAGGCGTGACGATCATCGGCTACATGGATTTGCCCAGTCGGCTGGCCCCGACCGCGAGCAGTCTGTACGGCAACAACTTGGTTCACTTGCTGTCGGACATGGGCGGGGCGGCCAAGTGGCAGGTGAACCAGCAAGACGAAGTGGTGCGCGGTGCGCTGGTGGTCTGTGAGGGCGAGCTGCTCGGGCCCGCGCCCAAGCCGAAAGCGCCTCCCGCAGAGCAACAAAAGAAGCCGCAACCGGCCAGCCAAGTGGCGACAAAAAGCACCAAAGGGGGCCACGGCGATACGACGGTGAGCGGGGGTTCGCAGGTCGCGGCGCTCATCGCGATGGGGCTTGCGTTTCTGCTTCTGGGTCTGTTCGCACCGCCCGAATTTTTGAAGCACTTTACGGTGTTTGTGCTGGCGTGTTTTGTGGGTTGGCAAGTGGTGTGGAATGTCACGCCGGCGTTGCACACCCCGCTCATGAGTGTCACAAACGCCATTTCGGGCATCATCCTCGTTGGGGGCATGCTCAAAGTGGGGGGGGCGCTGACTGCACCCGCCACGTTGCTTGCGGCGGTTGCCGTGCTCCTTTCCACCATCAACATCGCCGGCGGTTTTCTGGTGACGCAGCGCATGTTGAAGATGTTTCGCAAGTAGGTTTCCCATGCAAACAACCCTCGTTACGGTTTCCTATCTTGCGGCGGGCGTGCTGTTCATCCTGAGCCTTGGCGGTCTGTCCACGCAGGCCTCGGCGCGGCGCGGCAACGCGTTTGGCATCGTCGGCATGCTCATTGCCGTGTTGGCGACGGCGCTGACCGCAATCTCCCAGTTTCACGACCAAGCGACCTCCATCGGTCTTCTGTCCGGCTCGGTCGCGGTGGGCGCAACCATTGGTGCGGTCGTCGCGGCCCGCGTGGCGATGACCAGCATGCCCGAGCTCGTCGCCATTTTGCACAGCTTCGTCGGCGCGGCGGCAGTCCTGGTCGGTCTCGCGAGCTATCTGTCCCCCGATACAAACCTCACCGGCGTCGAAGTGACCATCCACGAGGTCGAGATTTTCCTCGGCGTCCTCATCGGTGCGGTCACGTTCACCGGGTCGATCATCGCGTTTGGCAAACTGCGCGGCAACATTCGCAGCAAACCGCTGCTTCTGCCCGGACGGCATGTGGTCAACGCAGGCCTTGTGCTCGCGTCGCTTTACTTGTTGTGGCGGTTTTTGCAGGTGCCGTCGCCCGATGCGACGCTCGAGCTACTCCTTGTGACCGGGCTTGCGTGTGTCCTGGGGGTACACTTGGTGATGGCGATTGGCGGTGCCGACATGCCCGTTGTCGTGTCGATGCTGAACAGCTATTCGGGCTGGGCGGCGGCGGCGGCGGGTTTCATGCTGTCGAACGACCTGCTCATCATCACGGGCGCGCTCGTCGGGTCGTCCGGCGCGATTTTGAGCTACATCATGTGTCGCGCCATGAATCGGTCGATTTGGAACGTGATTTTCGGCGGTTTTGGGGCGGACGAAGGCGCGGCCCCGGCCAAGGCGCAGTCTTCCACGACCGAGCAGCGCGAAGTCCAATCGCTGGCCGCCGACGCCACCGCCGAACTTCTGCGCGAGGCCAAGAGCGTCATCATCATTCCCGGTTACGGCATGGCCGTGGCCCAGGCGCAGTATCCGCTGTACGAAATCGCCAAGATGCTGCGCGAGCGCGGGGCCGAGGTCCGTTTCGCGATACACCCGGTCGCCGGGCGTTTGCCGGGCCACATGAACGTGCTTTTGGCCGAGGCCAAGGTCCCCTACGACATCGTCCTGGAGATGGACGAAATCAACGCCGATTTCCCCAAAACCGACGTGGCCCTGGTCATCGGTGCCAACGACATCGTGAATCCGTCCGCCCTCGATGACCCCCAAAGCCCCATCTACGGCATGCCCGTGCTGGAGGTCTGGAAAGCCAAAACCTGCGTCGTCATGAAGCGCAGCATGGCCTCGGGATACGCGGGCATCGAAAACCCCCTCTTCTTCCAAGAAAACACCCGCATGCTGTTCGGCGACGCCAAAAAACAAGTAGACGCCATGCTCGCCGCCCTCCGAGCCCCCTAACCCCCGTTCCCTCTGCCCCTTTTTCGCTAACCGAAAAAGAAGGGCCCTTTCGCAGGATCTCCCTCTTTTCCAAACACACAGGCGGACGGTAGAAAAAACACCTAGCGTCCGAAGATTCATCGTCGCTGAGAAGCTATTTTGGATGCTTCGGACGGTGTTTTCCTACTCTTGACGCACAAACAGAAAAGAAGAGACACAGAAGACAGACACAAGACACAGAAGCCTGTACCAAATATGTACCAAATATGTACCAGGCGGACGTACTCATCTGTCCACTCGCGTCCCTCATCCCACAGCGCAAACCAAGCATTCCCGTCGAAAACGTGTATCCCACCCGAATACACAAGGGTACGCAGAAATACGGGCTCCTAGTACGACTTGCTCACTTCCCGGACTCCTGCGGCCAACCCCAGCGGGCATCTCGCGGCTTACGTCCTCACTCCCTCGGTCGCCGTGGCTACGGCCACGGCTCGGTCGGTCGCTCCGGGCGCGCTCGCTTCCTGCTCCGCCGGGTTTGGTCCTCGTCACGTCCAGGAAGTGAGCAAGTCGTACTAGTTGGGAACCAGCTACAGGGAAGGTGCAGTCGGCAGTTCCTGCAATCTGGGACCAGAAAGCCACGTCCACGCGGCGTGGCAACAACGGTACGACGCTTGATTCGTTGTGCGCCCATCATGCGCACGCTGTGCGAACAACCGTTGTTCCGATGATGTCCATCCTTCCTCGCCGAGCGGTCATTCAAATCTTCCCAAAGTCATGTGTGTCATCAGTGGCATATTTGTTGCCAGAAGTGAACAGAAGATTCCGAGCAGTGCCCTAGGAATATACGGAATAACTCAAGGCCGCTGATAAAAAAGGAACTTGCAGGATGCCGTTTCAGATGGCTCTTAGCCGCTTTCGTGATATCTCAGTAGAACAATTCTGCTTCTTGACATTTCGCCGACCATTTAGCGTGTATGAAAACGAAGTCCTTGAATGGCATATGGGAATTTTCCTTGGAAAACCAGGAGACAATCCAATCAAAATTGATCATAAATTTCTCGAAGACAAGAAAGGGAGAATTGTCACGGAGACGGTTTTGTGGAATCATGACAATCCATCAATTTCTGAGACGGCATATTTTATCATTATGTGCGAGGCTATCAGTAGACACTTTGCAGCGTTTACATCTCAACGAAAGGATGAGTATTTTAAGGGGCGAACGATTGGTTTTGCCGCAGAAAATTGTGCCGGGTTGATTATGAAGGCGCTAAAACTCGGGTTTCAATCAATCGGAATTGAACACAGCGCCTATTCCGGTGTCAGATTCACCGCCTTTCACGTAAGAGATATTTATCCTTATGTGTGTCGAATGCTGCAGGCTGGTCAGTCACGTCTCAATGGCCATATCTATGATGGATTTGAAGAGGAACGCTCAGGCGACGAAATTCCTACAGGTTATGACTTTGATAACTGGCAATTGAAAGCCGAGCGGAATAGCAATGATCCGGTTCTATATCAGGATCATGTTTCAACTATTGTAATACCTTCACACAATGCTACCACAGATTCAAGAGATTCCAAGAATCCTGAAAGCACGATTTTTCGCTCTGAATTGACATCAGGACACTATGTATATGTAACTGAATATGGATTTCGCGCCGATAGCCGGTGTCCGGCAGTTGTCAAATCTCTGGGTGGTATGCAACCAAATTCTACCAGAAAGGACCGGCAGAACTCACCGATTGCTTTCAATCTCTTGGACAATTTTTCGCATCAGGCAAGTTGGGGTTCTGATTATAGTGGTTATGTCTCTGTGACGCGCAGCCGGAATAATGCCCTTAATTTCTATCGCATGCAGTCTGGTGCTGGAGTTGGATATATTTATGCCATACGCGCTTGTGATGCCATAGATGTTGCTGCAACATTTAAGAATCCGCGTTATCATGAACATGAAATATCCGTTAGCGGTGGCATTGAGTGGAATGACATCGTTGGTTGGCGAAAAATCGATAAGGGAGAATGGGCCTCTCCCATCTTTCTCAGTAAAAATCGCATCACACTGCCTACGGATAAGCGCCAAGCAATCTATAAGGTACTGAGTCCCAGATTGAGAGCGCCTGCTAAGAGTCCATAGAACGGCACCCTACCAGCGGGAAGTCCTCGGGCCAGCTCGTCAGGCGAAGCTGCGGCAGCCACGCGAGCGCGTCGTCGTCAGACTTTTTCGCGCGCTCCTTCGGCCCCTGGATCACCAAAAGGTAAACGTCTGTTTTCCATAGTGTGCATGCCGATGACAATTTGGACATAGCGCAATCGCATTTTCTATGGTGTCGTCACCATCCTCTGCCAAAGGGGTTTTGTGATGCACTTCTAGATATGGAGAACCATCACTATCTTTCAGGAACGGCGCAGGATATCCACATCGTTCACAGCGTCCACCCGCGCGTTGAAGGGTTTCTACGATCACGCCTATTCTCCGTCGGTATGAACTGCTTGTGATCATCTGAAAGGCTCCATGGGTCCTGTGGCCGCCCGCATGAGCCAAAAGAACAACCTGACCCCAGGCCGGAAGGTTTAGAATGCGCCGCCGGGGCCGCGGCCTCCATCGTCGGTTCGGGGGGGTTGGATCGGGGGGGCGATGGTGCGGGCGCGGTTCCAGTTGTTTCCGAACAGAGAAGTCATGCCCTCTTCGGCGGCGAGCCTCACGATGTCCACGGGACTGGATACGAAAGAACGGAAGAGCTGGATGACATGCGGACTGCGCGTTCCTGCAAGCCGACGGAGGATTTCCGCGCGCTGGCGCATGCTGGTCGTTGTTTTCGCGCACAGAATCAAGTCGTCGAGTTTCGCGTCCTCTGCCAACGGCAACGGAGGACCGTCTTCTGCATTCGTTGCGTCTGCCGCAGCCCGGGTTGTTTCGGGAGAACTCGCCGATAAAGAAAGGGCTTCCTCTTGTGGAGGGGTGGGTTGCGCGGCTTGTGCCACAGGAACCCCTGCCGACTTGGGATTGCTCGTTTCGGCGGTTTCCATTGCACGAGGTCTGGCCGCAGCGGGCGCAGGTTCCTCCTGCGCGGTGTGTGCAGGCGGTGGCAAACCCGCCTTGGCGAGCGCCGCCGCCAACCTCGGATTCATTGGCCTGGATGAAGCCTGGGCGACGGGGGCAGGTTTGGTTGTTTCGGTCTTTCCAATTTCAACTGGTGCAACAGGGATCTGTTTCTGTTCAGTTTTCTGCAACTCTGGATTGGGGTGAACTTGAGGGGGGACAGGTTTTGCCAAAGCGGCTGTCCCAGGCGTTTGTGCGTTTGTTGCGGGTCCTGTTGGGGCACCGCTGGAAATCGGTTGCAGAAGTTCTTTGGGAATCGGCTTTCCCATGGCCCGAGCGGCATCAAGGGCAGCTTGCCTCCGTGCCTCTTCTCGACTGCGATCTGCGTCGGTGGGGAGGGGATCATCGTTCGCGGCGGTTCCCCCATTCACCCCGCCCGCTGCATGTCCCGGAGTCTGCATGCCCGGACTCCGCAAGGCGTGCGAAAGGACTTGCAGAGGTGCTCCATAGGAAGCCTCAAACGAGGCTCCGTCGTCTTGTTTGGAGAAAGACAAAAGGCCACTGCTGCACAACACGACAGGTGATGTTTGACCACTGGGTTTGGGTTGTGCGAGCACCCGCCAGACACCCCCAAGCAGGTCGGTGTCTTGCACAACCAACGCGGCCCCGCGCAAGTCCGCATCTCGACGCAAACGACGTAGCGCGGAAAGGATGTCCGGGGCTGGAAAACCCGCGAGACAAGACGCTTCCAAGTACAAAACAGGCCGCCCCAATTTCAGCCGAACCGCCTGCGCGACAAACCCTGCGATTTCCCCCGAACATTGCGACAGGAGCAGCAAAGGGGGCTTCAGTCCGACCAGTTTGTCTTTGACCAGATCCAACATCGCTTGGGCTGGCCGATCCACCAACAGTTCACCCGCCCACTGTGAATCCGGTAAAGGGGCCGCAAACATCGAAAGTCCGGGGATATGACCCGGTGGAGCCGTTCGATCTTGTGCGGCGACCAACAAACCTCGACCGAGGGACAGCACATCGCTCGGGCGCGGATAACCGAGTTCCGCACTGGTCTCTGTCTCGATGATCGCTGCCCCGCGTAGCACCTGCCGGGGTCCGAGCAGCCCCAGAATTTCGCCGACGGGCTTTTTGAGCGCCGTCGCCAATTGCGAAACCGTTGCCTGATGCTCGGTCCGCAACAGCTCGGCGATGTGCTGCTCCAGTTCTTTGAGTTTCCACAACGCATACACAAACTGGAGAGGAGAGGCCGGTGCTTCTTTCCCTGGGGTCGGTGGCTTGGCCGTTTGCGCGGTTTCCGTTTTTTTGTTTGCTGGGGTGCGGGTTCGTTTGTTCGGGCCCGTGGATGCTCGGAAAGCGGTCGATTTGGGAGGCATGGCCCCCCGAAGATATCACAGATCGGCCCGATGTTCTCGACGAGAAAACTATCCTACAACGGGAGCTTTGGGGGGAATCAGGATGATGACTTCTCGTTCATCCAAGTCGGCGCAACCCCCGGCAAGCACTTTGATTTTGGCGCGGAAAATCTGGGGCGAGCCGGTCTGTTGAACGAGGGTGTTTTCGGCGGTCACGGTGAAACGAACGGTGCTGCCGGGATAAACCTTGGTAAAGGAATTGCCGGAAATCACGGGCCCAGGAAGTGTTGGGGGTGCCGGAGGCGCAGAGGAATCTTTGGGTGTGATCGATTTGATGAAATCGGCAGTGGTCTTTCCCGTTGGCATCGGTTCGCCCTGATCGCCTGTTGGGTTGCCGGTGGTTTGCGTCGTCACGTCGAATTTGGAATAGCGCGCGACCTGGGTGATGCCCGAAACGACCTGCGAGCCCAAGCCGGAACCGTCCTGCGGGATTTTGAAGACAAGCGGGCATTCTCCGTTGGCATCGGTGGCTTCGCCGACCCCGTTGAGGCCCGTGCAGCATTGGTTTGAAGCGCAACCTGGCGGTCTGCCGGCAGCATCCCAGGCAACGGGGAGAACGACCGCGCCCGTGGCTTTGGCGGCTGCAACAAGGTCCGGTGTGGCGGGACAAATGCCGTTCGGATTTGGAACCACGCCGGTGATGTTGGTGCGAAGGGCAGAGACGCCGACCACTTTGGCGCAAATTTTGTTGAGCGCCGCGTGGGTTTCTGTGCGTGAATGTGCGATGGTGGCGACGGTGCCGCTGAAATCCGTGTAGATGGTGGTCGTGCCACCACCCGAAAGGGGAACCACGCAGGAACCGCTTTCGCCTTTGGTATGGAAGTGCGCGTCGCTGATCATCGTGATGACGGGGAGAGCGCCTTTGCGGAAACCCGCTCCACCGATGCCGGTGGTATTGGCCGGAATGTTCGAGTAGCCAGACACGACGTTTCCTGCGCCCGTCGCCAGTTGGTACAGGGCCTCCATTTGGCCTTCGGGCAAATCGTTGCCGTTGCCGCGCGGCACGCTTCCGTTCAGCAATGCAGCGACGGCATTGGAGGCTGCGGTGACATCGGACGTGATCGTGCGCAACATCACCAGCGCCTGGTCGTCGAGTCCGGCGTAGTAGTTTGCGACGCCATAAGGACTTACGGGGAAATCTTCGACGGCGGCCACACCAAATTGAGCATCTTTGGCCGCGTTGGCTTTGACGCCCGGAATGATGGTGTTGGTCAGGCTGTTTTTGAGTGCTTGAATCGATGGACCCATGCTGCCGGTGGTATCGACGGCAAAAAACGAGTCCAGCGACTGCACGTTGGTTCCAAATTGCAGCGGTTGGTCTTGCGCGCTGCCGCCGTGCGGAAGTTCAAAAAAGAAGTCGGTGGTGGCACCGGTCATGCGCAACCAGACGACCGTCAAGTTGGCGTAACCCGTCGCGGTCTTGTCTCCTTCGAGCAGGCTCGCGTTGATTTTGGTGAAACCGACTTTGGCCGTGGCGCTTTGCGCAGACGTAAACGTCAGACCCACCAACGAACCGACCGCTTGGTTGTCGAGCGAAACCGCCGCTCGATCGGATACATCGACCATTTCTCCGTCGCTGTAGTGCGCAAACACCTTGAAGGTTTTTTGGGCACTTGTGTTGACATCGACTTTGAGCACGTCGTTGTCCGGTGAAACCGTCAGGAAGAGCAGCGTTTTGGGCTGGTCAGTGCCCGCATCGGCGTTTGCATCGTCTCCACCGAGCGTTGAATTGCCGCAGGTGCTGGTGGACAAACCGACCGCAAAAGCCAAAGCAGAAGCAACGAGAAACCGTACACGAGGCGAGTAAGTCCGTAGGCGTGGGGTCATGATTTTACTCCTTGGGTAAGGGCCTCAAGCAGAGCGTCTGGGAAGACCCTCTCATCGTAGCTGAAGGTGAACCTCCCAGGCGTTCACATCAATGGTTTCACGGCGTTATTTTGTTCTGCGGGGGCGGGTTGACAAAGTGCGTGTGTGAACTTGTTTGGCCGTTTGACTTTCCGTTGCGTCTGCACACATGGTTTGCTGTGTAGGAGGGAGACATTTTGGAACTCAGGAACGTGCATGTTTGCGAGCGTCCACAAACCACGGAAGTGGAAGCGATACATCCAGAACGCCGGCTGTCGGTGACGCTGGGACAGGAAAGCACGGCGCTTGTGTGGGAAGCCGGGGCCCCGTTTTTTCGATGGCTTGCGGACGAAGGATTCCTCAAACAGGGCGAGACCGTGTCCGATGTCTGGATCGATGCGGAAGCGAAGTCGGTCGCGTTTTCCGTCGGGGGTCGAAAGATGACGGTCGATTATGGGGCCGCGCAATTTCTGTTGCGTGAGCTGGCTCGCGTGGCGCGGAAAGAGGCCGTGGCGCGCAAACCCGATCCGCCGGGTCTTTCACCCGATGCGCGTTGGGAATACCTGTATCAGCACGGGGGCGACGGTTGGGAGCTTGGAAAAGCGACGCCTCCGCTGGTTCGGTACTTCACCGCACATCCGCCCACCCCGCCGCAAACGTCGCGGTGCCTGGTCGTGGGTTGTGGTCGCGGCCATGAGGCGCTTTTGCTCGCGCAGGTCGGTTCGACGGAAGTCGAGGTCGTGGGCATTGACCTTGCCGAGACCGCCGTGCGCAAAGCCCGCGAGCTGGCTGCGTCGAAGGGTCTGTCGAGTCGGCTTTCGTTTTTGCAAAAAGACCTGTTTGTGTGGGCGTCGCAGGATACGAGCCAGCGGGGCCGATACGACCTGATCGTCGAACACAACTGTTTTTGCGCGATCGAACCGAGTCGCCGCGACGAATACATCCAGGCCGTGGCGGGGCTTTTGCGGCCCCAAGGGCAACTGGTGGGTCTGTTTTACACACACGACTACCCCGGTGGCCCGCCCTTTGGTTCGACAGAAGACGAAATCTGTCGCCGTCTTGCGCCCTCGTTTTGTGTTACGCACAAAGAAATTCCGCATGATTCGTCGATCGTGCGTGCCGGTCTGGAACTTTTGTTGGTCGCAGAGCGGCGGTAAAACGGTTTTTACAACTCAGATCCACAACACCAGCGCCAAGGAGTGATTCGTGAACTACGTCCCCGTCGATTTTTTTAAGGTGAGCGACTTGCTCAGCGAAGAAGAGAACCTGGTCGCCACATCGTTCCGCCGCTTCGTCGATGACGAAATTCTGCCGGTCATCGGGCGGCATTTTCGGGACGGCACGTTCGACAAAGCGTGGCCGCGCAAGCTCGGGGAACTCGGTGCACTCGGCGCAAATTTGCACGGGTATGGTTGCCCAGGGATCGGCGCGGTCGCGTATGGCTTGATCATGCAGGAACTCGAACGGGGTGATTCGGGTGTGCGCAGTTTTGCGTCGGTGCAGGGCGCGCTCGTCATGTATCCCATCCACGCTTTCGGCTCCGAGGAACAAAAGCAGCGATACCTGCCTCGCCTGGCCACGGGCGAACTGATCGGCTGTTTTGGCCTGACGGAACCCGACTTTGGCTCGAATCCGGGTGGGATGCGCACGACGGCGAAAGAAACCGCCGACGGATATGTATTGAACGGCGAAAAGCGTTGGATCACGTCGGGAGGGCTCGCGGATGTGGCCATCGTGTGGGCCAAGTGCGACGACGGCGTGGTGCGCGGTTTTGTGGTCGAACGCGGCACGAAGGGTTTTTCGACGCGCGACATCCACGGCAAGTTTTCGCTGCGTGCGTCCGTTACCTCCGAACTCATTTTCGAGGATTGCCTCGTCCCCAAAACGGCGCTTTTGCCGAATGTGAAAGGACTGCGCGGTCCGTTGTCGTGCCTCAATCAGGCGCGTTTTGGCATCGCGTTTGGCGCGGTCGGGGCGGCGATGGCGTGTTACGACGAGGCGCTGTCTTACACCAAAGACCGCATCCAATTTGCGGGCAAGCCCATCGCGTCACATCAGCTTGTGCAGCTCAAGCTGGTTGATATGGTTTCGGAAATCACCAAAGCGCAACTGTTGAGCGTGCAGCTTGGCCGTCTGAAAGAGGCTGGCAAAGTGCGTCCGCAGCAAATCAGCTTGGCCAAGCGCAACAACGTCAAAATGGCTTTGGAATGTGCGCGAAACGCCCGCGATTTGCTCGGTGCCAGCGGCATCACCGACGAGTACCAAAGCGGTCGGCACATGTGCAATTTGGAATCGGTGTTCACGTATGAAGGCACCGACCACATCCACACGCTCATCGTCGGTGAAGACCTGACGGGCCACGCGGCCTTCTGATTGTTTCGCGGCCCGGTCCTGATTTGCGGAGACAAAAACAGTGAAAGCTTCTGATTCTGTGGTTCCCAACGCTTCCTCGACAGAACATGCAACCGGCATCGAGCCTGCTCGCTCGAACTTCATTCGCGACATCATCGACGCGGATTTGCAAAGTGGAAGGCACAAAAATGTCGTCACACGCTTTCCGCCCGAACCCAATGGATATCTACATATCGGCCACGCAAAGTCGATTTGTCTGAATTTCGGGATCGCTCGTCATTATGCAAACCGAGGCGTTTCCGCCGTGTGCCATTTGCGGTTTGACGATACAAATCCTACCAAAGAAGACATCGAATACGTTGAGTCGATCCAGCGAGATATCAAGTGGCTCGGGTTCGATTGGAAAGACAAGCTGTTTTTCGCCTCGGATTATTTCGAGCGAATGTACGACGTGGCTGTTTTTCTGATCAAACAGGGAAAAGCATATGTCGATAGCTCGACGCTCGAGCAAATTCGGGAAGAACGCGGCACGTTGACCGAACCGGGCACGGAAAGTCAGTATCGGAAGCGGTCGGTTGAGGACAATCTAGACCTGTTTGCACGGATGCGAGCGGGGGAATTTCCCGACGGCGCGCATGTGTTGCGGGCCAAAATCGACATGGCCGCGAAAAACATGCTGATGCGCGATCCGGTGCTGTATCGAATCCGGCATGCGCATCATCATCGGACGGGAAATGCGTGGTGTATTTATCCGATGTACGACTATGCGCATCCGCTGTCCGATGCAATTGAGTGCATCACGCATTCGATCTGTACGCTGGAATTTGAAAACAATCGTGAATTTTACGATTGGTTGGTCGCCGAAGCGCGAGACATGCTTCCAGCAGTTCCCCATCAATACGAGTTTGCTCGGCTTTCGCTGGACTATATGATGATGTCCAAGCGAAATTTGTTGAAACTCGTGGAAGAAAATGTGGTTTCGGGTTGGGACGATCCACGTATGCCGACAATTGCAGGATTGCGTCGCAGAGGTTATACGCCAGAGGCGATTCGAGATTTCGCGGACATGATTGGTGTGGCAAAAGCAAACAGCCAAGTCGATTACGAAAAACTCGAATTTTGCATTCGGAACGACTTGAACCATCGCGCACCCAGACGAATGTGTGTGGTGGAACCGCTCAAAGTGGTGCTGACGAATTATCCCGATGGGCAAAGCGAGGAAGTGGTTGCGCAGGATTTTCCTCCCGACGTGAACCAGCCGGGCAGTCGGGCGCTGCGTTTTGGCAAAGAACTGTTCATCGAGCGAAGCGACTTCGAGGAAACGCCGCCCAAAGGGTTTTATCGTCTGTCGCCGGGCCAAGAAGTGCGGCTGTTGTTCGCGTATGTCATTCGCTGCGACGAGGTTGTAAAAGACGCGGCAGGGAATGTGGTCGAGCTGCGGTGTACCTATGATCCGCAAAGCAGAAGCGGCCAGTCGTCTCGGCGGGTGAAGGGCAACATCCATTGGGTGGAAAAACAGTCGGCGCTGCCGTGCGAAGTGCGTCTGTATGAACGGCTTTTCTTGGCGGAACGACCGGGTGAGCATCACGACTTTCATGAGGACCTAAACCCGGATTCGCTCAAGGTGTACGGGGCGGCGAAAGTGGAACCTGGCGTTGCGCTCGACGAGGTTGGTTGTCGGTATCAGTTCGCGCGGCAGGGTTTTTTCACAAGCGATGTGGTGGACAGCCGGAAGGATCGGTTGGTGTTTTCTCGGATTGTGGGGCTGCGGGATTCGTGGGCGAAGCAGAACCAGGCGGAGACCGAGACCATGGCAACGGAAAAGGCGGACGCGCTGCCAAAAGAGACGGCCCAGGCCACGAATGCAGAAACCAAAACCCGTCCTCAGAAAAAGAGTCGCGTGATGGCTCGGGCGGACGAACGGGAAAAGCATCCGCAGCTTGCGGCGCGGCTCTTGCGGTACGGGACCGAGTGGCAGCTTGGGGACGAAGAGGCGGACGTGCTGTCGGGAGAACTCGAGGTGTCGGATTTTTTCGAGGCGGCGTGCGCGTCGTATCCCAAACCGCAGAGCGTCGCCAAGTGGATGATGGGCGAGGTGCTGCGGGTCCAAAAAGACCGACCGCTCGGCGAACTTCCGTTTGGGCCTGGGCAAGTGGCCGAGCTGGCGCGGCGGGTAGATGCGGGCGAGCTATCGGCCAGTGCGGCGAAAGCGGTCTTTGCGGTGCTGGTCAGCGAAGGCGGGGAGGTGTCGGCGCTGGTCGAGAAACTGGGCGTGCGCAAAGTGGCCGATGAAGATGCGCTGGCGAAAGTGGTGGATGAAGTGCTGTGCGGCAGTCCCGAAAACGTCGCGCGCTACCGAGAGGGCAAAAAGACGCTGCTCGGTTTTTTCGTTGGGCAAGTGTTGAAAGCAACGGGCGGTGCCGCCGACCCGAGTGTCGTGCGAACCCTGATCACCAGCAGATTGGACGCTTGACCGCCCAGCACCGCCTTCGCACCTCAAAGTTGGATGCGAAGGAAGGGTTGCGCCCATGATCACGGTTAGGCGAGGCTTTTGAGGGTGGCGTGGATGGCGGCTTTGGCGGATTCGATTTCGGCTTCGTAGCCTCCAAGCCAGAGGCGTCCAACGGCACCGAAAGTCACGACCTCGAGGAGATGGACATCGGCGGCTTTTTCGGCCTCGTTGGCGCAAAGGGCGGCGTAACCGGCGGGGACAAGCTCTAGGGTGTAGAGGGTCTGGTTTTCGGAAATCATGTCGCCGTGGCGGAAGCGGTTGATGAGCTGGCAGTGGTAGCCCTCGATGCCGGTGATGGTTTGCTCGGAGAGGATTTTGGGACGGAGGCGGGCGCTTTCGTCCTTTTCCATGGCGGACAAAATGGCCGCGCCGGCTTGGCGGACCTCGCCCTGGTCGAAACTGTGGAGTTCCAAAAGACCGTAGGCGCGCTCGACGATTTGCATGCCGGGGATGACCTTGGTGTGCTTGAGGGCCACGTCGGTCAGGCGGTTGATGGCGATGCCGGGGGCGATTTCGACAAACAGGGAAGCCTGTTGTTCCAGCGGCAGAAAACCCTGGGCGACGGTTTGAAGAAAGCCGGTGAGCTGCGGCTGCAACACATCAACGTAGGTGAACGTGCGGAGTTCCATCGCGCGCACCCTAACACGAGGTCACTTTTGCCTACAAGGCAGGTGGTTGGACGGGAGCGGGGGCGAGCTGGCCGGGGATGGGAGCGGGTTGGCCGGGGACGGCGGGCTGGCCGGAAAGCGGGGGTTTTTGGCCTGGAGGGGGCAAGGGGGGCAGGCCTTGCTCGGCGCGGAGGCGGTTGGTTTCGTCGAAACGGTCGGTCTCGTCCTGGCGATCGGGAGGGCCGATGGGGCGATCTTGGTGGAAGGCGGGCCTGCGTCCGGCGTCGTGGATGTACAGCATGGGCCACTCGGTGACATCGGTGGGACGGACGGAAGTCCAGCCAAACGGAACGGCGGGGCGGAGCAGCTCGAAAACGTACCGGGCATCGAGCGGGGCGACATTGATGCAGCCGTGGGATTTGACGGAACCGAACCGGTCATGCCAGTAGGCACCGTGGATGGCGTTGTGGGCCTGAAAGAACGTGGACCAGGGAACCATGTTGACGAAGTAGGGTTTGTCGTCGTAGGGCTGGCTCTTCATGGTGATGGCGACGACGCGGGCCCAGACGGGATAGATGCCGAGCGGGGTGGCGTTGTTCTTGCCGGACGACACAAGGGTGGCGAAGACGGGCTTTTCGTTCTCGTAGGCGACCAGGACTTGCTCGGACAGGTCGGCGGAAAACCACTGGGGGTTTTTGCCGATGCCGGCGGGTTTTTCGATTTTGCGCACCTCGTTGACTCCCCAGGCAGGCACCCACAAGGCGGGCGGCGGAGGTGGGGGCGGTTGCTCGGGAAGGACGGGTGCCGATCCGGGTGTCCCCGAGGCAGCGGGCGGCACAGCAGCGACCGGGGCCAAAGGCGCAGGCGTTGGGGTGGCAGCCACCGGGGCAGCAGGCGCGGCGGTTTTCGGCGGTTGGGCCGCAGCGGTCGCGGGCGAGACCGGAGGCGTTGGCGGGGGCGGCAATGGTTCGGTGGCGAGGGGAAAAGGCTTTTGCGGCTCGGCAGACAGAACGACGCGCAGCCAGCGTTTTCCTTTGAGGGTGCGCTCCTCCAAAATGTCTACTCGGGTGCGTCGTTTGAGCTGGCCAGTCACGGCAGGTTGGTCGGGCGCGGCCTGGGCTTTGAGGGTTTCGGGCAACACCCATCCAAACGGAAAGTGGGTCTTGTCATCGAGGACGATGCCGTGCCACTGGGAGGTGGCGGACATGGTGTAGGTGCCTTTTTGGGGCAAGACTTTGCCCTCGACGGTCAGCCAGTAGCTTTCGCCGTCGTGTTTGACGTTCTTTTCGATGGCCACGGAGTCGCCCTTGGCGAGTTTGCGTTCGGGTTCCTCTGCGGCCTTGAGGGCGTCGAGCGTGGCCCACAGCGGCAGCTCCAGGGCGGAGACCATGATGTAGCGGTAGGGCACGCGCTCGCCGGGCACGATTTTGTAGACGGGCTCGGTGGTGGCAGGCAACGGGCTGGGTTTGCCGTGGTCTTGACACATCCAACCGAACGGTTCGACGGCGAGCCACCTTTTGCTCGGGCAAAAGCGGGTGCTTTTGGTGACGAGTTCCCCGCGCACGGCCATGCGGGTGCCGGGGGCAACGGTGCCGATCATGGGCGCACCGTAATAAGGCCGGGCGAGCACTTGGGGATCGCCTTCGTCTGGCTTGCTGACCTCGAGGACGCGGACGGTGCTGGGCAAAAAAGCGGGCTCGGGCAGCATTTTCGGCGGCGCGTAAGGTCGAACTTCCCCCTTTTTGAGCTCTCGAAACTTGCCGTCGATCCAAAACTTGCGCGGTTTTTTGGGATCGGCGGGGGAAGCCGGATTCGCCGGAGCGCCCGGAGTTCCTGGCGCAGGAACGGTCGGTCCACTTCCAGGCAGCGGCCCAGAACCGGCTGGAGGTGGGGGCGCAGACCCAGGTGTAGGTGGAGGCACGGTGTTTTGTGCGGAAGCGGGCCCAAACGATGCAAGACCCAAGGGCGAAAGCAAAACCAAAAGCCAGACCGGAAGCCAGACGGAAAGCCAGAAAGGATGTGTTCGCACGACCACTACACGATATCACGAGGCTGCACTCGCCTACCTTGCGACCCGAACACTCCAAATTGGGTGCCTTGACCGGGCTTTGCGAGTCTCGGATGATAAAAGAGGATGTCTGGTCCCAATCAGAAAGTGCCCCCGGATGGTTCGCCTCCGGGTGTTGGGCAGACCCCTGACAATCGTCCGGGGCGGCACTCTGCGAGCAAAATCTCGTCAGAACATTTGGCCGAGACTACGACGCCGCCGTCGGACGGGCGGATTGAGTTTCAGCATTCGATGGACGGGATGCAGTCGCGTCGGCAGGATGCTCGGATTGGGCAGCGTTTTGGAAAATACCGCGTCGAATCGGTGATCGGCAAAGGCGGCATGGGCCTTGTCTACGAGGGCGAGGACACGGTTCTGAACCGCCGCGTGGCCATCAAGTTTTTGCCTGAGTCGCTGACGTTGAATCCGCGCGCGATCGAACGTTTCGTGACGGAAGCTCAGGTTGCGGGTCGGCTGAATCATCCCAACATCATTGCGATCTACGACATCGGGCAGGAAAACGAGCATTTCTACATCGTGATGGAACTGCTCAATCCGGCTTCAGCGTCGAACTTTGTCAAAGAAAAAGGGCCGCTGCACTACGGTGAGGCCTGCAAAATCGCAAGTGATTGTTGTTCGGCGCTGCACGCGGCGCACCAGGCAGGACTCGTTCATCGCGACATCAAGCCGGACAACATTCTGTGTTCGCCGATGGGAACGACCAAACTGGTCGATTTCGGGCTGGTGAAAGACGTTCATTTTGACGAGGGATCGCTGACCCAAACCGGCGTGGTGGCGGGAACGCCGCTGTACATGAGTCCAGAGCAGGCTTCCGACGGAGAAATCGACCGACGAAGCGACATTTATTCGCTCGGAGCGACGTTTTACACGCTGCTGACGGGCAAGCCGCCGTTTTCAGGAGAGGCCGCCCCGCAAATCATGTTCAAACACGTCACCGCGCCGACGCCGGACCCGCGAAGCGTGGTGCCGGACATTCCCGAAAGCGTGGTGCAGATCCTGCGGCGAGCGATGGAAAAGTCGCCTTCCGATCGGTATCAAACAGCGGAAGAAATGCGGCAAGCCCTCGAGGAAGTGCTGCTGACGGTACCGCGCAAGTCGTTTGCATTCCTGGTCGAACATGAACCGTCGCTGATCATGATGAAGCGACCGCTTCGTGCAACGATGCCGCCGCCGCTCAATCCGAGGATGTCGGGGCAAATGCCGATCATTTCCTCGCAAAGCCAGCGCACGCTCCAGCCGCTCGAAAATTCCAATCCTCGAAATGCGGGGTCGGGGGTTTCGGGTGCGAATCCGAGGCTTTCGGGACAAAGTTCGCGCAATTCCGATCCAAACGCGCGAATGTCCGCGACAAGCGCGCCGCAACTGGAAATGCCGGTCTCGCCGTCCGGTCGTCTGTCGGTGCAACAAAGCAGTTATGGCGCATTTCTGGGCGGTTTCGGGGCAGCGGTGGCCGTGGTCGTGCTGGCGCTGTTTTTGTACCGCGTGTTCAAACCGACCGATCAGACGGGAAAACCGACGCAGGTGGTGGATGCTGGACAAGCGGCAGCCACTAGCGACCATCCGCCGATTCGGGTGGGTGTTCTCAATTCGCTATCGGGGACGATGGCGTTTTCCACAAGACCGATCGTGGAAGCCACGCTGCTCGCGATCGATGAAATCAACGAGAAAGGCGGGCTACTGGGCCGTCACATCGAGGCAACCCGCGTCGATGGTCGTTCGGACAACGCGACCTTTGCTCGAGAAACCGAGCGCCTGATTCGCGAAGAAAGAGTGGCCGTCATTTTTGGCGGTTGGACGCCGTCGAATCGGCGCGCGATGAAACCGCTCGTCGAACGCTTGGACAATTTGTTGATTTTCCCGGCGCGCGACGAAGGCATGGAAGATTCGCAAAACATCGTGTACTTGGGCTCGACGCCGAATCAGCAGGTGATTCCGGCGGTGCGTTGGGCGCTCACGAACTTGAAAGCGAAACGATTTTTCTTTGTCGGACTCGACGGTTTGTGGGGACACACGTCGCATGAGCTCGTGCAAGACACGCTCAAAGGCTCTGCGGCCAAAGTCGTCGGCAAAGAGTTCGTCTTGCTGTCCGAGACGGACTTTTCTTCGATCGTCAAGAAAATCCAGCAAAGCAAAGCGGATGTGCTGCTGAACTTCGTCCAGGGCGACTCGAATTTGCCGTTGTTTCGAGAATTGCGCGCGGCAGGCATCACGGCGGAAAAACTGCCCGTGATTTCTTTTGCGATCGGCGAAAGCGAGCTGACCCAACTTGGCGACATTGACCTGCGCGGAAACTACCTCGCGTTCAGCTACTTTGAGTCGGTCGAGCGGACAGAGAACCGGCGTTTCATCGAGGCCTTCCGACGAAAATTCGGCAGCCACCGAGGCGTCAGCGATCCGATGGAGGCCGCGTATGCCGGTGTGTATTTGTGGGCCGAGGCGGTCAAATCCGCTGGCACCGAAGTGCCGAGCAAAGTTCGCCAAAAAATCGTCGATCAAACGATTGAAGGCCCAGGCGCGACGCTCAGCATTGATCCCAGCACGAACCACGCGAAAAAAATGTTTCGCCTCGGGAAAATCGCGGGCGACAAACGCGCCGACCATGCGCAGGCCATCGAGATCATCGAAAGCAGCGATCGACTCTTGCCGCCCGAACCGTTCCCGACTACGCGGACGCGAGCCGAATGGGAAGCCCTGCTGGGCAACTGGTACATCCAGTGGAAAAACAACTGGGTGAACACCGATCAGCCCAAGTGGCTAAAGAAACCGAAATAGGTCGGCTCCCGCCCCAAAACTCCCGCCACCCACAATCCCCCACAAAAACCGTCACGCGAATTCAACAGTGCGCCTGGAGCGATTCGAACGCCCGACCCACGGATTCGAAGTCCGTTGCTCTATCCAACTGAGCTACAAGCGCAAAGACCAAAAAAGACCCAAACAACCCAAAAGCCTGCCGACACCACCCAACACCACCCAACGCCAGAAGGAACGCGCAAAAGGAGTACCGCGACCTTCTTTTGTGAGGCAAGAAAAAATCGCGCGATGAAGGAAAGTGTATGATGCGCGGTTTTTTCCATGATCCGTCTACCGCTTCCCGTAAAGCTCTTTCTGTCGTATTTGGGCGTGCTCTTGCTGGGCGCTGGGCCGACGTTTTTTTACATCCGGGTCGTGCTCCACAAAGACCTGTTGCGTGAAAGCGTCGTGCGGATGGCCGAGCAAATCCAAAAACTCGGCGAAGCATTGCGCAGCGTGTCGGAAAACGACCGCGAAACACTGATGCGTCGTTTCGGGGCGCTCGACACGCACCGACTGACTTTTTTGTCGCTCGCGGGAGATGTGCGTCTGGATACGGGCACGGTGCGGCCTTTGCTGACCAACCACGCGCAACGCCCGGAAGTGAAGATGGCGATGGGCGACCCGTTGGAAAAACCGCAAGGCTTGCCGGTGTGGGAGAACCTTTCGTCGTCTGGTTTTGGCTATGCACGGCGACATTCGGAAACGCTGGGCTCGGACACCGTGTACGTGGCCAAACAATTGGTGGACGAAAAAAATCAGCCGTATGGCGTGCTGCGGCTGTCTTCGCACGTAGACAGCATTGATTCGGCGACGCGGGGCACGATGCGGTTTTTGCTCAATGCGATGGCGGGGGCCGTGTCGGCGGCGATTCTGTTTTCTCTGGTGTCGGCGGTGTTTTTCGTCAGGCCGCTTCGGCGCGTGAGTGCGATGGCGCAAAGTCTGGGTTCTGGTGATTTGGGGGTCAAAGTCCTGCGGCCTGGCAACGACGAGGTGGGCGACGTGGCGCGCGTGTTGAACCAAATGGCAACGGAGCTGCGGCAACGGCTTTTGTCGGCGGGGACGGGTGAGGCACTTTTGTCGCAGCTTGTCGAGGCGCTGCCGTGTGCGTGCGTGATTTTTGAGGAAAACGGGCAACTGGTTGCGTGCAATGGTGCCGGACGACGTGCGCTGTCGTTGTCAGGCTCGGAGGCGGATGCGCGACTCGCGGAATTTGCGGAACACCCGCAAGTCAAAACGATTCTGAAAACGGCGGAAAACGAGGGCCAGGCCGAGCCCGTTCGCATCGAGCTTCAGGAAGGACAGCCGGTGACGGGTCTTTTGCATGTGCTGAAGCGGCCCGGTTTGGCCCCTCTGCGCGCGTTTTTGGGGCTGCAAAATGTGTTTGTCGAGGGTTCTCTTTTGCCGTCGGTGGAAGACATCGCGCCGCGTCTTTTGTCCGAGCTGCTTTCGGATGCGGAAAAACAAGCGCAACAGCGGCTTTTGCGCGTGCAAAAAAACCTGGACGTGACGTGGGAAGGAATGTCTGGGCAACCCTCGCAGCTTTCTGTTGCCGAGGCAGACGGGCGGCTTTTGCAGGCGGTGACGGAAATTCTGTGCGCGTTTTCGCAGGATTCGGCAGGGTCGCTGTCGATAGGCGTGGCGACCGAGCCGTTGCGGGTGCGGCTGCATTTTGACACCGGCATTTCGCCGCAAACGCTGTCGGCGGTGCGCCCGCTGGTCGAGCCGCTCGGGGGCGAGGTCGAGAGCACGGCTCTGGAGACGAAATTGTGGCTGCCGCGCGCGTAAGAAAGTTCCTGCCTGCGCGACTCATCCGACGGCAGAAGCTCCAGCGTCCATCGGAAGGTTTGGGACAGCCGCCCAGACTTTCCGCGCCGGACCCGCGCACCGTGGAAATCACGCAACTTCTGTCGTTGCCGTCGTTTGGTCAGCGCACCGGAACGCTGGATGCGTATTTCTTTTTTCCGTCGGAATTTGGTTTGAATCTGCAAACGTATTCGCTTTCAGATTTTTATCGCGATGCGTCGATCCGAATGCGGCTCCATTCTCCGACGGTGTTGCTTGCGGATTTGTCGGATTTGAGCAGCCCGCGCAATCCGGGCACCGCGCTGCGAAAACAGTTGCCGCTTCTGCTCACCGACGATTCTCCGCGAGCGAGCGTGATGGTGAAACTCGCGCAGCTTTACAGCGCCGAGGTTGCGGACGCGACTTCGACTGAAGTGGAAGTGCTTCGGGCGCTCGTCGAGCAAGCCAAAACCTCCGTCGAACATCGTAGCCGTTTGGCCGAGCACCTGGATCGAGCGACCCATCACATGCTCAAGGCGCTGGGCAGCATGCACAGACTTCGCGCCAAAGTGGCCGCGTTTGCACCGCTGCAACCGCAAGAAGTGCCGCAAGCCCTCGCGTTCGCCGAGGAATACGTGAGTGCGGTCATCGATTCCAAACTGTCGGAGCTAGCCGAACTCATCGAGGGTTTGCCTGAGCTGCGGGATCAAACGGCACTGGCAACGCGGCTGCGAGTGCGTCTTGGGCATACCATCGAACAGGTGAATCGCTACCGGTTGGATCAGGGTTTCGCGACGCCGTGGGGAGACGCGCCGGAACACTATTCGTATCGAATCGGTCGGCTGAAAACGACGCTCGAACGGGCGCTTTCGCTGGATACGAGGCAGGCGGATCGCGACCCGTTCTATCGGCAGAGCGCCGCGATCGTGGCAGCAGGGCTCGCAGCGACGTGGGCCGCGCTGGCTCAGGTGCCGCTTTTGGATGTGGAATTGGCGCGCGATCACCAAGGTCTTTTGCTGTCGTTTGCGGTCGTCGCCTACATCTTGAAAGACCGGATCAAAGAGTGGACTCGCCAAAGTCTGTCGTCGCGAATTTTGCGCTGGGATCACGACCGGAAACTGTCATTTGACACACTGGAAGAGGTCGGTTTTGGGTCGGTGGCTGGGCGGGCGCGCGAGCGGGTGCGTTTTTTGCCGGAAACCGACGTGCCGCAAGACGTGCTCGCGTTGCGGATGAAGCACCGGACGGTGCGCGGTGTCACGTCGGAAAAAGAAGAAGTGCTGCACTACCACCGCGAGCTGACCCTTGGGGCGGGAAGTTCTCCGGTGCCGGCGGGTTTTGCCGTGCAAGACCTGTTTCGTTTGTCGCTACAAAACATCCTTGTGCGCCTGGAAGAACCCGTTGCGCAGGTGCGGTTTTACGACTATGAGCAGGGCGGTTTTCGCAAAGCGCAGATTCCGCAGGTCTATCACTTGAACGTCCTGCTCAGTTCCCGCGACGAGCTGAGCGGAAGGCACACGCTGACCCGCACGCGCCTTTTGTGTACCCGAAAAGGCGTCCTCCAGGTCGAACACCCAGACGGATGAAGTTTGCTTTGGGTGGTTCTCGGCTTTACGTCGAACGGCCATCGGTGGTTTAATGGGTTTCTGCTCGGGATTGTTCGTTTTTTGAGCCAACCGAGACGGGGGGAACATGATGTCCGAACACCGGATACCGCTGTTTGTCGGGGCGCTGGGGCTTTTGTGTCTGCTTTTGCAGCTGATTCTGAGCGTGACTGATTCGGGCGCGCAGCGGGCGCAAAGCATGGCGCAAAAGGTGGCGCAGGAATCGGTTCAGCTTCGTTCGGAAAAACGCGCCGAACGGCTCTCGCTGCACCTGCAAACGGCGCTGCAAGAAGGCGATCAGGCCAAAGTCCAAATGGAGCTGGAGCTGGCTTCGCTGGCGGCCCCGGACTTGGTGGAAATCGGCGTCGTGGACCACGATTTGTCGGTGGTGGCCAGCTCCGAAAAGAACCGCATCGGCAAGCCCATGGCCGGTGTGGCGGAAAACCTGCTTCGCGAGGCAGTCGCGCAAGGTTTTGTGAAAAAAGCGATCTCGTTGCCGCAGCAGCAGCGCGTGATTTTGGCGCAACCTCTGACCGGACAACCCGGCAGCCAGGGCCTTTTGTATCTGGTGTTGGCGACGGGCGACATGGAAGAAGGCCTGAGCAAGGTCCTCGCGACGCTGAGGCCGCAGCGGGTGCCGCCGTGGCTGACGATTTTGCTCGGCATGGCGGGCGTGTGCGGTGCGCTGGCGATGTGGTTTGTCGGTGAAAGGCGGCGGAACCAGCAAGCGATGATGGTTCAAGAAGTCGCCGAGCAAATGGCGATGGGGCATTTCGAGACGCGCCTTCTGCCGCAAGAAGTCCCCGCGTTCGCCGCCATCGCCGAGCGGCTCAACATGATGGCCGATCAAGTGGTGTTGCTTCAGCAGACGCAAATCGAGGGCACCGTCCACACGTCGAAAATGGCGCAAGAGCTGCAAGATGCCCAAATCGTGCAGCAGACGCTCATGCCCGAGGTGCGGCGCATTTCGCGCGGGCCGTTGCAGCTGTGCGGCGTCTATCGCAGCGCCAGCAAGCTCTCGGGAGACTGGTGGCATTACTATCCGCTCGACGACACGCGCACGATGCTCGTCATGGCCGACGTGGTTGGGCACGGCATCGGCTCGGCGGTCGTCGGTGCGATGGCTTACGGGTGCGCCCAACAGCTTCACGCCGAACAAGGCCCCAAGCTGCGCCCGGAACTTTTGCTCACGCGACTGAACCATGCGATTTGTTCGACGATGCGCGACAAATTCACCATGAGCTGCTTTGCCGCCATCATCGACATCAAGGAATGCCAAATCACGTTTGCCAGCGGCGCGCACGCCTTTCCCCTTTTGTTTCGGCACAAAGAAACCACCAAACCATTCATCCCGCTCGTCGCCGCAGGGTCTCCGCTCGGCTCGACCGAAAACGCGAAATTCGTCGCCAACACCCAACCCTTTGAACCCGGCGACATTTTGATTTGTTACACCGACGGTTTGATCGAAGCCGTCAACAGCAATAGCGATCCGTTTGGCGACAAAAGGGTGCGACAGACCGTGCAGCGCAGCAGCAATCGCAACGTCGAGGAAATCTGCGAAATGCTCATCGGAGAAGTCTCGCGCTTTGTCGGCTCGGCGGAACTTGAAGACGACCAGACGTTGGTCGTGGCCCGGCACGGTTCGCCGTCCTATGTCGGGGTCTAACGCGGCCCTTCTTGTGTCACGAACATGAGCCGCCAACTTCCCTGGATTCACGTCGAGTTGGTCCCGCTGGTGTTGCAAATCCGGAATTTGCGACGTTTCGTGCGCGATTTCTGCGTCGGCATGTCGTTGCGCGCTGAGTATGCGGAACAGGTTGGCAAAGCGGCGGCGGAGCTGCTCGAAGTGACCGCCAAAGCTGCGTGTGCCGACTGGGTGCGTTTCGACTTGCGTCTGCTCGGCACTTACACCGAAGTCAGCGTCACCTGCGAATCCACGCGCAAACAGCGCGAAACCCTGCAAGAGGTCGTTTCCGAAGTCAGCCAGGGCGATTCCCACGAAGCCTTGGTGCGAAGCATGAACGTCCCGAACGCGTCGGGCATCGGCATCGCCGGATTATGCAGTTTGCGACACGAATCGAGCGCGGAAGTGACCCTCTCCAACACCGAAGAGGAAGTCTGTCTCGTCCTCCGCCTCCCCGTCTGAACGGCACGCCACAGGGGATCTTTGGGGGGACTCGGCGCACGTTGGGAGGCGGCTGCACGCGCTGTTTTCGCGAAACAGACACGTTCTCGCCACGGGAAACCGCGTCGGTCTGCTTGACACTTGGTTCTTCGGGGGTACTGTTCGCGGGCCATGCGGAAGCTGTTGGATGTGTATTGCAAGCATTTGTTGCAGGAGGCGC